>Ga0123355_10000317_pt1 | contig 62046 bp, 56 predicted proteins | sample TergutEmb28metaG_3_FD_89872 | JGI IMG/M metagenome (GOLD analysis project Ga0123355, IMG submission 89872) | Embiratermes neotenicus P1 segment gut microbial communities from Petit-Saut dam, French Guiana - Emb289 P1 | ecosystem: Host-associated > Arthropoda: Insects > Digestive system > Gut ...
ATTTCCCGCAATCCTTCGTCGCTGAAAACCTTGCGCACCGCTAGTGCGCGGCGGTTTTCAGCTTCTCGCCTTGCGAAAAATTTCCTGCGCCCTATGCGAATGTTTTTAGGTGGAGCGGCTATATTTCACTAGACTTCTTCCGAAATTCCCGCAGGGGGTTTCGGAAAAGTTATATTTTCAATCTTTTGCTTCTTCTGAGGTAACCCGGAAGAAACCGGGCGGCACGGAGTGCCGGGTTCGCCAGGCGAACCTTATGAAATTGCGTTTTTTGCAATTTCAGAAGAACTCTACTACATTTTGCCTTTTACTGGTTGCGTTGTATGTACAAGGCAGTGGCCATATAGCCACTGCCTTTTTAATAGACTTCTTACTAGAGTTTACCCCCTAAAAAACATAACCAAATTGAATATATTTATTGCAATAAGCACGCACATTGTCACAGTAAACGTCTTGCGTACGGCATTGTCGGTTACTCTGCGGCTTATTATTGCGCCTATTATGCCGCCTATTATTGCTGCGGGTATGATGTAGGGTAGGAAGGATAGGTCATAGCTGCCGTAGCCGCGGCCTTCTATTCCCATGGTTATTAGCCTGGATAGGTGGGAGAAGAAGATAACTACTATGGAATAGGCTGTGGCCTGTTTTACTGGCAGGCTAAATAGTATCATAAACACTGGCACGTTTATTGGGCCGCCGCCTATGCCTAGGAATACAGCCAGTGAGCCTAAGAAAATACCCAGCAGCGGGTAGAAAAGCTTGTTCTTAACTTCGTAGCGTAGGGTGCATTTTTCTGTGAGGAAGATTGCCAGCCCCAGGAAAAATATTGTGGCCATGGTTTGTACTATACGTACATTGTTATCGCCAAAATGGGTGGCTGGTATGCGTAGCAGCTGGTCGCCCAGCGTGCCGCCTATTAGCGAACCTAGGCATATTAGCCCAGCTTTTTTAAAGTCTATTTTGGTTTCGTCCATTACTTTTTTGCCAGTGGACACCAGCGCCATAATAAGCACCGCTGTGCTAGTTAAAAAGGCGATGTCTGGTACTTCGTGGTAGTCGATTACGTCTAAGATTGGCCGGATTATTACGCCGCCGCCCAGCCCCACTATTGCGCCCAAGACGCAAGATGATAGGAAAATTACAAAATAAAGAATCTGCACTACACTCATGTTACTACCTCCGTTGGAATATATTTATAATTATTGACTGTTGATTATTGATAAACTAAGTAAATCTTCGGGGTGAATATGAAAAAACTAAAAACCATAAAACAACGCGCCATCCTTGGCATATTTTTGTTGGCTGCTGCCACACTGCTTACCATTTCTGGCCGCGCCCTACATAGCTACGAGCCCCTCGAGCCGCCCCAAGATGCCGAATATAGCCTGGATATCCTTAGCTTTAGCGACATCGTATTCACTCCTCCGCCAGAAATTAGCCGCCCTTTTGCCCCTTCGCGGCTTGACCCGCTGCCAGAAGAATACGTACAGCGGCTTCTAAATTTTGATTATCTCATAAGTCGCATCTTTTTGGTAGACCCTGAGACAATTTTATTTTATTCAGACATAAACGTCGAAGAATTTCTAGAAGCAGACCTTAGCATAGATTATAACCTAGACGGCCCTCTTGTGCTAATTTTCCACACCCATTCCACAGAAATGTTTAGCGATTCCAACCCCGCCTATCCCATGACGGGCATAATGGGCGCAGGCCAGTACCTGGCGGAAATCCTCTACAACAACCACGGCATAAAAACCCTACACTACACCGGCCGCTTCGATGTGGTGGACGGCCACAACCAGCGCCAAGGCAGCTACGAACGCATGGAGCCCGTAATCCGCCAAATTCTAACGGACAACCCTTCAATACAAGTTGTAATTGACCTCCACCGGGACGGCGTTGGGGATCATCACCCGCCCTTCGTCACCTATATAAACGGTACCCGCACTGCCCAGATTATGTTCTTCAACGGCCTATCCCGCCGCATCCGGGGCGGCACACCAGAGGCCGTCCCATGGCTGCCCAACCCCTACCAAACCCAAAACCTAAACTTCAGCTTCCGCCTACAATTAGCCGCTAATCAACTATACCCAGACCTCACCCGCCGCATCTACCTACGCGCCTTCCGCTACAGCCTACACATGCTCCCCCTAAGCACCCTAGTAGAAGTAGGAAACCAGCACAACACCCTACAAGACGCAAAAAACGCGATGCATCCGCTGGCTAATGTGATTGCTGCTGTGGTGGCATAGCCGGTTAAACAGCGGGGTTTTGCCCAGAACGCATGGGCAAGCCGCATCTCTTCTTTTCATAGGATTCGTTTCGCGAACTTGGCACGATTTGTCGTCCGATTTCTTTCGGGCCATACTTGAAAAAAAAGCAAAAAAACTTTTATTTTTTTAGAAGTTTTTAATTTCTAAAAAAGCCCAAAATTTCGGGCTTTTTTGTGTTTAGGAGATAGAAAAAGAGTATGTTTTTGCCCTTTTTTGCCCAAAAAGTGGTACCGTATGGTACCATTTTTCCTTATTTATGGTACCGTATGGTACCATTTTTATTGCTACCGCATTAGAGAATTGTCTGCCTCCATAAAAAATATGCTATACTTTTCTACAAATTACAGCTACCGCCTACAGAACCATCTACCATCCAACCTAGAATCGAGGCCTCATAAATGAAAAACAAAAAATGGTCTGGCGTAAAAGAAGGCATTATCATGTACCTTGCCATCTCTAAAATAATGTACTGGGCGAACATCGCCAGCGACATGGCCCAAAATGATTTCGAGGGCGCATGGCCGCTTATTGTAGACAGGATTCTGCTACAGGATTTACCCCTTGTTTTGGTTATTGCCTGCATTGTTGTTATCGACCGATCCCGGGCCAATTCTTATTTAAAATTTGCCCTTGGTTATTTGGCTTATTTGGGCATTATCTTTGTGTATCTGCTTGTATTATTTGGGGTTTTCGAGGACGGCTTTATGGCTGGGGTTTTATTTTTTAGGGATTCATTTTTAAGCTTCACTATAATGTTCGTTGTTATTACTGTTGTATTGTCCGTAAAAGAGCGCTTTACCAGCAAGTTAAAAGAGCAGCCAGAAGAAGAATAAACTTCTGCCGCCGCTTGTATTTTTATACAAATACCGATACAATCAAATCAAATTATTTTCCCAGGGAGGGCATATTATGGATATTTTATTATTTGGCAAAAACAACCCCGCCGCCATCTTCGCAGACAAATCAGATTGGGATGGCGTGCATATTGCGCTAGAAGCCCTGCGCGGCGACATTAAGCTTGTAACAGGCGCAGCCCCAGCCATTCAGCTAGATGGCGCAAAAATTATCGCAGGTACAATAGGCAAAAGCCCTATAATAGACGCCCTGGCCGCCAGCGGCAAAATCGACACCACTGCCATAGCAGGCAAATGGGAATGTTTCCTTCTGCAAATTGTAGACAACCCCGCCCCCGGCGTAGACATTGCCCTAGTGGTAGCCGGCAGCGACAAGCGCGGCACAATCTACGGTATATATGAATTTAGCCGGCTAATAGGCGTTTCACCATGGGTATGGTGGGGCGACAGCCAGCCTGCCCAGCAAGAAACCATCACTCTGGCCAAAAACTTCCGCCAGGTAAACGGCGAGCCCAGCGTAAAATACCGCGGCTTTTTCATGAACGACGAAGCCCCAAGCCTTTCCGGCTGGATGGGCAAGCATTTCCCAAAAGTAGCCAACCCGCAAGCCACCCAGGGCTGCGGTAGCCAGTTCTATACAAAAATATTCGAGTTGCTGCTGCGCTTGCGGGGCAATTATCTATGGCCCGTCATGTGGAATAACTCCTTCCACACAGACGACCCTCAAAATACAATAATGGCAGATAAATACGGCGTAGTAATGGGCACAAGCCACCACGAGCATATGACCTGTGCAGACAAGGAATGGTCTTGGTCCGGCCTAGGCCAATGGAACTACGCCACCAATCGTGACAAAATCTACAAATTCTGGCAAGATGGCACAGCCGCCCGCAAGCCATACGAATCTATAATAACCCTAGGCATGCGAGGCCAGGCAGACTCTGCCATACTAGGGCCAAACGCAACCCTAAAGGATAATATGGACCTGATGCAAGGCGTGCTTACAGACCAGCGCAAAATAATAAAAACAGTACACGGCGCAGCAGACGCCGCCCCCCAAATGATAGCCCTGTACAAGGAAGTAGAAGATTTCTACTACGGAGACGATGTAAACGGCAAGCTAAACGTACCCGAAGACGTCACCCTAATGCTATGTGACGACAATTTTGGCAATATCCGCACCCTGCCCACCCCAGAAATGTTAAAGCGCCCAGGCGGCTTTGGCATGTACTATCATTTCGACTATCGCGGCGGGCCAATAAGCTACGAATGGATAAACCAAGTGCCCATCACTAAAACATGGGACCAAATGTCCACAGCCTACGAGGCCGGCGTGCGCCAAATATGGATAGTTAACGTGGGCGACCTCAAGCCAATGGAATTCCCGCTAGATTATTTCATGGCCCTAGCCTACGATTACGATACCTGGGGCAAACCCAACAAAACCAAGGAATTTACCCTCAACTGGGCAACCCGCGAGTTCGGTGGTGAATTTGCCGCCGCTGTAGAAGAAGTAGTATCCGGCCACCTAAAAATCCTGGGCGCGCGCAAGGCAGAAGTTGTACTACCAAGCACCTTCGCCCTAGATAAATTCAACGAGGCCGAAAGAACCCTACATTCTTTCGAAGCCATAGTTAAAAAGGCCGAAGCCATATACGAAAAACTGCCACAGCAAAAGCAAGCCACCTTCTACCAAATGGTACTCTACCCCACCCGGGCGGCGTACAATGTATACGCCGTGGGCATTTACACGGCCTTCAGCCATCACTACGCCCAAAAAGGCTACAACATAGCCAACGACTATGCAGAAAAAGCCCGCCTGGCCTTCCAAAAAGATGCCGAAGAAACCGAATACTACAACAAAACCCTCTCAAATGGAAAATGGGATGGCATAATGCGCCAAAACCATATGGCCTACACCCAGTGGAACAGCCCACATATTCAAGTAGTGCCAGAGACCCTGCCAGAGCTAGGCAAAATAGAAGCCGGCAGCAACAACCCAGCAGACCATGCAGCACCGCCAGCCCAAGCCCCACAACTTTCACTGCCAAAAAACACCTATATAGAAACCGATGGCTACGTGTCCATTAACCCGGCCAGCTTCGTGAAAACTACCCCATCCCCCAATGCCGCCTGGACAGTAATACAAAACTACGGCCGGGAATTTGACAGCATAAAAACCTTACCACACACCGCAAACCCCGGCTCGCCAGCAGTAGAATACAGCTTCTACCTACAAAACCCAGGCGAGTACAATATCAGCATCTTCCTAGCCCCAAACAACAACCCCCTACACGAAACCATCACGCCGCTAAACCAACAGCTTCGCTTTAGCGTGCAAATAGACAGCGGCGAAACAATCACTACCCCTGCCCTGCCAGAAAAATTCGTGGTGGGCTACGGCCCTTGGGCAATGGGCGTTATGAACAATGTTCGCGTTAAAACCATACCATACGGCCAGCTAAATGCCGGCCAGCACAGCCTCACCATCAAGGCAATAGATCCTGGTGTGGTCATTCAAAAAATCGTAATAGCGCCCCCTTGCGCTCGGCAAGAAATGCTGCCCCTCACCCCGCCCACAGAGCATTTCATGGGCTCATATTTCGGCCCGCCAGAAAGCCCCAAATGTTAAAATAAAAAAAATAGTGCATTATTGTCACAATTGTAGTAGAATGTCATTAAATACACCTGACTGCCGTTTTGGTAAACAAATTTCCATGCCAATGGGTTGGGCATATAGTCGGGGGAAAAATATTGGAGGTAATATTATGTGGAGAGACGAATTTCTTATGGGAGTTCCGCACATTGACGCGCAGCACAGGTCATTGTTCGGCAAAGCAGGCGAGTTAGCCGACCTTATCTCACAAGGCGTAGACAGTAACAGAGAGGCCATCATTGGCGTTATCGAATTCTTGAAAAACTACGCAATCACCCACTTTGCAGACGAAGAAAAGTACCAAGAAGAAACCAATTACGAAAACATCGAATCTCACAAGCTTCAGCATAAGGCATTCATCAAAACATTCCTTACACACGAAAAACGCCTTATAGACTCCGGCTTTTCTGAAGCTGAAGTAAAACATGCAGCCAACTCTCTTACAGAATGGCTTATCCATCATGTTTCCAACCTGGACCTACGCATTGTTGGCAAAAAGCCACTAGACCGTGATTAACATTGTCCTACACCAGCCCGAAATCCCCCACAATACCGGGGCAATAGGGCGTAGCTGCCTTATGACTGGCAGCCAGCTTCACCTCATACACCCCCTGGGCTTTTATCTGGACCAAAAATCACTAAAACGTAGTGGGCTTGACTACTGGCATAAGCTAAAGGTACAAGAATACGACAGCTTCAGCGATTTCACAGAAAAAAACCCAGCCGCAAACATCTACCTTGTAGAATCAGACCAGGGCGAAGTTTACTCTAATGTAAACTTCGCACCTGGTGATTTTTTAGTGTTCGGCAGCGAAACCACAGGCCTGCCCCAGCACCTACTATCCACATACCCCAAAATTAAAATCCCTATGATAGGCGCAGAGCGGTCGCTTAACCTGTCTGTAGCCGTTGGTATTGTCCTATACGAGGCTTTGCGGCAGAATAATTTTGAGGGCTTGGTGTAAAACCATGGGCTTTGCCCCTAGATGCTTGGGCGGGTATGTTACGCAACAATCAACCTATAAAATAATTCGAAATCGGTCTCGCCTGTCGCGGCAAAAACACTCAAACGCCTTATTCCGGCGTTTCAGGTGCCGCATGGGTGAGACCTTTTCTCATTTATTTCGCTATAGGGAAAAATTCAGTTGGTCGGAAAATCCGACCAACTGATATCATTCCCAAATTATAGTCCGCTAAATTGAAAACAATCCGCTAGGGCAAACGAATTTTGCTGTAATTCAGGGAAACAGCGCATTAGAGGTACATACGTAGGCGCTAGCAAAGCAGCAAAGAAAATCACAAACTACTAAGGCTGGCGAAGCCTCTAACGATTTTTCCCTTGACCTTTTCCAAGAATATCTCTATAATGCCACATGTAAAAGAGGTGACAAAATGAAAAGAACGTATCAACCAAAGAAGCGTCAGCGTTCAAAGGAGCATGGCTTTCGCAAGCGCATGAAAACTTCTAACGGGCGCAAGGTGCTTCAGAGGAGACGCTTGAAAGGTAGACATGTCCTGTCTGCCTGAGTCCATTAGAAAACCTGAAACCTTTAAAAAGGTGTATAGCCGGGGTAGGTATGCTGCAGACGGTGTTTTTGTGGTATATGCCCTGGCTAATGATTTAGGTACAAATAGGCTTGGTATTACCGTTAGCAAAAAGGTTGGCAATGCCGTGAGGCGCAACTTGCTGCGGCGGCTGGTTAAGGAAATGTTGCGGGCTAAGGGCGGCATCCGGCCATTTGGCTACGATGTTGTTGTGCTTGCGCGGCCTCCTGCCGGGCTGCTGGAACGAAGCGCTGCCTTTGCCGCGGTGGACAAGTCTCTTTCTGTTTTGTTTAAAAGACTTGGGCTTTCCTTTGGCGGGAGCCCGGTACAATGAAATCCTTTTGCTTGGCGGCGCTTAGGTTCTATAAGCGCCGTGTTTCACCGCACCTTGGTGTCAATTGCAGGTTCTTTCCTTCCTGCTCGGAATATATGTACATTGCTATCGACCGCTACGGGGTTCTTCGTGGCGGCTGGCTTGGGTTTAAGAGGCTTTTGCGTTGCCATCCATTCAACAGAGGCGGCAACGACCCTGTGCCTTAAGGTTGAGAAAATTTTAGCGTTGGAGGATTAGATTTGGACTTTTTTCAGAATTTGGTTTTTTTAGGGCGATATGTTGAGGGCGAGCCTGGCCGGATTGTTGGGCCTATTGCTGGTTTATTTGGCTTTGTGCTGGACTTTTTGTTTAATATTGTGCATGCAATCCATCCGGTTAACTCGCTGGGGTTTGCTATTATTTTAATTACTATTGTGTTCCGGGGCGCTATGTTGCCGCTTACAATCAAATCGCAAAAATCTATGATGAACATGCGAAAGATTCAGCCGGAGCTTAAAAAAATTGACGAAAAATACGGGAAGTCTAAAGACCCCGAGATAATGAAAAAGGCGCAGCAGGAAAAAACAGCGCTGATGGCAGCACATGACGCAAACCCCCTAAAGGACTGCCTGCCAATGCTGCTACAGATGCCGTTGTTTGTTGGGCTTATTTACATCATGCGCCAGGCGTTTTTGTATATTACTACCTTGCGCAATATTTATCAGGATCTTGCAGAGAAGATTATTGCCGTGCCAGGGATTATTGGCGAGAGCGGCGCTGTAGGGCGTTTGGACGAGCTGTGCAGGCCGTTTATTTCGGATGGTATGTTGCAATCTGGCACACAGGCTGGCTCTTATTTACAAAGATATCTTGATGCTGGCTTTAGCATAGAAGAATCCTTTGCAAGGGCAGCAGAGCACGTAGGCGAGTTCATTGCCATCGGCTACCCGCCGCATTTGGCACGGGTGCTAAACCGCTTCACATCGGATACTTGGAATCAACTCTTCGACTATATCCGAACCAACGCCTATGACCATTACGAGGCAATTGTAACCCTGTTTAACCAACGTGCAGATATTGAAACTTTCTTTGGCCTAAACCTGGTAGAAAACGCAGGCCTGGGCTTCCCGGGTATTATTGTACCTATTTTGGTAGCAGTAACCAGCTTTGCATCTGCATGGCTTATGAACCTAAGAAACTACGACCCTAACGCAGACGATAAAGTGAAAATGCAACAGCGCATGATGCTGGTAATCATGCCGGGTATGATGGCATTTATCACCATCACCTTCCCTATCGCGGTAGGTATTTACTGGATAGCCTCTCAGCTATTCGGCGTGGGGCAAGACCTGGTGCTAAACTACCGGGCAGGGGTAAAGTTTGTGCTACCCTTTGCCAAGCCTAAAGAATAGAAGTATTCCAGTTTTCCAAATAAAATTTTAAAGTTTGTAGAGGAATCGGAGGCTGTTAAAACCTCTGACGGTCTTATACAGGAGGGTTTTATGGACTACACAGAAAAAACGGCTAAAACTGTTGAGGAAGCTAGAAGTGACGCGCTTATTGCGCTGGGCTTAACCGAAGAAGATTGTATTATTACTGTGCTGGATGAAGGCGCTAAGGGCGGGCTTTTTGGCATAGGCGCACGGCCTGCTAGGGTTAGGGCAGAAAAACGTAAGGACCCAGAAGAGCTTGTGAAGGATTTTATTAAGGAAATTACGCTGGCTATGGGCTTTAGTGTAACGGTAGAAACTAATACCAAAGGCAAGTTTTTGTATGCAGATATGGCCGGCGAGAATATGGGTATTCTAATTGGCAAGAGGGGCGCAACCCTTGATGCGCTGCAATATATTACTAAGCTTGCCATGAACAAACACGATATAAGGGAAAAGAGCATTGTGGTGGATACAGAAAGCTACCGCAAACGCCGCAAAGATACGCTGGAATCACTAGCCAGGGGCATTGCCCGTAAGGTGAAAGATACCCGAAGAAGCGTGAACCTAGAGCCAATGACCAGGTTCGAGCGGCATGTAATTCACACCACATTGCAAAACGACCGCATGGTGGAAACATTAAGCGAAGGCAACGAGCCTCACCGCTATGTGGTTGTTTCTGTCAAAAAATGATAACTAAAGATGTAATAGCAGCGATAGCCACAGCCCCCGGCCAGGGGGCTATTGGCATTGTACGGATAAGCGGAGATGGGGCTTTTAAGGTGCTGGGCAGGATGTTTTCTGTTGCCCGGTATGAATCTCATCGCATGTATTATGGGAAAATCCACAAAGATGGCGCCCTTGTAGACGAAGTTATGGTTTGCCCAATGGCCGCGCCAAAAACCTACACCAGCGAAGATGTGGTGGAAATTTACACCCATGGGGGCATGTTGGTTCTGCATGCGGTGCTGGACACTGCTTTGTTTTACGGCGCACGCTTGGCTGAACCGGGAGAGTTCACGAAGCGTGCTTTTTTGAATGGCCGCATAAATATCACCCAGGCCGAGGCAGTGATGGATGTGATCTCCGCCACTAGCGAGGCAGCCCGGGTAAACGGCCTAAGCCAGCTAGGTGGCGGGCTTGGCCGCCAGGTAGAAAAAATCCGAGACAAGATTTTGCTGTGGCTGGCCCATATAGAACTTAGCATAGATTATCCAGAACATGAGGACGAAGCCCAAAATATGAGTGAAATTTTGGCAGAGGCCGGGGATATAATTACCCAGCTAGAACGGCTGGCGGGGACAGCCAAAATAGGCCGCATGTTAAAAGAAGGCGTAAAAACCGCCATAATAGGCCGCCCAAATGTGGGCAAATCTACGCTGCTGAACGCGATTTTGCGCGAGGACAGGGCGATTGTACACCAGACTCCCGGCACCACGCGGGATGTGCTAACAGAACATGTGCTGGTGAATGATGTGCCGCTGATATTGATGGACACCGCCGGGATACGGCAAACCGAGGATTCTATAGAGAAAATTGGCGTGGAAAAAAGCTTGCAAGCCGCACAGGAGGCAGAACTTGTACTGTACGTGGTAGATAAACAAAACGGCATACTGCCCCAGGATGAAGAAATGTTGGACAGGCTTGAGGGGAAACATGTTGTTTTGGTGGTTAATAAATGTGATTTGAATGATGGGCAAAACCGCCCGCAAGAGGCGGGGGAAGCTACCCCCCATAGCGCTATTCAACATTACCCGCCGCCTGTTTCAGCAGATAGTTTTGAAGCAGATGCTTTGTCGGAAGCGACATCAAAGTCAGTTGGTCGGATTTTCCGACCAACTGATTCTGATAGCGGGTTACCCCCTGCTGAACCGGGAATGGCAGATTCAATTACCCCCAACACAGCCCCATGTACCCGCCCAGCCCTAAGGATTTCGGCGTTAAACAGGGAGGGATTGGAGGAGCTTTATGGGGCTATTGGCGAAATTTTTATGGGGGGGATTGAGCAAAATGATAGTATTATCACGAGGGAGCGGCATGTGCAGCTGGTGGCAGGAGCGCTTGGGCATTTGAAGACCGCAGCAGATGAAATTGTACATGGTACGCCAGAAGATTTAGTAGCGATAGAGCTGCGAAGTGCATACTTGGCGCTGGGCGAGATGCTGGGCGTAGAGATTGGTGATGATGTTGTGGATAGGATTTTTGCAGAATTTTGTTTAGGGAAGTAGGGGGAATGCTTGCGCCTTTCGGTTTTATCAGGCGGGCGCGGTAAGCGGGTTAAGTTGCCACCTATCATCGTTATGAAAATCCTGCAAAGTTTTTTACATCTGTCATCGCAAACTTGCTTTACAGCCTCCTATACCCAAAAAATTTTCCACAAAATCCACAAAATAAACTAGAGTGCTTTCAGCAAAAACAAAAGATTGAAAAGGTAACTTTTTCGAAATCAAAAGCATGATTTCGAAAGAAGTACGCTCAAAGTTTTTCAATAGACTTCTTCTGAAATTACGTTTTTTGCAATTTCAGAAGAACTCTAATAAAATTTCTTCCAAATGTAGCCCGAAAGAACCCGGGCAGATTGTAACAATGTCTTAAACAAGAAAGGTAGCTATGATAATCATAATAGGCGGCGGGCACGCGGGCTGTGAGGCAGCCCTTGCGGCGGCTCGGCTTGGTAAGGATGTTATGCTTTTTGCGCTTAGCTTGGATAGTATTGCGCTTATGCCCTGTAATCCCTGTATTGGCGGGAGTGCTAAGGGTCATTTGGTGCGCGAAGTTGATGCGCTGGGCGGCGAGATGGGCAAGGCCATTGATGCAACCTTTATCCAAAGTAAAATGCTTAATATGTCTAAAGGGCCGGCGGTTTATTCGCTGCGGGCTCAGGCGGACAAGAAGCGTTATATGGCTTATATGAAGCAAGTGCTGGAAAGCCAGCCAAATATAAGGCTGCGCGAGGGTGAGATTACAGAAATTATCACTACAGCCCCAGGGGGCAAGGCAAAAGTAACCGCCGTAGTAACCGATTCTAACGAGACTATCCCCTGCCAGGCAGTAGTAATCTGCACCGGCACTTACCTAAATGCCCGCTGCCTATACGGCGAAACCATCAACCACAACGGCCCAAACGGCCTGCGCGCTTCAACAAAGCTAACAGCCTCCCTAGCAAAACTAGGCTTCACCACCCAGCGCTTCAAAACCGGCACACCAGCCAGAATCCACCGCCGCAGCATAGATTTCTCTAAAATGTCCCCCCAAGAAGGCGACCAAAACATAGTCCCCTTCTCATTCTCCACGCCTGGCGGCGGGCGACCCCGTGGGAATGTATTTGAAGCTCTAGATACATCTCACAGCCAGCTCATAGCGGAGGGCGATTCCGTGATAGCACAGAGTGAGGCCACCATCACGCCTCGCGGCCAGTTACAAAACTCATTCCCGGCCCTGCCGCAGGTGCCGTGCCATCTAACCTACACCACCCCCACCACTCACGAGATAATCAAAAAAAACATAACCCGCTCTGCCATGTACAGCGGCGAAATAAAAGCCACAGGCACGCGCTATTGCCCCTCCATAGAGGATAAAATAATCCGCTTCGCAGATAAAGAACGCCATCAGGTTTTTATAGAGCCAGAAGGGCTAGACACCGCCGAAATGTACGTACAGGGCATGTCCAGCGCGCTACCGGCAGATATTCAGGAAGAAGTCTACCGCAGCGTACCCGGGCTAGAGAATTGCGAAATAATGCGCCCGGCCTACGCAATAGAATACGATGCAATAGACGCCACCATGCTCACCTTACAGCTTGAAGCAAAATCCACTGATGGGCTGTTCTTCGCGGGGCAGATAAACGGTTCTTCCGGCTACGAAGAAGCTGCCGCCCAGGGGCTAATCGCCGGGCTAAATGCCGCAGGTGCAAACATTACTATAACCCGGGCAGAAGGCTATATAGGCGTGCTGATAGACGACCTGGTAACCAAAGGCACAACCGAGCCCTACCGCATGATGACATCCCGGGCAGAGTACCGCCTGCTGCTGCGGCAAGACAATGCAGACATTCGCCTTAGCCCAAAGGGGCATGCCGCCGGGTTAATCCCCCAGGCGCAGTACCAGCTCTTCCTGCAAAAAACCGCGGCAATAGAAGCCGAAATAGCCCGCATCCGCAAAATAAGCATAGGCCCAGACGCAGCCAACCCCCTACTTCACAAGAAGGGTAGTTCTCTGCTAAAATCAGGCATGAAGCTAACAGACTTAATAAAACGCCCAGAGCTTAGTTATTTCGATATGCTAGAAATCATCCCAGCCCCAGAGCTTGGGCATTTGCCGCCATTCATCCAAGAAGCCGTTAAGGAACAGGTTAACATCCAGGTAAAATACGAGGGTTATATCTCGCTGCAAATGGCCCAGGCAGAAGCCTTTGGCAAAATGGAAGCCCAGCCAATCCCCCCCGGCATAGATTACGGGATAATCCCCAGCCTACGCGTAGAGGCCAGGCAAAAACTAACCGCCCTGCGCCCAGAAAACCTAGGCCAAGCATCCAGGATAACTGGCGTAAGCCCCGCAGATTTAAGCATTCTGATGGTACATTTAAAATCCACAAAGCATACAGTGTAGGGAAGATATTCTTCCTACATAAATAATGAAAACTGGAGGAATCTCTTTGTTTCCCACATTAAACATAAAAAACCACCAACCCCAAGTGTACGCCAAAAAAGGCGTGGTGCATATCTCGCGCAGCCAAAGCCGCCAAATAGCCCTAAATTTTATAGAGGCGGTAAAAGCAAACCCAAACGAGGCTTGGGCATTTGTAAGCAAGGTATATTCATCCAGCCTGGACCTTAACGAGCTGCGGGAGGTGTTTTTGTCAAGCCTAACTTCAGTAAAGTGGGTAACAATGGCCACCTACGCCGCCACCCCCAAAAACTGCCTAACCCGCAGCCTATATGTAGAAGACCCAGCACGAAACATCCGACGCTTGCTACACTTTCGCATGATTAAAGAGCCAGACAAAAACGGCATATGGAAAATATGTAAAGTAGAACAAGAGATACAGCCATGGAAATAATAAAAAACTGGGCCACCAAAAACGGCATAGAAATCACCCAAACCCAATACAGCCAACTAAACGCCTTCAAACAATTGGTGTTGAAAAAAAACAAAGTAATGAACCTAACCGCCATCACAGATGAGGTCGGTTTTGCCGTAAAACATATAATAGACAGCCTAACGCTGCTGCCGCATATCCCAAACCAGCCACTAACCCTGGCAGATATAGGCACAGGTGCGGGCTTCCCAGGGGTGGTTCTGGGCATAATGCGCCCAAACATAACCTTAACCCTAATAGACTCCCTAAACAAGCGCATAAAATTTTTGGCAGAAGCCACCGCAGCTATAAACATCCACGCAGAATGCATCCACACCCGCGCAGAAGAACTAAAAAACCGCCAATTTGACATATGTACAGCCCGGGCCGTAGCCCCAATGGACAAGCTGGCCAAATACACCCTGCCTCTAGTAAAACACGGCGGCCGCCTACTAGCCATGAAAGGCCAAAACATAACAGAAGAACTGGCCAAGGCAGAAAAAGCAATAAAAAAACACGGCGCTGTAGTAAATGATATAAACATCGTAAATTTAACAGACCAGCTACAGCATAGCATAGTTATTATTGAGAAATCGCTTGTATAGATGGAGCTAGCCAATGTTTTTTTCAGAAAAAATTGATGGCAAAGAGTCTTGGGAAGATTTAAAGCTTAAGCCCGATGTTTTTAGGCCGCTGATAGAAAATATTTTTCTGCGGGAGTCTTTGCCATTTAGTGGCGCATTATCTGCGCGGCTGGGTAGCAATGCTGTGTTTAAAGCCGGCAATTATATAGTTAAAATTTTCCCGCCCAGCGATTCCGGGCTTAAAGGCGAACTTTATTACGATACAGAACTATATGGGCAATCCAGAGCCATTTCCATTGGCGTGCCGACACCAAAAATACTTGCCAGCGGCATAATGCAGGACAAATACAACTTCCCATACATTGTAAGCGAATTTATTGATTCTGTAGAATTAGGGCAAATATTTAACAGCTTAACTCCAGCAGAAAAATGCACCATAGGCCAAAAACTGCGCGAAATATCAGACCAACTAAACACATCTTGCGAGCCATTTAATGGTATCAAATACCCAGAAACCGTAATAGAGGAAGGGTACAACGGCTGGCTTACCAGCCTTGGCTACCAAAAAGCCTTCCTTGAAGGGCGAAGCGAATATATTCGCTCTTTGGAGATATGCAAAAATGATTTGGTTTTTTGCCATGGGGATATGGCGGATTGTAATATTTTATACAGCCCCGGCGGCAAGCTGCATATTATCGACTTTGCCGCCTCTGTTTTAGCCCCTGTATGTGTAGATTACACCTATATCATCTTCTGGACTGGCTTTGACAAATCGCTTATACAAGGCTTTTTTGGCGAAATCTCAATAGATGAACTGGTCAACATATGTTTTAATGGCTTTTTGCTGTCTATCTATAGCATGGGCATGCTCGTTAATGGCGCAAAACATGGGTTTATCGATGGCAAGGCTTGCACGTCTATTGATGATTTCAAAGCGAAATTGCATGATTATATTAAAAAATAATCATGTTTGAATATCATGTTTTTGATATAGTGAAATAATTCGAAATCGGTCTCGCCTGTCGCGGAAAAAACGCCTGAAACGCCTTATCTCGGCGTTTCAGGTGCCGCTCGGGCGAGACCGTTTCTCATTTATTTCACTATAATATGCTGATGTTTAGCTGATTTTTTGTTGAATACAGGTTGAATATATATACAAAATGGTCGTTTTGGCCAAAAAAATGGTACCATGCGGTACCATTTTTCAGCAATTATGGTACCGTATGGTACCGTTTTTTGTAAAAATTAACCTTAATGCATTTTTATGCAGCCTGCGTCCATTACCATAGTTGTGTATCCATTGTCTAGTTTTAATACATCTTCCACGCCGGTACAGGTTATTATAGTTTGCAAGTCTACAATTTCCTCCAGCAGAAATTTTTGGCGGTGGCTGTCCAGCTCGGATAACACATCGTCTAGCAGAAGTATTGGGCTTTCGCCGGTGCTTTGTTTTATTATTTCAATTTCGGCCAGCTTGGCGGATAGGGCGGCGGTTCTTTGCTGGCCTTGTGAGCCAAAGTTGCGCACTGGGATTTCATTTATGGTAAATTTTATATCATCTTTGTGGATACCACGTGAGGTTGAACCTTGGTAGATATCTCTGGTATGGGATTTTGCCATTTCTTCTAGATAGTTTTCTGTTATATTTTGGATATAGTTTATTTTTAGAGTTTCTTTGCCGCTGGTTATATTTTTATGGATTATAGCCGCAGCATCGCTTATTTTATTTATAAAACTCTCGCGAGTTTGCATTATTTTGCTGCCATGTTTACATAGTTGTTCATCCCATATTTCTAGGCTGTCTGTTTGTGATTTATCTTTTTGTAGGGATTTTAGCAGGGCATTTCGCTGCTTTAGGGCGCGATGGTATTCTTTAAGTTCGCTGTAATATATGGGGGATAGCTGGCAGATTTCTAAATCCATAAAACGCCTACGCTCTGCCGGGCCGGATTTTATCAGCTGTAAATCTTCAGGGGTAAACATTACTACCAAAATGCGGCCAAATAAATCCTTCATATGTCGTATTGGTACACGGTTTACAGATACATATTTTTTAGCCCTATTACCCTGTTTTTCTAGGTACATGTCCATTCTGCTAGATACAGCGCCGCGCACAACTTCTGCCCTTATATTGGCCGATTTTGCATCAAAATTTACAAGCTCCACATCTGAAGCCGCCCTTAGCGACCTCCCCAAGGCACAAAAATAAACAGCCTCCAAGAAATTCGTCTTACCCTGTGCATTATTTCCATGGATGATGTTTATATTTTGGCTTAATTCAATTTCGCTAACGCGCAGGTTGCGGAAATCGTTAACGGCAATGGATTTAATGTACATTAAATTTATGCCGGCGGCCTAAGTGGCACTATTAGATATTTGCAATCTACATTGCTGTCTACACCTTTTATAATACATGGGCTAAGCTGCGAGTTAAACCTTAGCATTACATTTTCTGTATCAATGGCTTTAAGCGCCTCTATAAAATATCTAGGGTTAAAATGTATGGTAAGCTCGTTGCCATCTGTGTCGCATGGTAGGCCATCGTTTACTTGGCCGCGCTCGTTTTGTACAGATATCAGAAGGTCGTTATTATTGATTTCTAGCTTGGTTGGTGGCATACGGTTTTCTACCGCAACTAAGATTGCCCTTTCAAATGCGCTTAATAAAGCTGCCCGGTTTACAGTTACAAGAGTTGCAAAATCTTCGTTAAAAATCTGGTCATATCTTACAAAATCCCCTTCCAATAGGCTAGACACCATTGTGAAGGTATCATTTTCAAACACGACATTTTTATCTGTAAAGAATAAATTGACAACAGCCTCTTCGTCTTCACCTTGGCCAGCCCCAGGCAGAATACGGCTAAGCTCATTTAATGCCTTACCTGGCACAACAGCATCTGCATCTGCAAAATCCCCTTCAAGAAGCTGCGCCGCGTAAGATATCCTAAACATATCCACAGCAACAATGCGTAACGCATTATCCTTGATTGCCATAAGTTCACCTGTAAGCACAGGGCGGCTTTGGTCAAGTGACACTGCAAAAATAGTTTGCTTAATCATATCCTTTAAAATATGTGATTTTAATGTGTATGAAACCCCATTCTCACTTTTTATAGTATTAACGTCTGGCAGCGGGAATTCTTCACCTGGTAGGCCAACAATTTTTAGGCTGCTGCGGCCACTTTTACAAAGTGCCGTGTTAGTTTCGTCAATTTCAATGGTGACAAAATCACCAGGCAGTTTTCTAACAATATCTGAAAATAGTTTGGCATCTAAAGCCACAGAACCTACAGAATCAACCTCTGCGGTAATATGCTTTGTTTGGATAGTAAGCTCTTTATCACTGGCGGTAAGGCTAATGCCATCTGCCGTGGCAGTAACTAGCACACATTCCAATATGCTCATGGTAGTCCGTGAAGAAACAACACGAGACACTAGCCCTAGGGCATCTTGCAGTTGAAATTTATCACATGTAAAAATCATAAGCGCACCTCATATATATATTATTATTTTTAGTGGCAGTAGTAGTAGGGGCTGTGGATACGTAGATAACCCCCACCAAGCCGTGCCATCGCTAACTTTGTACAGTTGACAATCCTGTAAATTTCCTGTGCATATTGCATGTACTTATCAATACAATCCACAATCCACAAAAGTCAATGCTTTCTATTAACATCTTATAAACAAAATAATGTTAAAGTTTTTTGCTTCTTTTTTTCAAAAAAGAAGTGGAGGTGTCGGAGGCAAAGCCTCTGACGGTTTTTACTCACCTTTAATCCGCGTCTCTAACTCATCTACCAATAACCTTAGCTTCTCGTCCATATCCATTTCTCCCTGGATTTTTTCACATGAATGGATTACTGTGGAATGGTCGCGGTCTCCGAAGTTGCGGCCTACGTCTGGTAGGCTTACATCTAATAGCTTGCGGGATAGGAACATTGCTATCTGGCGGGGTAAAACTATGGCTTGGGTGCGTTTACGGCCGCATATATCTTCTATTGTAACTTTAAAATGTTTGGTTACTATCTTTTGGATGTAAGGGATGGTTATTTCTGGCTTTACTCGGCCTACAAGTTGGTCTTTTAGGGCTGTTTCGGCTAGTTCCAGGTTTATTGTTTTGTTTGTTAATTTTGCATAGGCCATTACTTTGTTTAGGGCGCCTTCAAGGTCTCGTATGTTGGATACTATGTTGTTTGTTATAAATTCTTTTACTTCTTTTGGTATTTCCATTCTTTCTACGGCTAATTTTTTTTCTAATATGGCAGTACGTGTTTCGTAGTCTGGCATGGTGATATCTGCTATCAAGCCTGCTGCAAAGCGTGATGTGAGGCGGGTTTCTAGGCCGGTTAGGTCTTTTGGCGGCAGGTCGCTGGTTAGGATTATTTGCTTGTTTGCGCTGTGTAGGTCGTTAAAAGTGTGGAAAAGTTCTTCCTGGGTTTCTACTTTGCCCATAAGAAATTGTACGTCGTCTACCAGAAGAACATCACATTCACGATATTTATTTTTGAAGGCTTGCGTGGTGTTTTCGCGGATAGAGCGGATAAATTCGTTGGTGAATGTTTCGCTGGATACGTACATGACTTTAGTTTCTGGGTCATGCTCTAGTATTTGGTTGCCAATAGCATGTATTAAATGAGTTTTACCAAGGCCAACGCCACCGTATAGGAACAATGGATTATATGTGTTAACGCCTGGTGTATCTGCCACGGCTAGGGCGGCAGCATAGGCAAGCTCGTTACATTTTCCTTTAACAAATGTGCCAAAAATATATTTTTGCCTAAGGTTGGTTTTTTCATAATATTGGCTACGTTTATGCTCTTTTACCATGTTGCCGCCGTCGAAATCATCTGGTGATACTATCATTACGTCTGCAATCTCAAAATTAGCTACAGAACGCAAGGAGCGCGTGATTTCTGGCAAATACCTAATAATTATTTCATGCTTAAAGAAATTACTTTCAGTTTTTAAGGTCAGGATGCCGTTTTCGTATGAAAATGGTTGTATCGGGGCTATGTGGGCTTCGTACACTACCGGCGTCATGGAGTTTTGTAGGATTGGTAGGGTTCTTTGCCATAATTCTATAAGGTTGCTGTCTTGTGATTTCATAGCGTTTGACCTCTTTCTGTGGGTTATCCACATGGTTATCAACATGATGTTAATAACTTAGGCGTTATCTAAGTTATTTTACTAATAATATATCAAAAGGGATGTTGATAAGCAATAAAAAAAGTGGAAAGTTTTTCGGGTTATCAACTACTAATAAACAAATTATCCACTAGTGGCAGTGCAAAACTAAAATGACAGCCACCACCGGGAGAACTTTCTAATTTAATATTCTCCCCATGGGCGCGTATGAATGATTTTACAATGGACAGGCCAAGGCCGCTTCCCATTTTATCTTCGCCACGGGAAGGGTCACCTTTGTAAAAGCGGTCGAATATGCGTTTTTGCTCTTCTTGCGAAATACCTGGCCCATTATCGCTTACGGATATTATAACTTTATCGCTGCTGCCAGTTATACTGGTTTCTATTGTAATTTCGCCGCCTTCTTGGGTAAATTTTACGGCGTTGTCTATTAAATTGTATAGGCAGCGGCGGATTTTATCTTCGTCTGCGTTTACTGTATCTGTGGGGTGGGTAAAATGGCTATTTATCATGAGGCGTTTTTGAGTGGCGCGAGCTTCGAAGCCTAGTATGGTGTTTCGTATTAACTGGTTTATATCAAAATTTGTTTTCTGCAGTTTAATTTCTGCATCTTGCACCAGGTTAATGTCCATTATATTGTTGGAGAGTTTTATCAGACGCTCGGATTCATCCAAAACAATTTCCAGGTAGCGTGGTTGTTGGCTTGGCGTGATTGTGCCGTCTTGCATGGCTGTAAGGAAACCTCGCATAGATGTAAGTGGCGAACGTATATCATGAGAAATATTAGCAATAAAAACACGGCGTATTTTTTCTTGCTCTTGCAGGCTTTCTGCCATGGAGTTAAAGCTTTCTGCCAGCTGGTCAATTTCATTGCTGGTATGCCTTACAGGTATGCGCTCTTCAAAGTTACCCCCGGCAATTACAGCCGCTGCGGCATTTATTTTACGCAATGGCTTACTTATAGCCCGGCTAGAAAGGTAAATAAAAATAGACGCAATAAACCCAACTATCACAAGAGACATGATAGTAAGGCGGTACATTTCATCTATTGTGGATTCTAATTCCTCCATAGAAACGCCAACCAGCGCAGCTCCAGCTACCTGGTTATTAAACCTATATGGGTAACCTACAACCAGCAGCGGCTCAAGCGCCGGGTGGTTTGCAGAACCATAAACTATAACAATCTCACCCTCCATTACAGGTACAAGCTCTGGTAGCGGAATATCTGCAGTGACTCCTTCTGGTAACCCATGCGCTAATAGCACGGTAAAATCCGTACTAAGTAAAATAACCGTGGCATCTAAATAATGGTATAAATTCATGATTTCAATCCCAAGGGGCTGTAAATTAAAAATCCCATATTCCGCAATATTTTCTACAGAATATGCAATACGCTGTGCAAGTGTAGTAAGCTCTGCAATACGCCTGTCTGTTAAATGCCCCCTAATTCCCTGCACCAAAACAAGCCCCAAAAAACTGAGGCTAACCACCAAAATACCCAAATGCAAGAAAAGTTGCTTCCAAAAAATTCTCATATGTTCACATCCAAGACAAAGTGATGTATAATTGTCAAGATTTAAGGTTAAGATTATGTGGCTTTGCCCACAGTAAAAAATTTTACATTAGAGTTCTTCTTAAATTGCAAAAAACGCAATTTCAGAAGAAGCAAAATATTGAAAATGTAACTCTTCCGAAATTAAAAAACGTAATTTCGGAAGAAGTCTATTCTTTAAAAATTTTTGCTTCTTGTTCAACTATACGGAGGATACCATACTATGGCTAAAAAGAAAAATAACCAGGTTCAGTTTTCGGATATATTGGTTGGTGCTATGCTGCTTCTGGTGGTGGCAGTTATGCCGCTTGTTGCAAGAGCTGTTGAGGTTAATGTACCTTTAGAGCTGGTGGGGATTATTCCCCATGATAGCGAGGGGCGTATTGTTGATGTTTTTACCTATTGGAAGGGTATGCTGGTTTATTTAGCGGCAGTGGTAATTGGGTTTTATCTTGTTAGCGAGGCTGCTACTGCAGGGGTTATGCCGGATTTTAAAAAGATTTTTGCTAAGCCGCCGGTGTTTTTGTCATGTGCTTATTTGGTTATGGTGATTATTTCCGTGATTGCTTCAAGCTATACTCGCACATCTTTGTTTGGCACTGCAGATCGCAGCGAGGGTATGTTTATGTGGATGGCCTATATTGTGGTATTTTTTGGGGCTATTAATTATGTACGCGAGGTTAAGTTTGCTAAGGTTTTAATGTATGGGTTGATTTTTTCTTCTATTGTAATGGGGGCTATTGGGGCTGGGCAGCTTTTTGGGTTTGATTTTTTTGATTCTGGGCTGGCTGTGCGGCTTGTTATACCTGGGGGGGAATGGCATATGTCTACGGTTTTTGATATTGCCCACGGCACTCTTTTTAACCCTAATACTTTTGGTAAGTATACAGCTATGCTAAGTCCGCTTTTGCTGCTGGCGGCGCTTACTTATGACGGTAAGTTTTATGTACGGATATTGTTTTTGGTGGCTGGCGGGCTTATGTTGCTTAGTGTTTTTGGCAGCAGTAGCTTAGGCGGGCTGGTTGGTATTGTTGCGGCGGTTGGAGTGCTGGCGGTTACGTTTTTAGCTGGGTTTATTAACAGGCGCAGGGGTGACGAGCCAGAAAAGCTTGGTAAGCTGGCTAAGGTAACTGGTATCGGTACGGTGGCTGTTGTTGCTTCAATGTTGCTTGCTATTTTATTTGTGCCGCCACTTAATGATAGGGTGACATTTTTGTTTAACCGCATGGGAGATGCCATGCGGGCAGAAACAACCACAGGGTACAACTTTGTAACAGAGGGCGACACCATGCAGGTTTTTCGTGATGGTGAAAAGGTTTATAGCATTGTTATAAGAGAATATGTGCCGGGCATAGAGCAAAATGTGTATACCATAGTAGATGCAGCCGGCAATGACACAGCGTTTGTAGGGGAAGGCTCGCCATTGTTTAACACAGAAGGCGGACAAATTACGCCGCCTGCAAGCTTGTACTATGTGCCTGGGTATGGCAATGTTTCTGTTATATCTGCCCGGGGTGATGTTTTGTTTAACAATTTTATTCTAACCTTGTACGATGGCAGGATACATGTCATACGGCCCGGCAGGAATGATTATATTGATTTATCTGTGCCGGTACCGGCGTGGGGCTTTTATGGGCGGGAGACATGGGGGTCTAACCGGGGGTATATATGGTCCCGAACATTTCCGCTAATGCCGCGGCGTGTGATTGCGGGCAGCGGGCCGGATACTTTCACCAGCGCTTTCCCAAACCATGACATTGTTAGTGCCCAAAGGTTTTTCAATGCAGCAACCACCGTGGATAAAGCGCATAATATCTTCCTGCAAACATGGGTGACCACTGGCGGGATTTCTGCCATTTTGCTGTTTGGGCTGTTTTTCCATTATATGTTTACTACTTTTGTTTCGTTGGTTAAATCTAAGGGCGAGCAGATGTTCTCTTATGGCTTGCGACTTGGGCTTTTGGCGGCGGTTAGCGGTTTTGTAATGAGCAGCATGGCTACAGACAGCACCGTAGGCTCTACGGGGGTTTTCTTCGTGCTTTTGGGCATGGGGTATGGGCTAAATTATTGCAGGGCAAAGGATGAGGTGATTTTATCAAAGAATTAGTCACCCATGCAGGCGTGCGGCAGATTATGCTGCGCTATGGCCTTACTGCAAAGAAAAAACTAGGGCAGAATTTCTTGATAGACGCCCATGTTTGTGAAAAAATTTTGAAAGCGGCAGATGTCCAAGAAGGGGATGTTGTGCTGGAAATTGGCCCGGGTATTGGTTCGCTTACCCAAGGGATTTTAGAAAGGGCTGGCGAAGCCGGGCAAGTTGTGGCTGTGGAACTGGATAAGCAGCTAGTGGGTGTGTTAGGGGATTTGTTTGGCAGCAGGGAGAATTTTAGCCTTGTGCAAGATGATATCCTGCGGGTGGATTTAGCGGCTATTTTGCCCCCAAGGCGCGATGTGAAAGTAGTGGCTAACTTGCCATATTACATTACCACGCCGGTGATTTTAAGCTTGCTGGAAAGCCCGCTGTCCATTCGTTCTATCACGATTATGCTACAAAAAGAAGTTGCCCAGCGCATGGCGGCCAAGCCTGGCACAAAGGATTACGGCTCGCTTACCCTGGCGGTGCAGTATCATGCGAAGGTTAGTGTGGCGGCGAATGTGCCGGTTAACTGCTTCCTGCCGCGGCCAGGGGTGGATTCTGCCGTGGCCCATTTAGAAATTTTAAACAAGCCGCCAGTGGATGTGGATAGGGAAATATTTTTCCGGATAATACATGGCGCATTTGGCCAGCGGCGAAAGACTCTGCTGAACGCTCTATTTGCAGCAGGCTTTGGGGAGAATAAAGAGCAGCTTGCAGCCGCGATAGAATCATGCGGGTTAAGCCCAAGTGTAAGGGGTGAAGCCTTGGGCATGGAAGAATTTGCGAGGCTGGCGGAGGCTTTAGGGGATTTGCATAAACTTTAAAATAAATTTGAATTTATTATTTTTGCGAAAAGTGGCTGAGATAGCGGCTTTATAGCGGCAATGGTTTAACGAAAGTAGGCAAAAAGGTTACTTTTTACTTAAAAAATGGTACCATACGGTACCATTTTGCCAGAATTATGGTACCGTATGGTACCACGCTTAATGAAAATTATAGTTTTTTGCTTCTTTTTTCCAAAAAATAAGTGGAGGCGGCAATGCCTCTTACGGTTTTGCGACATACTTAGGAGGCCCATATGACAGTATTTCATTTGAAGGTTATTGCGCTTGTTACTATGGTTATAGACCATACTGGAGCGGCGCTTTTTCCGTATCAGGAGTTTTTTGTTTTGCGGGTTATTGGGCGGGTGGCGTTTCCTATTTTTGTTTATTTGGTTGCAGAGGGCTTTAGGCATACTAAAAGCCCAGGTTGGTTTTTGGCTAGGCTTGGGGCGTTTGCCATTATTTCCGAGCCGTTTTTTGATTGGACGCTTCGCCGGGCGGATATCCCGTGGGGTGTGGACTTTTTCAATAATACCAATATTTTTTATACGCTGTTTTTGGGCGGGCTGGCCATTACGTTGTACAAGATAGCAGATGAAAAAATGTGGCTGCTCACGCCGCTGCCAGTGGTGGCTGCTGCGTGGTTGGCGCGGTGGTTCTCTACGGATTATGCGGCCTATGGCGTGGTGTTTATTTTTGCTATGTATTGGTTTAAGGATTTTAATAAGCGGGTTGCGGCCATGGTGCTGCTTTGCTTATGGCAGCAACGCTGGGTGGTGCAGGCGGCGCTTAGGTATTGGCTGCTGGATGTGCCTTATGCCCGTGCGGTGGATACGCTTGAGCTGATGTTAATCCCGGCTACGCTTGTGGGTGTGGTGCTGGTGTTGCTGTACAATGGCAAGCGCGGGCCCGGATTAAAATGGTTTTTTTACGCGGCCTACCCGGCGCATTTGGCGGTGTTGTTGCTTATTCGGCTCAATTATTTTTAATGATGCCGGCAGTTTGTTAGAAAATGTCAGGTAAAGACGATTTGATTTTCTTGCTTTTTTATTATGGTTGTGTTAGAATGGCTTTATCCGCCGCGGAGTGGAGCAGCCTGGTAGCTCGTCGGGCTCATAACCCGAAGGTCGTAGGTTCAAATCCTGCCTCCGCAAGATGAAATAACCCGCTAGCCATAATGGTTAGCGGGTTTTGTTATTTGTTGGAATATTGATTGTTGATGCGATTTAACGCACATTTAACGCACAATAGTTTCAAAATGCCGTTTTTGCAAATAATGTCTTAGTGGCAGAAACGGGCTTTTTGGGCTGGCGTAAAATGGCATCTGCAATGGATTTTGCGGCCTGTTCATCGGCCCGGGCTATAAAATGAGCGTAGATGTTGCCGTTCATATCCCGGCCATGGGTTACGGTTATTTGGTAGGATGTGCCGGTTTTGCCTTTTATTTGTCTAATGTTTGCCATTGGTTGCCTCCTTTTTAGCTATATCCCTTAGCATAGATAATGCGTCCATTAGGTGCAGCCGCTCTGCATCTTTAATTCTGCTAAACAATATCCGTTTCTTTGTTTCGTTCCCATTTTCGAAGGCTTTAACGTACATTTCATGATTATTTATAACCCGCTCAGGCTCTTTGTTAGGATGTCGAAATAGGCTTGCGTGAATCGTATCTCCTTCATGGGTGGGATTATACTCACCCTCGGAAAAATACTCTACATCTTGTTGGAGAAAAGCATATAATCCGCGAAAAAAACTATAATCTTCATTGTCTGATATTAAATGCGTTCCTTGTTCAATAAGAAAATTTAATGCTGCTAACTCTTGATCAAAATATAAAACCTTTCCTGCCAGGTGGAAGCTCATAGCGTGAAGTGGGTTTTTAAACACAAATGGAGTGCCGTCTTTATTATGTGCCGAGCGTTTTTTCTCTCGCCCATCCTTGTGGTATTCAATCTTAATAACTTTATTCCAAAATTGCAGGGTTTTTATTGCTGCGTCACTTAGCCCCGTTGTTTCACACGCTGCGGCTACTGTAATGGTTTTTGATTCACCGTAGCGAGGCTCGCAAAGCAAATAACCAATTTCACAATCAAATAGCTTGCATAGTAAGAGCATATCCCTAAGTTGCGGAATGTCCCCTTGTTCCCAGCGAGCGATTGTCCCCCTGTCTACATTCAACAATTTAGCAAGTTCAATTTTTGTTAAATTCTTCGCAGTCCTTTCTTTTTCAATCCGCTTGCCAATAACGGGGCTAGTATGTGGGACATCTGGAAAACCATCAAACAACCATTTTTTATGCTTGTCGAGTTCAGCTTGTCGAGCTTTTGCTTTTTCTTGCACAACAGATTTACGTTGTCCTTCTCTTGTTTTTATATGCGGCATATATACAACATATCCTTTCTTATAAAAAATATATGCAGTTAAGTGCGGCTTGCATGGAGCATAACACAGAGTATAATAATAAGCAAGGCGAAGAAAAAACAACAAGACCATAGGGAGGATATAGGGATGGCTTTTCTCGAATGGCTTTACTCATATAATATTATTATCAGTGCAGTGCTTGGCCCTATTTTAAGTTTAATTTTGTTTATCATCTCTCTTCTTCTCACAAAGAGGAAAAAACCCAAATTTTTTACACGAAGTAGAAAAATCATTACAACCTTAGAATCAGAATTTAGGGATCTCAAAGTCTATTACAAGAACAGTCTTATAGTTAATCTGACGGAAACACGTGTTTTCTTCTGGAACGCAGGACGCCAATCAATAAGAACGAATGATTTACTGAAAGCTACGCCAATTGTCGTTAGCATCCCTTCCGAAATTGAAATATACAGCATATCCTACATCTCCACACCAGATTTAGGAAAAACCATTATATTTTCTGAAAAGGAACAAGAGGGGTATGAGTTGTCCTTTGATGCCATGCAGAAACACGATGGAATTTGTGTTAGGGTTTTGCATTCGGGCAATGAGGAAAATGCAATATCTGTTACTGGGAAGTTGGATGGGAGAATAAAAATAAAAAAAGCTACAAAAACATCTTATGACCCAGATAACACCAGTTTCATAAACAAAACGCCATGTAATATTGCACTTTCCTTAATTCTTTTATGTGCATCAACGGCAGTTGCTATTTACGCAATTATAAATAGATTAAGTCTTGAAATCTTACCGAGGGTCTTACAACTTACTACAAGCCCTTTCGTGAGTGTTGAGGGTAATGAATTTATCACGCATATCATCATTTCCATTGTATTATTATTTTTCGCAATCATGATATTTTTTAATGGCTCAAACAGCGTCCCGAACAAACTGATATATTTGTCAAAAAAAAACAACGAATATTTGTCTTTATTTGATTTAGATGAATCTGTGGCAAACAGTGTAGCGACAAAATAAACAATTTTTTACATCCAATTTATTTTTGGTTGGCGACATAAGAGTTAATCCGATTAATGGCATATGCGCCAAACAATTACACATACCTGCGCCCTGCTATGTGGGTAAAAAATATTTAGGCAATGGGGCTGTATTTTCGAAAACAGTGCAAACAACGGGCATTTCCGTGCCTCTGCAAGAGAATAAAAGCCCTAGAAATTTAATGTCTAGGGCTTTTTGCTATGCTTTTTAAAACCGCTGTGGCATAAAATGCGCAGGGCATACCCATTTGAAGGGCAGCTTTATGCTGTTGCAGAGTTGTTCCGCGATTTCTGCTGTTTTCCAGCCGGTGCGCTTGTGGTATGGCAGTAGCCTTAGCCATGGCAGGCGGAAAAAATCCCCAGTAAACAGGAAGTCTTCAAACAGGAAGCAAGTATGCCCCGGTGTGTGGCCGGGTGTGTGGATTATTTGGATATCTTCAAAGGATTGGTTTTCTAAGGGAGTTAGGGTTGCGCAGGTATTTATTTGTAGCAGGTAGCTGAAGATTGCTTTCGTGGTGGTGCGGCGTTTTGTGCCTTGGATATAGGGGATGTCTCGGGAATGGATGTACACGGGGCAATTGTATGTTTGCTGCAGCACGGATATGTTGCCGATATGGTCTGGGTCGTGGTGGGTTAGCAAAATTTTGGAAAGGGAATGGATTTGCAGGCTGGATAGCTCGTTCATTATGCCACGGCTGGCGGTGGGTGAACCGGTGTCTATTAGCGTGTGGCCGCCGGATGTGGCCAGTAAATACGCGGCAGAACCCTTTGTAGATACCAGGCGGCGGATATTTTTAGATAATTGCATTTTTTCCTCCGGGGCTGTGGATGGCTTTGGTTTATAGTAGAGTTCTTCTGAAATCACAAAAACGTGATTTTAGAAGAAGTAAAGGATTGAAAATGAAACTTTTTCGAAATTGAAAAGCACAATTTCGAAAGAAGTATAGTGAAACAATTCGAAAGTGGTCTCGCCTGCCGCGGCAAAAACGCCTGAAACGCCTTATCTCGGCGTTTCAGGTGTCGCTAGGGCGAGACCGTTTCTTATTTATTTCACTATACTATGCTATGGCGAACATAGCGGATTTGTTCGCCAAAGTAAAGGAAAAAAGTCAGTTGGTGCCAAAATGGCACCAACTGACTCGAAATAATTGAAGTTCTTCGGAAATCACAAAACTACTTCAGCTCAACCTCGACAGCAACTGAAGGCACGCCAGAGAGCTTTACGCTTCTTTTATCTGGCTGGCCCACGCCCACATGTAAGATATGCTTGCCAGGTAGGTCGAACAAATCGCCTTTCCAGTCGCGGCGTTGGAAGCTATCGCAGGCTAGTTTAATTTTTACTTTTTTGGATTTGCCTGCGGGCACTTGGATTGGCGCTACGCCCACTAGGCGGTAGTTTTCTTTTTGGCCAGGGGATTCTATATAAACTTGGATAACTTCGCGGCCGGTTACTTTGCCTACGTTTTTGGCGGTGGCGGTTATTGTTTTGGTTTTTTTGTCGTATTTTACTGCGTCTACAGCAAATTTTGTGTAGCTTAGGCCAAAGCCGAATGGATACAGGGCTTCACCTTTAAAGTAGCGGTAGGTGCGGTTTTCCATATTATAGTCCCAGAAAGGTGGCAGGTCGTCTGTGGATTTGTAGAAGGTCACGGGAAGCTTACCTGCAGGGTTTACTTTACCGGCAATAATTTCTGCAATTGCCTGGCCGCCCAGCGCGCCTGGGTAAAACGCCTGTAAAATGCCGTTAACATGCTGGTCTGCCCATGTTACTGCCATGGCCGAACCAGTGATAGACACTAGGATTACAGGCTTTTTGCCTGCAACTTCTTTTACCTTTTCCAGCAAATATTGCTGGCGGCCAGGGAAGTTAAGGTCAAGCTTATCGCCGCTGGCGAATTCGTTGCCTGTGTCGCCTTCTTCGCCTTCGATATCTGCATCTAAGCCAAGCACCACGATGGCGGCATCTGCATTGCGTGTGGCGGCAAGGGCCTCTGCAATGCGGTTATCATTGAATGATAGGTTGCTTGTGCGCTCTTTATACAGATGGCAGCCTTCTGCGAACATAACCTTTGTGCCGGTCTTTTCTGCTATATCGCGTATGCCTTCCAGCACAGTTACATAGCGGGAAGATGTGCCCTCGTAGTTGCCTTCAAGAGCACGGCGGCTATCCGCGTTTGGCCCGATAACTGCAATGGATTTTAGTTTTTTAAAGTCCAGTGGCAGCGCGCCGTCGTTTTTAAGCAGAACGGGCGCACGGCGGGTCATTTCTAGGTTAAGTTTGTTATGCTCGTCGCTGTCTAGAACATCGTAGGGGATGCTGGTGTATTTTTTATTTTCCTTCGCCCCAAGCAGGCCAAGCTTCATACGTGCCACAAAAAGCCTTTCCACTGCCAGGTCTACCAGCTTTTCGTCAAGTTTGCCGCTTTGTACGGCTTCTACGGCCATTACCATAACATCGCCGCAGCACAGGTCGCAGCCTTTTTGCACCGCAAGGGCAACAGATTCAACAGGCCCAGGTGTAATCTTATGGTTTTTATGGAAATCCTCAATAGCCCAGCAGTCAGAAACATAATGGCCATCAAAGCCCCATTTGCCGCGCAGGATATTTTCCATCAGCAGCGTGCTGCCGCAGCATGGCTCGCCTTGGGTACGGTTGTACGCGCCCATTACAGATTCCACACCAGCATGAACAGCCGCCTCAAACTGAGGCAGGTAAGTATTCCACAAATCATATTCGTTGCAGCGCGCGTCAAAGCTGTGGCGGTCTGCCTCTGGGCCAGAATGCACCGCAAAATGCTTCGCGCATGCAATGGCCTTTAGGCTCTTAGGGTCTTTACCCTGGATGCCGTCAATAAACGCCAGCCCAAGGATAGTTGTCAAATATGGGTCTTCGCCATAAGTTTCATGGCCGCGCCCCCAGCGAGGGTCACGGAAAATATTGATATTGGGCGACCAAAAAGTTAGCCCCTTATAAATATCATGGTCTCCTTCAATTTGGAAAGCATGATACTTAGCCCTACCCTCGGTAGAAATACAATCTGCAACAGTATTAAGTAGCTCTGCATCAAAAGTGGCCGCCATGGCAATAGCCTGTGGGAACATGGTAGCAGTACCTGCCCTGGCCACACCATGCAAAGCTTCATTCCACCAGTTATACGACGGAACGCCCAAGCGTTCTACCTCGCCGGCACGGTGCAACATTTGGCTGACTTTTTCCTCTAGGGTCATTTGTGCAATCAATTCTCTTGCTTTCTTCTTAAAGTCCATAAAATCCGCTCCTTTGAAAAGTCCTAAGATTATGTCCTACTGTACAATATTGGAAGAAAATTAGCAAGAGAAAAAACCGTCTAAGGCTTCGTCCCCGACGCCTCCACCGCATCCAATAAGCTTCGCTTCGCGAACCCGGCACTTTGGCCGCCCGAAATCTTTCAGGTTATATTTGAAAAAATCGACCAAAAAAACTTTAGCATTGGAATATATAATCCCAATGCTAAAGTTTTCTGCTTCTTTTTCAAAAAACAAGTGGAAGCGCTGGAGGCGATGCCTCTAACGGTTCTATTTTATTATTTACCTGCCATTTGGCGTTGTTGAGCCTCTACCATTTTTTTCACCATGTATCCACCAACGGATCCATTTTGGAAAGAGGTGAGGTCGCCATTATAACCTTGCTTCAAAGGTACGCCAATTTCGTTTGCTACCTCATACTTGAACGCGTCAAGTGCGGCTCTGGCTTCGGGAACTACGTTTCTATTCCTAGACACAACTATTCACTCCCCTCATGTATCATGTATCTTGTAACTAGCTTACCTTTTGGCTTGCTGTTACAGTTATAGTATTGCCAAGAGAGTGGATTGTATTCTGGTATTTTATTCTTTTACGCGGCCTTGGTATTCGCCGGTACGGGTGTCTATTTTAACTATTTCGCCAATTTCTACAAAAAGTGGTACTTTAATTTGTGCGCCGGTTTCTACAGTGGCTGGCTTGGTTGCGCCTTGGGCGGTGTCACCTTTGAAGCCGGGTTCTGTTTCTGTTATAGCTAACTCTACTATCATTGGCGGTTCTATGCCAAATATGCGGCCATTATGTTCCACTACTTTTACCATTTCGTTTTCTTTTACAAAAATCATTGCATCGCCCACATCGGACGCGTTAATTGCCAGCTGCTCGAAGCTTTCGTTGTCCATAAAATGGTATAGCGCGCCGTCTGAGTACAGGTATTGTAAGTCCCTGCGGTCTATATGGGCTCTTGGCATTTTTTCTGTAGGGCGGAACGTGCGCTCTATAACTGCGCCAGTTTCCAAATTTTTCAATGTAGAACGGACGAACGCCGCGCCCTTGCCGGGTTTTACATGCTGGAAGTCGTTTATTACATAAAGGCCGCCTTCAAGCTCTACAGTGATACCGTTTTTAAATTCGCCTGCTGAAATCATGTTTGAATTCCTCCATTTAAATGGGACGCTGCCCCATGCCCCGCTACGACGCAAGGCGAAACCTTGTTCGCTTCCTTGGCCTTGCCTGCGTGTGCATGCTGCGCATGCAGATGATCGCGAGGGCTGGCCTGGTGCGGGGTGCACGCTTTTGCGCGCTTGTTTTTATTTTGATGGGGCGTTTGCCCCTTTTGGGCTTACAGTAGTTCTTCGTCTTCTTCGTCGTGGCGGGGGCTTTCGTCTACGCGCACGGCGGCTTCGGTTATTATTTTTACTATGTCTACATCAAACTGGCCTTCTAAGGCCGAAAGCTTGGCGTATAACTTTCCCTTTGGTGTAACAATATACTTAGGCGGCGAATTGTTTAGCACGTAAGCTAGCCTGTCCATATGGCAACGCTCGCATTCGCAGATGCCTTTCATGGTGCTTAGTATGGCAGGCATTTTGTTTAAAACAATATCCTCCATATAATTTTTGAGCCCAAGCTCTTTGCTTGTTAACATTCTAATCCCTCCATTAAAATGGGGCACTGCCCCAAGCCCCGCCGTTGCGTGGGCGAAGCCCTACTCGCTCCTTTGGCGGTTTTGCCGCTTGCGGGTGTATGCCGTGCATGCAAATAGTTGTTGTGATTAGAGGGTTTTCAAACCCTTGTGTTTAATGTGTTGCGTTTTTATGAGTATTTATCGGTTTGTACATCGCCAATTGATGGCTCGAAAACTTTTATGCGGCCGGCAGATACGGCTGCGGTAAGGCGTTGCCAATATCTGTTGTTGGCGCATGATAAAACTACTTCAAAGCCGTAGCTTACAGTTGTTCTTGGACGGAAATGTATCTGGTTTGTGTTGGGATGTGAAGTCCTTCGAAGTTGGGCTATATTGTTGTCTAGCTGGACTGTGCGTAGTGTTCTAATTTGAGGGGCTAGGCTTACTATGCTGTAGCTGTTGTTTTGGAGGTCAAAACTTACGGCAATTTCTCTGCCTTCTATCATGGCTAAGCGCTGGGCATAGCGAAGGTCGGCCTGCAGGGTTAAGGAGACGTTGTTAAGGTCGCGCATTGCGCTACTGCGAAAGTTTAACATTGCGGCGGCAGATATTATCGCAATAATCCCCAGCACGACCACTAGCTCTAGCAAAGAAAATCCTCTATTATTCATGGTTTTTTCCTATTGATGCAAAGTATTTTTTAAGGAAAAAACGTTCTAATAATCTTTTAGCATTTACAAATGGCAAATCTTTATCCGACAAAGGTTTTACCAAAATGGTGGTGACGCGGGCGTTTTTGCCGGCCCATACATCTGTAAAAAGTTGGTCGCCTATTATGGCGGTGTTTTCTGCGGTGGTGCGCATTTTTGCCATGGCTTGGCGCAGGCCGCGTGTCATGGGTTTGGCTGCGTTGGCTATGCCGTACAGCTGCAAGTTGCCGTTAAAGCTTTGCAGCCTTTTGTTGGTGTTGTTGGTTAGCAGGCAAACTTGGAAGCCCATGGCTGTGAGGCGGTTTAAAAGTGCCACTATTTTGGCCTGGGGTAAATCTTCGCCATAGGGTGCGAGGGTGTTATCTATATCGAAAACAAGCCCGGTTATGCCCTTTTGCAGCAAGTCTTCATAGGGTATGAGAAACACAGAATCATAATAATAATCCGGTGCAAACATCAATGATATCATCCCCTAAAACATTTTAATCAACCCGCTTTAACTCTACCATTGCAAGCACTCCCTCGTCAAGAGATAATCTTATATCTTGCCAAATTATTCTTGCGGTAACATTTGCACGAAACGTCCAGCCATCGCGCAGCGGTGGGTCGTAATGCTCTGGTACGAAAAGATATGAGGTGGTTCTTAGCATGAAACCGTCGGCCACAGGGGTGATTGTAGTGGTAATGCGGTAGTGGTCGTGGATGTCATCTATATGAAGGTCCATGTACCAACTGTGCCTGTAGCCGGCTGGGGAAGAAGGGAAATGCGAGCGCAGCTGCTCCATTACAAAATGCTGCAAAAAGCCAATTAGCTCTGCCTGGGAGAATTCTGCCAGATTTGGCGGAAGAGCCGCGACACCCGTAGCCGCGCCCTGGTTAAGAATTTCCAGGGCTTGTTCGCTTCCAGCTACAGCCATATGGTAAAGACTGCCAAGCTGGCTGTAGCGGGCGCTTGTGTTGCGGGCGCGCCAAGAAACCCCAAGGGCAAGCACCGCCACAGATAATACGGCCATGGTTATGATTAGCACCATTATATATGCGCTGCCGGCGTTTTGTTTGGTGGCCATGAGGCTGTTAATTTTTTGGCTGTTGGAAAGCGGCGAAGCCGCTTTGTGCGGCAGGCGAGACCGTTTCTCATTTGTTTCACTATAGAAGGCCAGAACAAGCCAGCCCAAGCCCAAGCCCATGGCCATGCCAACAGAACGCCCGGCCACATTACCTTCTGCGTCGAAAATGATGGCAACTACAACGCTACCCATGGGTTGCGCCCCAGTGATAATCGCATCTACGGCTGCAGAGGGCGCGCCTGGGGATGCGATTTCCCGCGGGTTGCTGCCTATAACCCATACCCTAAAGCTGCTCGCGTCATGCCTGGCCGCTGCCTGAAGCGCGGCAGTGTTTGCATCTTGCCCGGCAGCAACGGCATCCCGCACGGCCAGCATAAGCCCATTGGCCGCCAGATGCGCCCCATGCCGCGACTGGGCAAATTCCATATTACGAACCCCCTGGTTTATGGCAGGGGCAGCCATGGCCGCAAGTAGCAAAAAAAGCGCAACGGCCATTACAATTTCGATATAGGAGAATCCTGCGCTGGTGTTAGTTTTCATCTTCAAAATTGTCTAGTGCATATTTGATGCATTTTATTACAATTTTATTCACCGAAAGATCTTTCTCGGCAGCTAATTTTTCCAGCTCGTCTATTAAACTAACTGGAATGCGGAAGGTACGGCTTAGCTTTTCTTCTTTTTTCTCACCGTCTAATCTGAACATTTTCATCACCAATTGCATTATAGGTTCATAGGTGAATAAATTATACACCACAAAAAGCAACTTAAATGGTGCATGTATGTATAGAAAAATATAGTAGCCCCGTCTAAAAACACTCACGTATAACTTGTAAATTTCTCGGAAGGCTGTGTCGCCAAAAACCTTGCGTACCGCTGGCGTGCGGCGCTTTCAGTTCCTTGTATTGCGAAAGCTTTTTGCGCCTTATGCGAGTGTTTTTAGGTGGGGCGACTATAGTATCAGTTGGTCGGATTTTCCGACCAACTGAGTTTTTCGCCAAAACGAAATTTCAACCCCCGAGCTTCTGTGGTTTGTTTTCGGTGTAAGTGGCTGTATATTAGCAAAACAAAAAAACTTTAGCATTGGCATAAATCAAATAATCCAATGCTAAAGTTTTTTGCCCCGCTTTTTTTCAAAAAAGCGGGTGGAGGTAAGGCCGGCGAAGCCTCTGACGATTTACCTCGCCACTAAGGCCGTTTCCAATTAGCTCGTTCTTCTTGCCTGGCGCGGCCTATGCCTAATGCGCCGTCTGGTAGGTCTTTTGTTATGGTAGAGCCGGCGGCTACGAATGCGCCTTCGCCTATGGTTAGGGGGGCTACTAGGTTGGCGTTGCTGCCTATGAATGCGCCGTCTTTTATGGTGGTGCGGAATTTGTTTTTGCCGTCGTAGTTGGCGGTTATTGCGCCGCAGCTGTAGTTTACGTTGTTGCCTACGTCTGCGTCGCCAATGTAGGCTAGGTGGGCCATTTTTGTGTCGTTGCCTAGGGTGGCGTTTTTGATTTCTACAAAGTTACCCACGCGGCAATGCTCGCCTATGGCCGTGCCGGGGCGCAGGTACGCGAATGGCCCTACAGTAGAATGGGCGCCTATTTTTGCGCCGTCTGTTACGCTTTGGCGTATATGGGCACATTTGCCAAGGGTAGTGTCTTTCATATGAGTGCCAGGGCCTACTATTGCGCCTTCTTCTATTGTGGATTTTCCTTCTATTACTGCGCCGGGGTAGATTACTGTGTCTTGCGAGATTTTAACCGTGGCGTCGATGTATACGGTGGCGGGGTCTAGCATACGCACGCCGTTTTCCATATGGCGCTGGTTAATGCGCTGGCGCATATGGGCGGCGGCTTCTGCCAGTTGTACCTGCGTGTTTATGCCGGAGAATGTGGCCATGCTCTCGTGGGTTTTTAAGGCCTTAACTATGCCGCCAGATTCTTTTATTATTTTTGGCACATCTGTAATGTAGTATTCGCCCTGGTTGTTGTTGTTGTTGGTTACCTTGCCTAGGGCGGCGCGCAGGGCATGTCCTTTGAACATGTATATGCCAGTGTTTATAAAGTCTGTATGGGCGGCGTCTGGCGCGAGGTCCTTTGCTTCGATTATTTCTATAAAATCGCCGCCTTCGGTAGCGTATACCCTGCCCAGGTCGCCAGGGTTTTGGTTGTAGGCTGCCGCCACTACGGCCTCTGCTTTTTGGCCGTGGAAGAAGCTGGCAAGCTCTTTCAAGAAAGCGCCTGTTATCAATGGAGTGTCGCCGCAAAGGATGACTACATCGTCTGCGTCGTCTATCTTGCCCATGCCGCATTCTGCCGCATGGCCGGTGCCTTTTGGCGGGTCTTGAATGGCAAAATTAAGGGCTGGATGCGCTTTGGCCAGGATAGATTTAATCTGATCACCATCTGCGCCCACTACTACGGTGATGTCGCCCTCTGCCGCGCCGGCCTCTATGGCCGCCGCCACTGCATGTTCCACCACTGTCTTACCCAAGATAGGGTGCAAAACTTTTTGTAAGCTAGACTTCATCCTCTTGCCTTTGCCTGCTGCTAGGATAATTGCTTTCATATAATCATTCCTTTCTTATGGTAAGACCGCAGGGACATATTGCCCTGCAAGCCACTTCTTTTTTGGGAAAAAGAAGCGAAAAACTTTAAATTTTGTTGTGTTGTAGTGAAAGAATTCGAAATAGGTCTCGCCTGTGGTGGCAAAATCTCATTTATTTCACTATAGCATATGGGGGTTACAGTTTCAATTGTTATAATAAGCCGCCGTCTAGGTTTATGGTTTGGCCGGTTAGGTAAGGGGGCGCTTCGTGAGCTAGGAATAACGCCAGAGCGGCTACTTCTTGAGGTTGGCCAAAGCGGCCCAGGGGGATGCTTTCTATAAAAGTGGATTTTTCTTCGAGGCTTAAGTTTGCGTTCATGCGGGTTTCTATTGTGCCACAGGCTATTGTGTTGGCGCAAATGCCGCTTGGGGCAAGCTCTTTTGCTATGGCCTTGGTGAAGCCAATCACACCGGCTTTGGCCGCAGAGTACACGGCCTCGCAAGAAGCCCCCGCAACACCCCATATAGAGCTGATACTAATTATGCAGCCGGATTTTGCCCGTACCATGCCGGGTATGGCCAGATGCGATATGTTTATTGTGGCTTGCAAGTTATCTGCCAGCAGGCTCTGAATTTGCGTCGCAGGCATTTCTGTAAAAAGGCCATAAAACTCTCGCCCGGCGTTGTTTACCAAAACATCAACCTTGCCAAAGTTTGCCTCAAAGCTGCGGAAGAGCCTTACCGCCCCATTGTAATCCCCTAAATTTGCAAGCTCCCCGGCTACATTTACCCCAGGGAAATCCCGCCGCAGCTCTGCAATGGCAGACTCTAACTGGGGGGCATCTTGCTTTCCGTTTAGCATTATATTGTCACCCTTGGCGGCAAAGGCTCGTGCAATCGCCAGCCCAATCCCCCGGGAAGAGCCTGTAACTAGGATATTCATGTTGACCTCCTTTGTCTAGTATAGTAAGAGTACCATAGCTAAAATGGCTGCGCAAGCGCCAGTAGGTAGTTGATGTAGTGAAATAAATGAGAAACAGTCTTGCTAAAGCGGTACCTGAAGTGCCGAGATAAGGTGTTTTAGGCGTTTTTGCCGCGACAGGTTTCGAATTATAGCCGCTTCACCTAAAAACATTCGCATAGAGCGCAGGAAATTTTTCGCAAGGCGAGAAGCCGAAAACCACCGCGCACTAGAGGTGCGCAAGGTTTTCAGCGACGAAGGCTTACGGGAAATTTACAAGTTCTATGCGAATGTTTTTAGGTGGAGCGGCTATATTTCACTATATAGAAAAAGGCCGCTAAATGGGCTTTTTAGAGTTTGGTCATTAAAGAAAATTTGATAAAGCGTTAACTTTTACGGTGTGAAAATAAAAAAAGCCTGAGATTCCGGGCTTTTTTTGTTTTCAGAGAAGAAAAAACCATCATTTTGCCAAAAAAATGGTACCATACGGTACCATTTTCGGAAAATATGTTAATTTCGGAAAAAATGCACATGGCCGTTACACCGAAAAACAGACAACAGGAACGCAGGAAATTTTTTTTGTAAGACAACACCTTTAGTGGCGCAGGCTTGCGGAAAATTTACAAATTCCTGTGGCTCGTTTTGCTGCACAGCAACCACACGTTTACTAAAAAGAGCCTGCCCAGCTTGATATGTACTCAGCAGGGGATGCTTTGCTGCCCCTGCGTTAACCCAACATAATAAAACCTTCAAAAGTTACAGCTTCTTGCAGGCAAATTCAATAATTTCGTTCAGCACAGCCACCGCCACAACCAGCACCATAGCCACCGGGAACAAAGCTTCCAGCGACACTCCTGCCAGCAGCCGCCCCATGCCAAATGTACTGCTGGCTACGCCCATGCCCACGGCGGCTATCTGATAGCCCACCAGCTTTGTAGTAGCTTCTGGGGAAAAGCGCAGGCCGGTTTCATGCATAAGCCCCGGGAAAACAGGGCCAAAACCAAAGCCGATTAGGGCCATGCCAAGTATATTATTGCTAAAAGTCATTACAACAAAGCCAGCCAAAGATATCGCCAGCCCGCCACGGATTATAGTAGAATTGCTCATTTTTTTGGATACGAAACCTATAACCGCCCTGCCTCCGGTCATAAAACCCAAATACACAGCGGGGTACAGCCCGGCCACGCGAATTTCCATCCCGCGGGATTCTAGCATTACACTTGTTGTCCAAAAGGTGACGGCGTATTCTGCCCCTACATACACCAGGAAAATAGCCATCTGCATAATAGGATAGCGGCGTTTTGTTAAAAATGCCCGGCTTGCGGCGGCTACGCTCTGCTGTTCCTCAATTTTCTTCACCCGCTGCCAATATCCCTTAAGCAGTGTAAGTAGCAAAAAAAACCCAATGCTTGCCTGCATTGCAAAAACCGCACCATAACCCAGCCGCCAACTAAACAGCATAATCATTTGCGACATTATAATAGGGCTTAGCGCGCCGCCCATACCCCAAAAACAATGTAGCCAATGCATATGCCGCACCGCAAAATACTTTGCAGTATAGGCATTTAGGCTAGAATCCACCAGCCCCATACCAAGCCCCAACACCATGGTAAAAGCCACAAAAAAATACATGCTTGGCGAAAGCGCAAACCCACCAACCCCCACAAGAATTAGCGCCATCCCCAGCATGTTAACATTCGGCAGTTTAATCCAGCCGGCCAACCTGTCCATCTGCCAACCCGCAATGGAATAAAAAATCGAATGTGCAATAACCAAAATAAAGGCCTGGTCCAGCCCCATATCAAAATCCCCACGTATACTTGGCCAAGCTACCCCAAACGCCCCATCCGGCATTCCCAGCGCCAAAAACGTAGCAAAAATCGCAACAAGTACGATAAAATTATTCCTATTCATATCCACCACCTGCGGTGGGGCGTTCCCGTTAACCTGTGTTGTTAAGCTATATGTACGTCTCGTGGCCGGGCGCCCTGTTTTGTGTAGTGAAATAATTCGAAATCGGTCCCGTTTGTCACGGCAAAAGCGCCAGGAACGCCTTATCTCGGCGTTCCTGGTGCCGCTCGAGCGAGACCGTTTCTCATTTGTTTCACGAGAGTTCTCCTGAAATTGCAAAGAACACAATTTCAGAAGAAGCAAAAGATTGAAAATGTAACTTTTCCGAAACCCCCTGCGGGAATTTCGGAAGAAGTCTACTATAGTTGTTTTCGGTTCAAATGACTATATTTGCCTCAAAAAAGGCCACGGGAAACCCGTGGCCTAAAAATAACGAAACTAGAACTTGCGCTTGCGAGCGGCTTCTGCTTTTTTCTTACGCTTTATGCTTGGCTTATCGTAATGCTCACGCTTGCGTATTTCACCCATAATGCCTGCTTTTGCGCAATTACGTTTAAAACGCCGAAGCGCGCTGTCCAGGGTCTCATTATCCTTTATAACTACCTCTGACATTGGACGTCCCTCCCTCCGGCTTGTGAGTTCTCTTTTTTTGTTGCCTTCGAATAATATCATTTTAGAACGGCAACGTCAATAGCGGGAAGGGCATAAATGCAGAAAAACTTATACTGATCTCAATTAAAATCGCCTCACAGGCCGCAGCAAGCTCGCCCTAAAACGCCATGTCTCGGCGTTTTAGGGCGCTGTTTCAACTTGTTGTTTTAATTTGAGAAGTGTGGCAGTTGACAGGTTGCCGGGCATATGGTATCACAACAGTAGACATCTTTCGAAATCACGAGTTTGTGATTCCAGAAAAACTCTATTGTAAATTCATTTGTTGGGAGATATTTCTATATGAAGAAGAACTTTATTTATGCTTTGCTTGCCGTTTGCTTGTTGCTTGCATTGGTAGCAGTGACTGTCCTTTTTTTTAGTAATAGCTTCCGGCATTTTGTGCGGGATTTTGGCGTGCCGGCAGAATTCCCTGTACTACATATTACAGCCCCGCTGCATCCGTTCTTGGCAGAACGCGATTACTGGCATCCCGGTACATTAACCCTGGCCGGGTCTGGGGATGATTTTGCAGGTGAAGAAATCCGGCTGCGGGGCAGGGGCAACTCTACCTGGGTGCAAGCTGAGGATAAGCGCCCCCTACGCATTCGCTTTGAAACGCCGCGCACATTATTATCCGATTACCCACATAGGGATTGGGTTCTTGTTGCCAACCATTTTGATATGTCGCTGCTGCGTAATTATGCCGCGCTTTATCTGGGCTCGCTTATGGGCGGCATGGACCATACCCCAATGGTGCAGAATGTACAGGTATACATAAATGGCGAATACGCCGGGCTTTTCCTGCTTACAGACGAGCGGGATGTAGCCCCAGGCCGCAGCCAGCTTACATTCGATCCAGACCCAACTCTATCGGAATTTTATTTCGAGCTGGATGGCCATGCAATAGGCTGGCGCGCAGACGACAGAACCCTAGGCGATGACTTTTTTATAGTAGACGGCCTAGCCTACAGCATTCGCTACCCCAGCGGTGGCCGCCGTAGCACCGCCCATACAGAATACCTGTACAATTTTGTAACCCGCGCCAACGAGGCCATGCTCTCCCATGATTTTGAACGCATACAACGATATATAGACATAGATTCTTTCCTGGACTTTTACGTGGTGCAAGAGCTGTTCAAAAATATAGATATAAGTGCCTTTAGCGTATTTATGCAGCTGCGTGGCCAGGGTGATGCCCGCCGCATTTACTTTGGCCCAGTATGGGATTTCGACCGTTCTGCAGGCAATACAATCCACTGGTACACTCACGAAAACATCTTCGCGGGCTGGTACAATACATGGTTTCGCGCCGGGTTAAACACTCCAGAGCTAGCGGAAAAAATGAAAACCCGTTGGTTTGCCGCCGCCAATGACGAAATCCTGGCTATGTTATCCCGCCTGCGCCAAACCCGCCGCGTAAATGCAGCAGAATTCCAGCGAGATTTCGACAAATTTAACCTGCCCGAAACCCAGCCAAACTGGTTTTATGGCATAGTCCCCGCTCCCCTACAAGAACTAACCACCTGGGAACAACAAGCCGACTATCTAATCCAATGGTTAACAAAGCGCCGGGATTGGTTAAATTGGTATTTTAATGAGAATTAAAACAGCCAGGGGCTTCGCTCCCGGTATCTTTGGGGTTATAGTCGCTTCACCTAAAAACCCTCACATAGAGCTTGTAAATTTCCCGCAAGCCTTCGTCGCTAAAAACCTTGTGCACCGCTAGTGCGCGGCGGCTTTCAGCTCCTCGCCTTGCGAAAAATTTCCTGCGCTCTATGCGAGTGTTTTTAGGTGAAGCGACTATACATTTGAAAGAAGCGGGCAAAAAATCTAAAAATTATGGTACCGTACGGTACCATAAACAGGGCAAAATGGTACCATACGGTACCACTTTTATGGCAAAAATCCCCTCTTTTGAAGAAGTCACAAGCCAAAAAGCCCAGAAACAAGCCATTTTATCAAAAATAAAATGTTAAAGTTTTTTTGCTTCTTTTTTTCCAAAAAAAGAAGTGGGGCTGTAGGGGCAAAGCCCCTATGGTTTTAACACAAAAGGAGGCGACAATGCTAACTATTCTTGAACAAAAAAAAGGCTTCAACCTTAACATGGTAATAGGCCTAGACGGGTTTGTGGATGAGATTATCCATGTGGTGGATAAGCGGCAGGATTTTGAAAATTATACGGTGCTGCCTAGTATTGGGGCGCTGGGGGATAGGATTTCTTCGGCGGCGGGGCTTAGCGCCAATATTGAGATGGTGCCGGTACAGGTTAAGCTTGGGGGCAATGGGCCTATTTTGTCCAATGCGCTTTTAGAGTTTGGGGTCGGGCTTACTTATTTTGGGGCGCTGGGTAAGGGCGAGGTTCATGAGGTGTTTCGGCCTATGGCGGGGAAGGCACAGGCGGTGCATAACCTTTGCGACCCTGGGCTTACCCTGGCGCTAGAGTTTACAGACGGCAAGATAATGCTGGGCAAGCATACCAGCTTGAAGGATTTGACCTGGGATGTGTGCAAGGCTGGGCTAGGCGGCGCGGCAGGCATTGCGGCTATGGTGGCAGGGGCAGATTTATTTGGTATGGAGAACTGGACCATGATGCCGCATATGTCCAGCATTTGGGAGGGCATGATAGCGGAAGTTTTCCCGCTGCTGCCGGGTAGGGCAGAGAAGCCCCTGGCCTTCTTTGATTTGGCAGACCCAGAAAAACGCACCAAGGAAGATATCCGCCACGCCATGGGGCTAATATCAAAATTTGAGCAGAAATTCCGCAGCATACTGGGGCTAAACGAGCGCGAGGCCTTCGGGATTGCAGATGTATTGGGCGTGCCACATGGCGGCAGCCTACAAGCCGCCACCATGGGCGTGTATGAAAAAATGGGCATCTATTGCCTGGTAGTACACCCGGTAAAAAGTGCCTGCTGCGCCATTGGCGGCCAGTTTTACCATATGGATGGCCCATATTGCCCCGCACCTAAGCTTACCACGGGTGCCGGGGATAATTTTAATGCTGGGTTTTGCCTGGCGCAGGGCTTGGGGCTAAGCCCGGAAGATAGCTTAGCCCTGGGTGTATGCACCTCTGGTTTTTATGTACGCAATGCAAAAAGCCCCAGTTTTCAGGAAGTGATTGACTTCGCAGGGAAATGGAGCAGGGGCGAGTTGGAAGGGAGATAATTATGGATTGTATTTTTTGCAAAATAATCGCGGGGGAGATCCCCTCATTTAAATTGTACGAGGACGATAATTTTATCGCCATACTGGACCGTTTTCCGGCCAGCCCAGGCCATGCGCTAATCATACCAAAGCGCCACGCCGTAGATTTATTCGAGCTAACCCCGGCAGAAGCCGCGGCCATACTTCCTTTGGCGCAAAAACTTGGGGGCAAAATAAAATCCATCCTAGGGGCGGATGGCCTAAAAATAATGCAAAACAACGGCAGCGCCGCCGGGCAGGATGTGATGCATTACCATTTGCATCTGATACCCTGCAGCGCCAGCGATGGGCTGGAGATGCCCTTTAAGCCAACCGACCCAGGCTTAGATGCCCTGGCAGAGATAGCGAAGCGGTTACAATGACCATACAGTTCAAATATCAAAAGCATTACGACCTTGTTCTACATCTATTGGCGCATGTTAAAGTTGACAATGCGTCGGCTTTGTATTGCGAAGGATACATAGCGACAATGCGGCATTTGCGGCAGGATGACAGCTTGCTTGTGGCTGGCTGCATTGGCCGAATATTATAACAAAAACTTTAACCGCCTGAATTTCAACCGCCAGCCGAATCCTCGCGGCAGATGCTAACCGACACGGTTATTTACAGCCCCCTTGGCGCGTCATACAATATGGCTAAGAAAGGAGGTAGCTTATGGACCATAATAAAATAGGGGCGCAAATAACCGCCCTGCGCAAGGCAAAACAGCTTACACAAAACGAGCTTGGCGAGCGGCTTAGCATATCATTTCAGGCGGTGTCAAAATGGGAGCGGGGCGAAACCCTGCCAGACACTTCCATACTGCTGCAGCTAGCGGAAGCCCTAGACACCAGCGTGGACAATATCCTACGCGGTGGCGAAAAGGTGCTTAGCCATAAGGGAAAGCTAGCCGCTAAAGACATGCGCGAGGCCATAAACTGCCTAGAGCGGGTGGGTTTTCTGCTGGGCAAACAACATATCATATACCGCCACGCTATAGAAGGCATAAGCAAGGGGCTTAACGCAGACGCAGAGGCCATGCTAGAAGACGACTATTTGCGAGAATGCCTAATACTAGAGGCAATTTTGCAAAACATGCTAATGGGCTACTATTTCGACCCAATAGAAGTAAGAGGCAACTTCAAGCACGAGAAATGGTATAATTTGTTCTGCGAGCATGCCAAAAAATATGAGGTGTAAAAACCGCTAGAGGCTTCGCCTCCAGCACGTTTAAAAAACTTTTCATAAGGTTCGTTTCGCGAGCCTGGCACTTTATATCGCCCGATTTCTTTCGGGTTGCATTTGTAAAAAATTTTATGTAAAACTTAACATTCTAGACTTTGATTTTCAAAAAGCCCGTATTTTCGGGCTTTTTCTAGTTTGAAGGCATGAAAATAGCATGTTTTTGCCTGAAAAATGGTACCATACGGTACCATTTTAGTGGAGTTATGGTACCGTATGGTACCACTTTTTTAACAATTTTCTTTGTTGTGGTGCTTTTTGTATCATGTTCTTGTACAAAATTTGTAATAATCGGTGCATTTGTAGTTATTAGCATAAGCCATATCATCTCTCTGGTCGCGCTTTAAAGGCCTCGCCCCAACATCTCCGCCCGCTTTCTTCAAAAAGTGGGCGGAGATGTTGGAGGCGAGGCCTTTGGCGGTTTTAATTTTAGCCTAGCACCTCATGCGTTTCCTTTAGCTGCTTTATTATTGGCAGCTTTTGTGGGCATTTTGTTTCACATACGCCACATTCTGTGCAGGCTTCTATTTTGGCGCTTTTTAGCCATTGGTTTGTGCCGGCGCGTATTATGGCGTAGTTGCTTTTGGCGTGGTCCGTTAGGCCGTATACGCGGTGGGTGTTCATTGTGTTGAAAAGTAGTGGGATGTTTATTTCTTGAGGGCAGGGCTTGCAATAGTCGCAGGATGTGCAGTAGAGTTCGGCTAGTTTTTTGTTTTCTTCCATCATGGCTATAACTTGTGTTAGTTCTGCGGGGGTTAGCTGGCCGCCGCGGGCTGCTATGGCGGCGTTTTCTTCTAGCTGGGCTAGGTTTTGCATGCCAGATAGGGATATGTCTACGTTTGGGTTGGCAAACACGAAGCGCATGGCCATTTCTGCACTGCTGGCGGGTTTTTCTTTTAGCAGGCCGCGTATTACATCGCTTGGTGCGCCAAGGCGGCCGCCGCCCACTGGGCCCATAACTACCACGCCCAGGCCTTTTTCTTTGGCGTAGGCTAGGTTTTCTTCGTTGGAGCGGTCTATGAGGTTGTACTGGATTAGTACAGATTCAAAATGGCCGCTGTCTACGATATAGCGAAGGTTTTCGGCCTTATCGTGATACGAAAACGACAGGTGGCGGATTAGCCCCTGGTCTTTTGCACGCTGGGCGGCTTGTAGCGGGCCGTCGGTGAGGGTTTCCCAGTGGCGGAAGCTTTTTTGGTTAATGCCCCAAAAATGGTAGAAGTCGATATAATCTGTGTCCAGTTTTTTGAGGGAACTCTCTAGCCTACCCATCCAATCTGCGGCAGAATCGTTTTGTATTGGGTTTTTGGTGGAAAGGTAAACCTGGTCGCGGCAGTCTTTTATAGCCTTGCCCACGGCTACTTCGCTTAGAGCTTCGCAGTAATATGGTGCAGTGTCGATGTAATTGACCCCAAGCTGGAAGGCGCGGCGCATGAGTGGGATTGCAAGCTCCTCGTCTATTTGCGAGTTGTTTTCGCCCGTCATGGGCAGGCGCATTGCGCCAAAGCCTAAGGCAGATACCTTAATGCCGGTGTTGCCAAAACTTTTGTATACCATGGGTTGCTCCCTTCGGGTTGTATTTATAGCCAGTTAAACCAAAAACAATCCAACATCGCCCGTGGTTTAATTGACTATGTCATTAGTGTATAACACTGATGGGCGGTTTACAAGTATTTTAAGGGCTTGGGGAAAATACAGACGAGCCCGGCTCTAACGAAACCACAAAAACCATAGTTGTGGTGGGGTTAATATGAAGCGTAAGCTGTATAGAGGCCGGGTTTTTGCGCGTGCCAGCTGCGAAGGCCGTGTCGAATGGTATATTGCTGCCGATTAGTACCGTGGTTAAGATATTGATATCCACCAGGCTAAGTGGTTCGTTGTTAAGCACCCGCCGGAACACGCTGCCGGAGAATAGGGCTGTAAGTTGTGCGTCTAGCATGGGTTACTCCTTTTTTATATGTTTCTAGGCGATACTTAGGAAAACAAAGGCGGCAAAGCGCGTTGTTTGTATATAATATGTTATGAGCTTCGCCTTCGGCACATCTTTTTTTGAAAGACCGAGGCAAAACTATAGTATGAGAGTTCTTCTGAAATTGCAAAAAACGGAATTTCAGAAGAAGCAAAAGATTAAAAATGTAACTTTTCCCTATTAAGCGAAGCTTAGGCAAAAGTAAAGGCCGTAAGAGCGCGACACCAAGGTGTCGCGTTCTTACGGCCTTTGCTTTTGCCTTATAGCCTGTCAATTTGTATGCAATGTTAAAGTTTTTGCCCCGCTTTTTTCAAAAAGCGGGTGGGTGTGGGCAAAGCCCACGGTTTTAGCTATCTAACCAGCCGAAGCATCCTAGCCCATCTCATGGGTAGCCATAGTTCTAAGTCTGCGCCTACTGTGGCGAAGATTGTTACTTCGTGGCGGGGGGATAGGGTTATTGGGCCGTAGATTGGCTCGTCTTCAGAGCCGCGGTAGATTGGCTCGCGGGTGGTTACGTCTAGGTATATTGTTTCGCCGGTATCTGGGCAGGTTACCCATGGGTATTGCTCTAGTTCTGCCGGGGGTAAGATGTGTAGGAAGTAACCTGCAGCAGAGGTTGGCGATGTGTTGTTGCGCATGGTGAAGCTGCGGGATAGGTTGTTTGTTATAGTGGTGCGCTGGCCTGGGATTAAGGTGATGCGATGTAGTGGGGCTTCGTTCCAGGTAGTTACGCTTAGGTAGCGCTCCCATTCCCGCGGGAACACGATGGAGATATCAAAATGGCTGGAATCTAGCGGCATTAGGTTAACGCGGCCTCCGCTGCGTACTTCCATTTCACCTATTGGGGCCTCGCCAAAGCTTGCGATGTTTTCGCGGTTGCTGTAGCGTACATATTCAAACACGCGGGTTTGGCCGGGACTGCGCCTGGATTCGTTTACTATTTGGAAGCTGTGGTTATAGTGGCGGTCCACATTTGTTACCTGCACGGCTTGGCCTTGGGTAAGCTGGCGGCGGAAAAGCGCCTGACGCGATGTGGTGGTTATGCTAAGTTCGTCAATTTCTGAAAAATGGAGGGTGATAACTTCGTCGGATACATTTGTGATATGGGCAGATTCGTTGCCGGGTAGCCTAAACGCGTTTGCCCCGGCCCGGGCCGTATCGCTGGCCGGCATGTTAGAGGCGCTGTTTGCCTGGGTGCGGCCGAAGCTGATAATTTCTTCAGAGGGCATGTAGCGGCGCAGGTAGTCTATATTCGCGCTGTCTTCAGATGTGGTTAGTAGCCATATATTGCTGTCGCCGCTGTTTTCCAGCATCATGGATTCGCCCGGGTTAAGCTCGTGGCGCGTTAGGGCAGAGGTCGCCCCAAGCCTAGTGTTTAAGGTGTCCACCTGGGGGATGTTTATGGCCAAAACTTCGTCTAGGGCAGTGATGGTTACGGAAGAGCCGCCCCGCAGGAAAAACTCTGAACGGTCGTCTGCTACTATTTCCCTGGTGCCAAAGCTAACATCGTCTTCATTTTGCAGTACATAATCGAAGGAAAAATCATAACCGGCGTCTGGGTTGGTGATGAAAACCCGGTGGGTGCGTAGGGCTTCGTTGTTGGTTATGGTTAGGGTTTGCCCCGGCGCTAGTTCTTGGAACATGGCCGGCGTGGCGGTGCTTTGGTTTATGCCAATATCTTCTACCCAAATTTGCGGGAAAACCAGCTTGCCGTCGCCCTGTGGCGTGATGGCCATAGTTTGGTTGGTTAGCACTTGCAGGGTTTCTGCAAGCTGCGAGCCGTAGCGGATAACATGGCCGTCTGCGCCGCGCACTATATAATCGAAGGAAATACCACCTTCGTCGGATTCTAAATTAAGGGTGCGGGATGTGTTGCCGTCGTTTACAATCTCGTAAACCTGCCCTGCCAGCAGTTCTATAATTGCAAGTGGGGGGGTGCCGCTTGCTGTTACCGTAATTTCCCTGCCGTACCATAGGGTGGGAAAATAAATCTCCATGGGCTGGCCCACAGGTGTAATGGCCACACTTGTGTTGGCTGGTATGCTAAACTGCGGCAGCCGCTGCTCGCTAGAAAACCTAGTAGCAGCCCCAATACGATTAAAAACCGCGTAGGAATAAACAGAACCCTGGCTGGTACGGATATTCAGCCCCTCGCCGTGGCTGTTCTCGAAAGTAAGTGTGCGCCCCGGCTGCAGTTCGAAACGCCTTAGCGCCGTGCCGCTAAGCTGCCTAAATCTAAGCCGCGAAGAATCGAAGCTTACAGTCATGGCCTGTCCCGGCGTAATATGCACACCGCCAACGCCCCCTACCGAAACTCGCCCGCCGGCCATGCCAAAGCGCGTAACTTCGCCGTCTTCATCCCAGGCCACAATTTGGTAGCGGCCCGTGCCGGTTACATTAACATTAGAAATCACCCGGGCATCTACCCCAATGAACTCGTAAGTATTGCCCGGCTGAAGCGTGCGGCTAGTTTGCGCCGCATAAGCCACGCCAGGAAAGAAAATAGCCAGCAAACAAGCCAAAAATAAAACCTTCATGATAAACACCTCGCTAAGATATGCTGCGTTTTGCGTGGATTATATCACAGAATGTTGAAAAATAAAACATAAGACCGTGGGCTTCGCCCACACCCACCCGCTTTTTGGAAAAAGCGGGGCAAAAACTTTAACTTTATGGTTTTTGTGTGGCATGGCGATGAAGACTATTTGTATCGGACTATAAGCTTAAGATCATAAAAAATGGTACCATACGGTACCATAATTTAAGCAAAACGATATAAAATCACCCTGATTTTGTCACTTCCCAAAACAAAAAAGCCCTAAAATACGGGCTTTTTTCAAAATCCAAAATTAAAACATTAAGTTTTTTGATAAAACTTTTTTCTAAAAAAGTTTTTGGAGGCACACTCCGGCGAAGCCTCTGGCGGTTTTATTTACTATACTCTTGCAAGCTAGACACACCCGGCGGTGCAACACGCCTGGCCTTTATTGCCTTCAGCACAACCTTTGCCCCGTCTATGGTAGTAAACATTGGTATGGATTTGCGCACTGCTGCGCGGCGGATGTTTTGGCCCATTCCTGCAGAGTAGCGGCTGCCGTCTTCAAATAGCGAGCCGCCGGGGGTGTTTAGTACAAAGTCAATTGTGCCGTTCATTATAAGGTCTGATATTGGCTGGTTTTCGCTTAGTATGTGTTTAAGCTGAGTGGCGGCTATGCCTGCATTTTTTAGGGCTGCGAAGGTGTTTTCTGTGGCTACTATGGTAAATCCTAGGCCTTGGAAGTCGCGGGCTATGGCGGGCAGGGCGTCCATATAGGCCTCGGATACAGACAGTAGCACCATGCCGCTGTTTGGCAAAGGCGCTTTTGCGCCTTCCTGCGCCAGCGAAAACGCCATCTCGAAAGAGCTGGCAAGCCCCAGCACCTCGCCTGTAGAACGCATTTCTGGGCCCAGCACAGGGTCAACTTCTTGGAACATATTAAAGGGGAATACAGACTCCTTCACGCCGTATACTTTGGGGGCGGACGGGGTCATTTTTGTAAGGTCTATGTCACCCTGGCCGGTTGCTGCTTTTATCATCATATTCATGGCCAGTTGCGCCATTTGCACATTACATACTTTAGATACCAGCGGCACGGTGCGTGAAGCCCGTGGGTTGGCCTCTAGCACGTAAATTTTCTCGCCTTCTATGGCGTATTGGATGTTCATAAGGCCTATTACACCCAGTTCTTGGGCGATTTTTTGGGTGTAGTTGCGTATGGTTTCCTGGTGATGCGCCGGGATAGACACTGGCGGGATAACACATGCGCTATCGCCAGAGTGAACGCCAGTGCGCTCTATATGCTCTATTATGGCCGGTACAAAAACATTAACGCCATCGGCTATTGCGTCTGCTTCACATTCCAGTGCCCGGTTTAGGAAGCGGTCTATCAAGATTGGCGGCATATTTTTGCCGTAGGTTTTTATAGCGTTTTCCATGTAGGCGGTTAAGGCTTCGTTGCTGTGCACAATTTCCATGCCCTGCCCGCCCAGTACATATGAAGGCCGCACAATAAGCGGGTATCCAATGTTGGCGGCAATGGCCATGGCCTGGGCGGCGGTGCTTGCCATGCCGCTTTCTGGCATGGGTATGCCAAGCTTATCCATCATGCCTCGGAAAAGGTCGCGATCTTCTGCAGTGTTGATAATCTCTGGGCTTGTGCCAAGTATTGGCACACCTAGGGTCTTCAGTTGATGGGCGATATTAAGCGGTGTTTGCCCGCCAAATTGTACCACCACCCCAAGGGGTTTTTCTATTTCCACTATGGCCAGCACATCTTCCACTGTTAGCGGCTCGAAATACAGGCGGTCTGCGGTGTCGTAATCGGTGCTAACAGTTTCGGGGTTGCAGTTTATCATTACGGTTTCTATGCCTAGCTTGCGCAGCGCGAAGGTGGCATGTACGCAGCAGTAGTCAAATTCTATACCCTGGCCAATGCGGTTTGGCCCACCGCCTAGGATTAACACGCGTTTGCGGTTGCTGCTATCGGCCTCTGGCGCGAGGGGGCTTTGCGCCCCAGGGGAAGCTGGACTGGGTTTTGCCCAGTGTAGTGGCGGGGTTTGAGGCAACGCCCCATTGTAATATGAATAATAATACGCAGCATCTGCGCCAGAAACAGTAATCGCATCCCAGCTTTTGGTAACCCCGGCGGCTTGGCGCATTTTCGCCACTTCCTGTTCCGAAATTTCTAGCAGCATTGCGATATATTTATCTGCAAAACCGTCTTTTTTTGCCTGTGCCAGCAGCTGCAGCGGCAGTTCGCGCCCCTTGTAGGCGATTAGTTCTTCTTCTAAATCCACCATTTCCTTGATTTGGTTAAGGAAAAACGGCTTGATAGACGTTAGTTTATTAAGCTGCTGTACCGTAGCACCCTTACGCAAGGCCTCGTACAATATGAAAAAACGCTCGCCAGACGGGCGTTCTAGCAGCTTTAGCAGATCTGCCAGCGGCAGCTCGTTAAAATCTTTAGCAAAACCCAGCCCCATGCGGCCTGTTTCTAGGGAACGCACGGCCTTTTGCAGGGCTTCTTTTAGGTTTTTGCCTATAGACATTACCTCTCCCACGGCCTTCATTTGCGTACCCAATATATCCTTAGCCTTTGGGAATTTCTCGAACGCCCAGCGTGGGAATTTGATTACAATGTGGTCTCCGCAGGGGGTGTATTTATCCAGCGTGCCTTCGCGCCAATATGGCAGCTCGCTAAGGGTAAAACCTGCCGCCAGCTGGGCAGAAACCCTGGCAATGGGAAAGCCCGTAGCCTTGCTAGCCAAAGCAGAAGACCGGGAAGTGCGTGGGTTGATTTCAATCACCGCAATGCGGCCATCCTGCGGGTTGTAGGCAAACTGGCAGTTGCAGCCCCCAATCACCCCAATGGAATCCACTATTTTGTAGGAAGATTCCTGCAGCCGCTCCATCACATGCTGCGGCACGTCCAACATAGGCGCACAGCAGATAGAATCCCCGGTGTGTACCCCCATAGGGTCAAGGTTTTCTATAAAGCAAATGGTTATCATATGCCCAGAAATATCCCGCACTATCTCTAGCTCTAGCTCTTCCCAGCCAAGTATACTTTCTTCTACCAGCACTTGGTTTATCATGCTGGCGGCTATGCCCCGGCTGGCAATTTCTATTAGCTCTTCTTTTGTATAACAAATGCCGCCCCCTGTGCCGCCCATGGTATATGCTGGGCGCACCACGCATGGGTAACCCAGCTTACCGGCAATGCCAACGGCTTCTTCCACAGTATACGCCGGTGCAGATTTAGCCATTTCTATGCCAAGGGTATCCATCATTTCTTTGAAGGCGATACGATCCTCGCCGCGCTCTATGGCTTCCAGGTTTACGCCAATAACTTCCACGCCGTATTCCTTAAAAACCCCAGCCTTATCCAGCTCCATAGCCAAATTTAGCGCAGTTTGCCCGCCGCAGCTTGGCAGCAGCGCACAAGGCCGCTCTTTGGCAATAATCTCTGTAAGCCGCCCCTTGTTAAGCGGCTCGATATAAGTAGCATCGGCCATTTCGGGGTCTGTCATAATCGTGGCTGGGTTAGAATTAACTAGTACCACTTCGTACCCCAGCCCTTTCAAGGCTTGGCAAGCTTGCGTGCCAGAATAATCAAACTCACAAGCCTGCCCAATAATAATAGGCCCAGAGCCAATAATCATAATCTTCTTAATATCATCTCGTTTTGGCATAGTTGTCGCTGTTTATGAATAAAAACCGCCAGAGGCTTTGTCTCCCACACCCCCACCCGCTTTCTTTCAAGTTACACTTGAAAAAAGCGAGGAAAAAACTTTAAAATTTTTTGGCATTGCAATTATGTATTGCTGCCAAAATCCAAAAATTAAAGTTCTTGGGGTGCGGGGCTTGTGTCTCCCGCAGCTTTAATCTTTAACTAACAGCCCCTCCCATCAATAACGCCATCACGGCTTTTTGGGCGTGGAGGCGGTTTTCGGCCTCGTCGAAGATTTCTTTGGCGTGGGCTTCAAAGACTTTGGCGGTTATTTCTTCGCCACGGTGGGCGGGTAGGCAGTGTTGTACTATTGCGTTTTTGTTGGCTATAGACAGGAGGGTATCGTTAATCTGGAAGCCTGCGAAGGCCTTCATGCGTTTTGCGGCTTCGTCTTCTTGGCCCATGCTTGCCCATACGTCTGTAACCAGTACATCTGCTGCGGTGGCGGCTTCTTCTGGGCTGGTGGTTAGGGTAAAGTGGTTTGGGTATTGCTTGGCAAATTCTAGTACAGTGGCATCTGGTTCGTAGCCTGCTGGGGTTGCTACAGATACTTTCATGTCGCATTTTAGGCAGCCAACAATTAGAGAGTTGCAGATGTTGTTGCCGTCGCCAATGTAGGCTATTTTTACGCCTTCTAGGGCGGCTAGGTATTCGCGGATGGTCATTAGGTCTGCTAGAATCTGGCAGGGGTGGGCGAAGTCTGTAAGGCCGTTGATTATTGGTATGCTGGCCCATTTTGCCAAGGACTCTACTTCGTTTTGGCCGAAGGTACGTATCATCACGCCATGTACGTAGCGGCTTAGCACCCGGGCGGTGTCTTCTACAGGCTCGCCGCGGCCTATTTGCAGGTCGTTATGGGTTAGGAATAAAGCCTGGCCGCCCAGCTGGTATATGCCAGTTTCAAAAGAAACCCTGGTGCGGGTAGATGCTTTCTGGAAAATCATGGCCAGCGTCTTGCCCTCCAGCACCTTATGAGGTATGCCATTTTGCAAATCGTACTTCATTTGGTCTGCTAAGTTGAGGATTTTTAAAATATCCTCCTTGGAGAGGTCAAGCAATTTCAACAAATGTTTCATAGTTTCATCGTCCTTTCAGGTATATTTGAGGTAGCCGGAGGCTTGCGCACGGCATATCCACTTCTTTTCATAGAATTTGCTTCGTGAACCTGGCGCGGCCTGTCAGCAAATTTTTTTGGGTCATGTTTGAGAAGAAGAAGCAAAGAATTTAAATTTTATAGTTTTGACATTACGGCTTTGAATATGGCTAGGCCGCTGTCTATATCTTCTGTGGAAATGTTTAGCGGCGGCAGGAAGCGCAATACATCTGCCCCGGCGGTGAGGGCTACTAGCCCAGAGTTTAGCAGTTGTTGGTTAATCTCTGCGGGGGCGATATCTTTTAGCTGTATACCCAGCATCAGGCCGCGGGCGCGGATGGCCACTACTTGGGGCAGGTTCATGGCGGCTATTTGGCTGCGAATGTATTCGCCTTTGGCTTCTACATTTGGCAGCTCGCCCTCTAGGATATCTATCACCGCAAGCGCTGCGGTACAGCAGATTAGGTTGCCGCCGTAAGTGCTGCCGTGGTCGCCTGGGTTTAGCACCCCATGCAGCTTCTTGCCCAGCAGGAAGCCCCCTAGGGGTAATCCTCCGGCTATACCCTTGGCGAAGGAAATTGCGTCTGGCAGCACCCCCAGCCCTTGGTAGCTAAACCAATACCCGGTGCGCCCCATGCCGGTTTGCACTTCGTCTATCAGCAGCAGCCAATCTCGCGTTTGGCACAGCCTTGCCACGGCTTGGATATATTCCGGCGGCAGAACATTTACGCCGCCTTCGCCCTGTATTGTTTCTATCATAACCGCGCAAACATCTTCGCCCTGGGCTTCTAGCTGGGAAATATCCCCCGCCGCAACATGCTTAAAACCTTCCGTAAATGGATGAAAATGCTGGTGGAATTTATCCTGCCCGGTAGCCGCAAGCGTAGTGATAGTACGCCCATGGAATGAATTCTCTAGCGTAATGATGGTCGCCCTGCCTTGGCCGTATTTATCCCGGCTGTATTTGCGGGCGGCCTTTATCATGCCCTCGTTGGCCTCTGCACCAGAATTGCCAAAGAAAACTCCCTCCAGCCCAGAAAGCTGGCAAAGCTTCTGTGCAAGCAGCCCCCCCGGCTGCGTGTAAAACAAATTGGAAGTGTGTGCCAGCAGCTCCAATTGCCCCGCCACGGCCTTCACCCAGCGCGGGTGGCTATGCCCCACAGAATTTGTACCAATCCCAGAGGCAAAATCCACATATTCTTTGCCATCGCTATCCCAAAGGCGGCTACCTGCCCCCTTAACAAATGCTACAGGATAGCGCCCGTAAGTAGGAAGTACATGCTGGTAATTGCTGATGATATTATTCATGTATATGCTCCTTTTGTGTTACAACCGAGGGGGTTTTCCCCACATCCCACAAGTTTTTTGGAAAAATATATCTGCTGCATATTGGTGTACGCGTCGCTTGCTGTGCCGGTTTTTAAATTTCCAATTCAGTTGGTCGGATTTTCCGACCAACTGAAATTTTTTTGCCTGCTAGGAAACTGCTAATTTTTTGGCTATTGCAAAGCGGCAAAGCCGCTTTGTTCTAATTTCAGCCTGCCCTTACGGCATTATCATCGTGCCTATGCCCTGGTTGCTTAGCAGCTCTATTAAAATAGAATGCATCATGCGGCCGTCTAGTATATGGGCGCGTGGTACGCCACGTCGTACTGCATCTACGCAACAGTCTACTTTTGGTATCATGCCGCCGGATATTATGCCGGATTTTATCAGCTGCGGAATTTCTGGCAGGTGGGCTGTGGAGATTAGGGTGCTTTCGTCTTTGGGGTCTTGCAGTAGGCCTTTTACATCGGTAAGTAGGATTAGTTTTTCTGCGCCCACGGCTATGGCTAGCTGGGCGGCTGCGCTGTCTGCGTTTATGTTAAAAATTTGGCCAGGCTCGCTGCCGCAGGCTATGGTGGAGATTACCGGGGTGTAGCCGCTTTCTAGCGCCATTTTTACTGGTTCTGGGTTGATGGCGGTTATTTCGCCTACCAGGCCTAGGGCTGGGTCTAGTTGTTTGGCTTCTATAAGCCGCCCGTCTACCCCAGACAGGCCTAGCGCCCGCCCGCCGAACTCGCTTATTAGCTGAGTAAGCTGCTTACCAACCCGGCCAGATAACACCATTTGCACTATTTCCATGGTTTCTTCATCTGTGTAGCGTAGGCCGTTTACAAACTTGGATTCTTTGCCTACTTTGGTTAGCATATCGTTTATTTCTGGGCCGCCGCCGTGGACAACTACCACCCTAATTCCAACCAGAGAAAGCAGCACTATATCGCTTATCACTGTGCGGCAAAGGGTATCTGTTTGCATGGCGTTGCCGCCGTATTTTACTACTATCGTTTTGCCGTGGTATTGGCGAATGTATGGTAATGCTTCAGATAGTATATGTGCTTGGTTTGCTTGCATGTTGTTACCTCCATTCAAAGTAGGGCGCTTGCCCCTACACCTTGCCGCTACGGCTTGCGCATACATATAGTTTTAGTTTTGTTGCGGTTGTTGCGCGTTACTGGCATCAGGTTCGATAATCTCCATTTATCTTTACATAATCATAGGTAAGGTCTCAGCCGTATGCTGTTGCGCTGTGGATGCCGTTGTTTAGTTCAATTTCTATGGTGATTTCTTTGTGGCCAAGCACTTTCTTGGCTATATCTTCGTCGAAGGCTAACCCGCGGCTTTGCTTGCACATTGGCAGGCGGCCGTTTTCGGATACATAGCTAAAATCCACCGTGGCTGGGTCAAACTCCCCGCCGGAATACCCAAGTGCGCATAGCACCCGCCCAAAGTTAGCATCTTCGCCAAACATGGCAGCCTTCACCAAAGACGAAGATATTACGCCTTTGGCCAGGATTATGGCATTGTTATAATCCTTAGCGCCGCTCACCTTGCACACAATCAGCTTTGTTGCGCCCTCGCCGTCCCTGGCTATTTCCTTGGCTAGGTGCAGGTTAACAGCGTTAAGCGCCGCCAGGAAGGCTTGATATTCTGCGCCGTCTGTTGTTATTTCGCTGTTCCCGGCCTTGCCACTAGCTAGTATCGCGGTCATATCATTGGTAGAGGTGTCGCCGTCTACGCTTATGCAGTTGTATGTGGCATCTGCAGAGGCTTTTATGGCCTGCTGCAGCATTTTGCCACAGATATTACAATCTGTGGTGATGAAAGCGAACATGGTGGCCATGTTGGGGTGTATCATTCCGCTGCCCTTAGCTATGCCGCCTACTGTCACTGTTTTGCCATCTATATTAACCTGGGCGGCGCAGCTTTTTGGGAAAGTGTCTGTGGTCATTATTGCTTCGGTTACAGGGGCATTATCTTGGGTTAGCCCCTGTGCCAGCGCCGGAATGGCGGTGGTTATTGCATCTATGGGCAATGGCACGCCTATCACGCCGGTGGAGTTTACTATCACATCTGTAGGGTTGATTTTTAGATGGGTGGCCAGGCTTGTGGTCATTTGTTTTGCGGCTTCTTCGCCGCCGGGTGCGCAGGCGTTGGCATTGCCAGAATTGGCTATTATGGCGCGGGCCTTGCCGTTTTGTAAGTTTTCCATGGTTAAATACACTGGGGCGGCCTTTACCTTATTGGTGGTATATACTGCGGCGGCGTTGCAAAGTTTATCTGCTAGGATAAGCGCCAAGTCGCGTTTTGTTTTGTTTTTGCGTATGCCGCAATGTACGCCACTGGCCAAAAAGCCGGGGGTGCTGGTCACGCCGCCATCTGGGATAAATTTGATATCTGTCATTATAAACCTACTCCTTCATCTAGCCCGCAGGCTATGTTCATACATTGTACGGCTGCTCCGCTTGCCCCTTTGCCAAGGTTGTCGTGGCGGGCTACTAGCAGTAGCTGGTTGTCGTGGCCAAATACGAAGATATCCATTTTGTTGCTGCCATTGTTGGCGGTTGCGTCTAACATATGGAGATTATCGTCTTGGGGGCTTGCAAGTGATGCTACTTTTATAAAATGGCTATTTTCATAATGGGAAGATAATATCTGATGTATTTCAGATTTTGCATTTTTTAATTGTATCGGGATGGTAACCAGCATTCCCTGGGCAAAATCCCCTACTACTGGCATAAATATTGGTGGGTTGGTTAGCTCGCAGGCTGCCTGAATTTCTGGCAGGTGCTTGTGGGTAAGGCCAAGGGCGTAGGGACGAGGGGCTTTTAAGCTGTCACCTGGGCTGCGGTTTGTTTCGTAATCCGCTATCATGGCTTTGCCGCCGCCAGAATATCCCGTGATAGAAGTGCAAGGAATAATCTCATCCCTGGCAATTACCCCTGCCGCAACCAGCGGGTACACCAGGGATATGAAGCCAGCCGCATGGCAGCCGGGCACGGCAATGCGCTTGGCAGATTTGATCTTCTCCCTATGCGCATTGGAAAGCTCTGGCAGGCCGTACACCCAGGCTGGGTTGGTGCGGTGGGCGGTGGAAGCATCTATTACTATTTTATCTGGCGCGGCCATAGCTGCAGATTTTCTTGCCTCGTCATCTGGCAGGCATAGGAAGGTTACATCTGCGGCTTGGATTAGCTGCTGGCGGGTGGCCGGGTCTTTTCTTAAATCATCTGGGATTTCCAACAGCTGTATATCTATGCGCTTTTTTAGGCGTTCTTCTAGCTGTAATCCCGTTGTGCCTGCCTGGCCGTCTATAAAAACTTTCATTTCTGTGTTCCTCCGAGTACATTTTCTAAAAGGTAATGAGAGAATTCTAACACATGATGAAATTTTATGCAAGCAATTTGCATAAATATGCATTTCGCAAAATTGACATTCTCATCTGGTAAAAATAGCTAATTGTGAAATGTTACAAAAACCCAGTTGCTCGGAGGGATTGTTTATGTTAAAATCGTCAGCAAAAAGGAGTGATTTTTAATGAAGCAGTACAAATCAGTAAGGCGCGCCCTTGCACTGGCAGTAACTTTTGTTATGGCATTTACAGCTGTGGCAGTGCCCATGACAGTACACGCCGCAGAAGGCACAGTTCTACGTTTTGAGGTGGGCAGCACAACATTTATGGTAAATGATGTTTCTGGCACCCTAGACGCAGCACCATTTAATCAAGACGGTCGCGTAATGGTTCCTCTCCGCCAAATTGGTGAGGCCATTGGCGCAGAAGTTATCGCATTTGAAGATAACACGGCAATAATAGACAATATCCGCCTGCCAATTGGCGTTGCCCTTGCAGGTGGCATGGGCACACCAGTTATAGTAGAAGGCCGCACATTTGTGCCACTAGGATTTATTGCTGGCGAAATAGGCGCAACCCCACGTTGGGACGGCGCAGCACAAGCAGCTTATATCTATATTGGTGTAGAGCCAGCAGCAGCACCAACACCAATCGCAGAACCAACCCCAGCGCCACCAACAGCCACAGGCGTACAATGGCGCATGTCTGACCATATCCAAGGTTGGAGAGATGCAGAAGCAGGCGACACAGTTGCCCATTACCTGTACGACCATCCATGGAGCCATATCGTATGGTTTGGTGGCGGCGGCGACGGCATGACATCCCTACGCTTTACAGAAGATAACGCGATTCGCCTAGAAAAAACCCACGATGGTTTCGACCACGGCTTAATTTACGTGCTGCCAAGCAACGCGGCAGTGGGTAATGTAGTTCGCTTCTACTTCAATATTATATCTGCATCTGCAGGTGGTAACGGTATCCTTGTTCGTTCCATTGGCCCAGACCTTGGCAACTACGCCACATGGGCAGTGCCAGCAGGCCAAGAACCAAACTTCCCACTAGCAGCAGGCGACAGCTTTGTAACCGAATGGGTTCTAACCGCAGAATGCCTAGCCCGTCCATTTGTACACATCTCTGCCCGTAACGGCCAAAGAGTTGTAATGGATATCACAGAAATCACATTTGGGTAATATTTTCGAAATTTAAAAAGCGTGATTGTGAAAGAAGCCTATTGGATTTTTAGTTAAACAAGCTTAGGCAAAAGATTAGGAGGGCTATGTTCTCAGCCCCCTAATCTTTTGTTTTTTTGCGTATTTTCTCAAAAAAAGAAGTAGGTTTGGCTGTTTGCTTGCTTAGTAGCGTGCCCGCCAAAGCGTTCCAGGGCAAAACCCAAGGTCTTATATGATTATTTACAAATCCGACATATCTTGTTAAAAACTATGCTGTATACTTGCGTTAGGAGGTGCATTATTATGGATGATTTTACTAGAGTTGTTGCTTCTTTGGACGAGATTTCTGCAGAGCAGGCTCCTAGGCGGGTGCGGCCTAGGCGGCGGCCTGTTGGCCTTATTGTTTTGTTGGTTTGTTTGGGGTTTGTTACTTTGGGGGCTGGTATTGGGGCTGGGTATGCGGTTACGCGATATTTTGCGCCCCAGGAAGAGGTCGTGCAGCCTATCCAAGGTTATGGGGTTACTACGCTAAGGCAAAACCCCGAGCCTATTCCTATCAACCCGCAAGACCCTAGCTTTGCAGATGTTATCCCGCTGGTTAAGCCTTCGGTGGTAAGCATTAGCGTTACGGGCTTTACTGGCTGGGGGCGGCAGGAAGCCCCTGGGTCCGGCTCTGGGTTTATATTTTATCAAGATGATGAATTTGTTTTTATCGCCACTAATAATCATGTGATTGAGAACGCTAACAGGATTCATGTTTCTATTGATGATAATGAATCTGTGGCGGCGCGGGTGGTTGGGACGGATTTTTATTCGGACCTGGCCGTGCTGGCGGTGGCTAAGGAAGAACTTACAGAAAAAGGCGTACCTTTTGTGGTGGCCAGTTTTGGCAATTCTGACAGGATGCGTATGGGCGATTTAGTGGTGGCCATTGGCAATTCTATGGGCGAAGGGCAGATTGTTACCATGGGTATAATCAGCGCCACAAACATGCAAATTACCATAGACGAACGTGGAATGCCAGCCCCCCTTACCCTAGATGTGCTGCAAACCGATGCAGCCGTAAACCGCGGCAACAGCGGCGGCCCACTTATTAACGCCAACGGCGAAATAATAGGCATTGTAACCGCCAAACTAATGGGCGCAAACATTGAGGGCATGGGTTACGCCATCCCGTCCAATATAGCCGAAGAACTTTTGCACGAACTGATGGAAACTGGCACTGTGCGTATGCCATTTATAGGCATCTCGCACCGGGAAATAGATGCAGAAATGCGCCATATGTTTAACCTGCCAAGCCAGGGTATTCTTATACTAGGCGTGGGCCCAGACACCCCCGCAGGCGAAGCCGGCCTGCAAGTACACGACCTGCTTGTAAAATTTGGTGAATTTGAAATATCAAGCTTTGACGACCTGCGTACAGCCTTACAGGCCTACCGCCCCGGCGACACCGTAATATTCGAAATATACCGCCAGCTAGAACGTATGGAGGTTGAAATAACACTGGGCAGCGTAATGCCTTGATTGTGAAGACAGCGCAGTGAGGGGCATCTCCCTGACCGCCCGGCTACACTTCCAAAAACTCTAACATTGAGGTTAAGCTTTTGCCCTGGTGTTAGAGTTTTTTTGCTGCTGTGGGTTCGTAAAATTAAAAAAAGTGGTACCATACGGTACCACTTTTCATGGGAAATGGTACCGTATGGTACCACTTTTTTGCGAAAAAGGGGGTGTTTTGTATCATTTTTAGGAGCCTCACCGGCAAAAAAGCCCATGAATTCGCCATTCTGTTAAAAATATTTTGTTTGAATTTTTGCATAATTTATTTTTTTACAATTATTGGAGCATATATAGTAATTAAACTGGAAAATCGTCCAGTTTAATTACTCAGCCAGCTAACGCTGTCTGACTGCACCTCCTACGCTTCGCTGCGTCGGTGCAGGGCGTTCATGTAACTTCAAAATTGCTC
>Ga0123355_10000318_pt1 | contig 62035 bp, 56 predicted proteins | sample TergutEmb28metaG_3_FD_89872 | JGI IMG/M metagenome (GOLD analysis project Ga0123355, IMG submission 89872) | Embiratermes neotenicus P1 segment gut microbial communities from Petit-Saut dam, French Guiana - Emb289 P1 | ecosystem: Host-associated > Arthropoda: Insects > Digestive system > Gut ...
TGCTTGCTGCCGCATGTCGATTACCGCTTCCAGCCATTGTATTATGTTATTCATTGCTACACCCCGTTTTTTGGGCTTATTTTACCATATCGGGGTGGTTTATGTGTTCATGCGTTTGTCGTGTGAAATAAATGAGAAACGGTCTCGTGCGAGCGGTACCCGAAACGCCGAGACAAGGCGTTTTAAGCGTTTTTGCTGCGACAGGCGAGACCGATTTCGAATTATTTCACTAGACTTCTTCCGAAATTACGTTTTTTAATTTCGGAAAAGTTACATTTTCAATCTTTTACTTCTTTTGAAATTACGTTTTTTGCAATTTCAGAAGAACTCTACTATATCTTTTGCTGCCAGGGAAATGAGCGCTGTTTGGCTAGCGCGAAACGGCAAGCGTGTTTTGCTCTTCGGCGGTTTCAAAGGGGATTGGCTGGGGCTGGGGCGCGCGGCGGTTTTGCCACCATTCTACTACTTTAAAGCGCACGGCTACGGTTGGGTCTTGGTATTCTTGGTGCATTATCAGGCGGAAGCCTTCTTCTGTTAGGTTTTCTGCCAGGTATATTGCGCCCTCGTCTGTAGAGGTGGCATCTATAAAGCATAGGGGCGGGAACATGAGACACCACCAGTTGCTGCCCTGGCCATCCCCTATGATAATTTGCACAGCCTCGTAATTGCCCGGTGGGAAGGCCATGTTGCCATAAAAGCGCGTGGGGAAAAACACCTGCCCCATGTACGCCCGGGCGGGATAAGCCGCGCCCTCTAGGCCAATTATTTTCCCTGCGAAGGCTTGCATGTCTGGCAGCTTGCTTGCCAGTAGCTGGCGGGTTGTGTTTATGTCCTGGGTGGTGGATAGATATGCTTCAAATTCTGCCAAAAGCCCCACGCGAACCTTTTCTTTTAGCTGCTGGTCTGTGGCAGAATTGCTGTTGGCCAGCACATGGAAACGTATTACATTTTCTGCGATTTCCTGCTGGGTGGCCATGGAATATATATATGTGGAAGTGGCCGCAGCAAGGGCGATTAGCCCCCCAAGCGCCAGTGAAATTGCTATAATTTTGCTCTCTTTGATAAGTTTTGCTTTGTTTAGCATGGCTGCCTCCTTGTAATGGTTTCTTTCGAAATCACACTTTTGTGGTTTCGGAAGAACTCTAGAGTGAAATAATTCGAAATCGGTCTCGCCTGTCGCGGCAAAAACGGCTGAAACGCCTAATTTCGGCGCTTCAGATGCCGCTCGGGCGACATCGTTTCTCATTTATTTCACTCTAGTAAAAATATTTTCAGTTGGTCGGAAATTCCGACCAACTGGATTTTTTATTTGCCAGGGAATTGCTTTGTAATTTTTCCACTACGGTAATTCACCCCCAAAAGCCTACCATACCAATCCTCAACTAAAATCGCCTCATTGTTCGCGGCAAGTTCGCCCTAAAACGCATTATCTCGGCGTTTTAGGGTGCCGCTCCAATTCGTTGTTTTAATTTGAGGTCGGTATCTTTCGCTTGTTTTTTAATAATCGCCAAGAAAATAAAAATTTATACTTGACATTTGCGTACTATCACATATAATACACATGACACTGAAGGAGGTTAGCCATGTTCCAAATAGACCTTAAAAACAGAAAACCCATCTACGAGCAAGTGATAGATGGCTTCCGGCAGCAGATAGCCACAGGCTCGCTAAAGGAAGCAGAGAAAGTACCATCGGTGCGAGACACCGCAAAAGCCCTGGGCATAAACCCAAACACGGTACAAAAAGCCTACCGCGAGCTAGAAAACCTTGGTTATTTCTACACTGTAATGGGGCAGGGTAATTTTGTGGCGCTGCCGCCAGAAGACGCCCGCCGCCAAGAAGTAGATGCCCTGTACTGCCAGGCTGCAAAGCTAATCGCCCAGCTGCTGCTGCGGGGCCAAAGCAAGGAAGAAATTTTAAAAAGTTTGGAGGCAAAAATAAATGTTGCTAACTAAGAACCTAACAAAAACATTCGACGGAGTAAAAGCCATAGACGGCCTAGATATGAACATCCCCAAAGGCTCTATATACGGCCTGGTGGGCGTTAATGGCTCTGGCAAAACCACAGTAATAAAGCATATCGCCGGGGTGCTAAAGGCCGACGCAGGGCATGTTACCCTAGATGGCAGCAATACCTACGACAACCCTAGCGTAAAGGCGCAAATAGGCTATGTGGCAGATGATTTATATTTCTTCCCCCAATATAACCTTAAAAAATTGGGGCAGTTTTATTCAAATATGTACAAAAGCTGGAATACCCAGCGTTTTACCCAGCTAATAAGCCTGCTAGAGCTTGACCCAAAGCGTAATGTTGGCCGTTTTTCTAAGGGGATGCAAAAGCAAGCCGCCTTGGCCCTGGCATTATCCATAATGCCCCAGCTACTGTTACTGGACGAGCCAATAGACGGGCTAGACCCCATAGTGCGCAAGCGGATTTTCCAATGGATAATAGAAGATGTGGCAGACCGTCAAACCACGGTGCTAATCTCCAGCCACAACCTAAAAGAAATGGATGGCATCTGCGATACCGTGGGCATAATCAAACAAGGCCGTATGCTAATGGAAAAAGACCTAGACCAACTAAAGGCCCAAATGGCCACAGAAATAGCCGGGGAACATACCCCACCAACTTTAGACGAAATTTTTGTAAGCATATATGAACATGGCGGCCTACCCAGTGCTGCCCCCCAAGGAAAGGACGGAACAAAAAATGGTTAATTCCGCATTGTTAAAAGAGCAGCTAAAACGATTTTGGCCTGTTTCGCTGATAGCTGCGGCCGCGTATTTCTTAGGGGTTATGTTGCCGCTGTTTTCCGTCATGGGCGATGAAGATAGATTTTTCGAGCCTGTAAGGCATCTGTCCAATATTTTAACTTTCGGCAATGTTGTGCTGATTTTGGGTATGGTAGTTGTGCCACTTGTTGTGGTCACATGTATTTTTAGGTTCTATTTTAGCAGCAAGGCGGCCACGGCTTTTTATTCCATGCCGCTTAACCGCAACCAGCTTCTGGGCAGCAGTATGCTGGCGGGCACCATCCTTATTTTGCTGCCGCTGCTTGCGTTTATCCCGCTGTTTTTTGTAAGTATAAATGTGCCAGTTACAGAAAACATATGGCAGCGTGGATTCGCCTCCACCACAATGATGTCTGTTGGCGGCGCAGACAGCACATTTCTTGGCAATCTGCTTTTCCCGTACGTGATGTCTCCCGGCAATACCATTAACACTTTTGCTGTGGTGCTTAGGTTCTTTGCCATGTTTGCCGGTGCAAAGCTTGTGTATTTTGGTGTGATTTGGCTTGCACATTCTATTTCCGGCCATTGGCTTATTGCAATACTGGTGGCAGGGGTACTGCCCGTTGTGCCAGTAGGGCTGTTCACCCTTACCCACATATTTGGCGAGCTATTGGTGGTTGGCTTTAACCCGGCAGGCTTTAACACCAACTTTTCCACAGCCGTTGCTATAGTTAACCCGGTTGTGTGGGATACATGGCTGTCTCCCTGGGGTTTAAGTCATTTAATATCATCCGCAACACCTATTATCATCTGGTATTTTTGCCTGGCAGCCATTTGCCTGGCAGCAGCTTTCTTTGTAAGCCGCCTGCGCAAGCCAGAGCTTACTGGTAATTCCATCGTATTCGTCCCGGTTAAAAACCTGCTTATTTTCCTAGTGTCATTCATGGGCATGTTATTGCTTGCCGTAATCGGCCTCGGAATCTTGCGGCTTGCAGAGCCAGTTAGCAAGGTTATGCTAGTGGTATTCCTGGCGGTAGGTTTTGCCATAAGTTATATCCTGGCACAAATGCTGGCAGAAAAATCCCTCCATATCTTCCACAAGCTAAAATATATGTTAACCTTCGGCGGCACGGCAGTTGGGCTGCTGCTGGCCATATGGCTAATCACCACCTTTGGCATGGGCTTTTATGTTAACCGCGTGCCAAATGCGGCCGATGTTGCCGGGGTTAGCATAGATCATCATATGCCACTAGTAGGCCACTTCCAAGCAACACCCACAGACCCTGAAGTAATCGCCCTAACCATAGCTGTCCACCAGCATATCCTAGACAGCGGCATAAACCGGCGCGCGTTAGACCGTATGCTAAGCGACGAAGCAATGCATCTGATTCCCATCACCTACTGGCTTACAGATGGCAGCTTCCTGCGGCGTAACTACATCATCCCACAAAAATACCTTCATACAGAGCCCATACGAAGCTTAACCCGCCACGAGGCCATTGCCTTAGGCAACTACATCTTCCTGCAATACCCAGAACAAATCCTTACCATGTGGCTAACCCACTCCACCTTAGAAAACCACAGCCATATCACCATAACCAACCAAGAGCAAATCACCCAGCTATCCCAAGCCATATGGCAAGACCTACAGATTCGCGTAGAAACCTACGGCCACCGCTGGGGCTGGCCAAGCGACTTTTGGCAACGCGACGGCCTAAGCATAAGCGCAGAAATACATGACGACAGACATTCCCATGGGGTGCATCTCTTCTACCCCATGGAAAACACCATGCAACTACTACTAAGCTGGGGGTATTTTGTAGTGGAATAAATGAGAACCGGTCTCGCCTGTCGTGGCAGGCGAGACCGGTTTCGAATTATTTCACTATAGCAATTGACAGTCCCACACAAAATGCGACATAATACAGCCAACAAACAAGCCCCGGAGGCCAAAAATGACCCTAACAACCACCCAAGCAGAAAAAATCCTAAAAAGCAGCCAAGCCTTCCCCCAACTAGGCTTCGCCCTGCTAGTAACCCGCCTGCGCTCTAAATACGCCCAAGACCCCTCCCCGCAAACCCTCGAATACTGCACCAAAGAACTAACCAGCTTCACAAAAACATTCCAAGACCTAATGGAGGCGGATTTCGAATTGATTGAAAAATTGTAGGACCGTGGGCTTTGCCCAAACTCACCCTCTTTTTTGAAAAAAGAAGGTGTGGCAACGTCCATGGCCTTGCAATTTTCCCCAAACCATGATATTATCCACAAGACAATTGAATATGCATCCAGAGAGGTGGAGGGAACAGGGCCCTGCGAAACCCGGCAACCAGCGTTATGCGCATGGTGCTAATTCCCCCGGCGGTTATTCCTCGCCGGAAGATGTGATGTTTTACTTTAAAGCCCTGCGGGGCTTATTTTTTTGCGACGCAAATAAAAAACACAAAAAGGAGAGTGCAATATGCATCTATTTACATCAGAATCAGTAACAGAGGGACACCCAGACAAAATGTGCGACCAGATTTCAGACGCGGTTTTAGATGCGATACTAGCGCAAGACCCAGCCGCCCGTGTGGCTTGTGAAACAGTAACCACCACGGGTATGGTGCTAGTGGCGGGCGAAATTACCACAACCTGCTACGCAGATATCGAAAAAATAGCACGAAACACCGTCCGCGAAATTGGCTACACAGATGGCAGCCTAGGTTTCGACGCAGATGCCTGCGCCGTGCTGGTTACTTTAAGCGGGCAATCCCCAGATATTGCTATGGGCGTAGATAATTCCTTAGAATCCCGCGGCGGCAGCGAGGCAGACACCGGCGCAGGCGACCAAGGCATGATGTTTGGCTATGCCTGTGATGAAACCCCAGAGCTAATGCCTATGCCAATTTCCCTAAGCCATAAGTTATGTAAAAAACTGACAGAAATACGCAAAAGCGGCAAAGTACCATACCTTCGCCCAGACGGCAAGGCGCAAGTTACCGTAAAATACGACGACAGCAACAACCCAGTGGCCGTAACTGCTGTGGTAGTATCCACCCAGCATAACCCCGACGCCACCAACGACCAAATCCACAAAGATATCATGGAGCATGTAATCAAGGCCGTAATCCCCGCAAGCCTACTAACGGATGAAACAAAATACTTCATAAACCCTACCGGCCGTTTTGTGATAGGCGGCCCAGTGGGCGACGCTGGCCTTACAGGCCGCAAAATAATTGTAGACACCTACGGCGGCTACGCAGCCCACGGTGGCGGCTGCTTTAGCGGAAAAGACCCCACAAAAGTAGACCGTTCTGCGGCATATATGGCACGCTACATTGCCAAAAACATTGTGGCCGCAGGGGTAGCCCGCCACTGCGAAATAGAACTGGCCTATGCAATAGGCGTAGCCCGCCCCGTAAGCGTGCATGTAGACAGCCACGGCACAGGCAAAATCTCCGACGAAAAAATCTCTGCAATAATAAACAATATCTTCGACCTACGCCCCGCCGCAATAATAAAACATTTTAACCTGCGCCGCCCCATATACAAACAAACCGCGGCTTACGGCCACTTTGGCCGGGAAGACCTAGACCTACCCTGGGAAAAACTTGACATGATAGATGTGATTAAAAAAGAAGCCGGACTAATCGGGTAGGAGGCTACCCATTAGTTGAGAGGCCGGTCTCACACACCACTGTGTGTACAGTTTGGTACACGACAGTTATCTGGTTTGCGTAGCCGACTTCTTGTCAGCCTTTTTATATCATAGCAATTCCACAAAAAACATTCACATATAACGCAGGAAATTTTTCGCAAGGCAGGGCTTTTAGCGACGCGGGCTTGCGGGAAATTTACAAGTTATATGTGAGTGTTTTTTAAGTAGAGTTCTTCTGAAATTGCAAAAAACACAATTTCAGAAGAAGCCAAAGATTTAAAATGTAACTTTTCCGAAATTAAAAAGCATAATTTCGGAAGAAATTTAGTGTAATTGCTATATAAGAATCAAACAAGCGGATATGTTAATGTTGCATTAGCATACCCGCTTCCTCTAATGAAGCAAATAAAAAACGGTCTCGCCCAAGCAACACCTGAAGCGCTAAGATAAGGCGATTGAGGCGTTTTTGCCGCAACAGGCGAGACCGATTTTAAATTATTTTACTATAGCATTTAAGGTTTTACTCCTTATCGGCCGCATTTTCGCTTTGCATTAGTTTTTCGATATAAGACAGGGTAGCATGCCTTACGAAATCGCCTAGGCCTCTGTGTTCTTTTGTTGCGAATTTGTTGATTTTTTCGTAGGAACCAATATCAAACCTTATTGCAATTTGTTTTGTTTTGGATTCTTTTTCCATTAGGTTTCATCTCCTTAATCGAAATTTGGCTAAACTTGTCGAGCAACCGTGATTCAAGTATAACGATAATTAAATCCAATTGCAAATTCGTTTAGGCCTAAATTTAATTTCCTATAGTTGTTTTTTATGCCCGCCGCTTTTTTAAAAAGAGTGGGGCAAAGCTGTGATTTTTTATGCTTAGATTGTGGTATATTTAGGGTAATGTCAAAGTTATTGCGGAAAGGAGACTGGATGGCTTGCGGAATATAATGATTATTGCATTAGTAGCTGCTGTATTAGGGTTTTCTGGTTGCGGCGGCGGGCATGCCTTGGAAGGCGTCTGGCGGCATGAGACAGCTTGGGGGACAGTTACAGTATTCGAATTTGCCAGCGGCGGCCGGGGCACTGAAACTTGGTATACACATGGCCACGAGGCCGATGGTTACGGCCATGAGCTTGCTAGCACGGCATTTGTTAGGGCATTTACATGGAGCGTGCAGGGCGAAAACTTTCTGGCCATGGTTTTCTCTGGCATTTATGTAGATGGATTGTTCTACGAGGATAACGGAGAGCGGTATGTATACTATTCGCTTTCGGAAGATGGCCAGAGGCTGGTATTTTACAGCTTATACGGCGGGAAAATGCAATCATTTTCCCGGGTAGATGGTTAGATTTTGTTTTCGTGGTACCATACGGTACCATAATTCAGTGAAAATGGTACCGTATGGTACCATTTTTTTGCTAAAAAGCCTGTTTTTCTTCTTTTTCAAGGGCTCAAATGCAAAAAAAAGCCCGCAATTACGCCGTTTTTCCAAAATGCGAAAAATTTGTTTTTTAACCGAACCTAAAAGACAGTTTTGCGAAGCATCTAATGCCTGCCGAATAATCCATGTTGATTGATTATGGGCAGCGATATGTGGTAAAATTGGTTCAAAAAAGAGAAGTAGGGGTTAGTCTTATGAAGATTTTTACGGCGTTGCTGATTTTTATTATGGTTTTTGCTTTTGCGGGATGCGGGGGTGGCAGGGACTCTGCCTTGGTTGGGGCTTGGCAGAATCAGCCTTCTGAGGGTGGCACTATCATCACGCTTGAATTCAATAGAGATGGCACCGGGGCTCAAACCTGGCAGTTTCAAGCAAGGGCCGCCACGGATGATTTCCCCGCAAGGGAGAGCTTCGAAAGCGTTGTGGAATTTAATTGGCACACGGAAAATGATGATTTTTTGGTGAGAGTTTATAATTCAGATACACCGTTTGAATATGAAGAGGCATCTGCCTATTCGTTTTCATCTGACGGCGGGAGTTTGCATTTTTACAACTGGACAGCCACAACTTCCCTAACATTTATGCGCGTGGATGATTAGATGAAGCTTTGCTGCCTTTGCTTTCCTGGCATATAAAAACCGCCGGGCTAATGTATTGTATAGTGAAATAATTCGAAATCGGTCTCGCCTGTCGCGGCAAAAACACCTGAAACGCCTTATCTCGGCGTTTCAGGTGCCGCTTGGGCGAGACCGTTTCTCGTTTATTTCACTATAATTGGCAATACATCAGCCCGGCGGTTTTTATAGCATAAATTTATCTTTTATCATCCTTGCCACCGCATCTGGCGGCAGGTTTGTGTTGTCGATTTTTACATAGTTATCATATGGAAATTCGCCGTCGCGGCTTTCGCAGCGGAAGTTTTGGTCTGCATGCAGCAGCCTGGCTTCAGATGCTGCCACATCCCTTTTGGTGGCTTTATGCCGCAGGCGGTTTTCTGTGGTGTTTCTTGCTAACCTTGCGGCCTGGGATGCAACTAGCTCTGCAAAGTAGATTTCTGCCCCATGCTGCCGGAAAATATCACATAATGCTTCGATATAATCATGGTCAGGTTGATGGCCAAAATCCCACATATAAGTGAAAATCATGCCATAACAACCGGAGCTTGCGAATTCCTCAAAAATAAGGCGGCGCAGCTTGGTGGTGATGGCCATATCGTATTTGCCAAAGATTTCGATTACTGGCTCGATTGTCATATGGTTGTGGAATAGCCGCATTTCCGTGATTTTCATCAGTTCTTGGCCCACGGTCATTTTGCCCACGGCGGCATTGCCGCAGATTACAAGCAGTTTCATGGTCTACCTCATTATGTTAAAATACCACAGACAGGAGTGATAAAAATGATTTACCCTCATCAGCAGCTTGCGATTGATTATATCACAGCAAAAATGCAACAGCAAAGCCATGTGCAGGCTCTGCTGGTTTACGGTTCTATCATGCATGGGTTTAACGACGAAGCCTCCGATGTGGATGTTTGCGCGGTAGTGTCAGAGGCTATTTACCAGCAAAAGCGCGAGGCCGGGGCGCTGACATTCTACGAAGAAGCTGGGCAGTTTTACGATGGCGGATATTTTGATGGAAAGTACGTTAGCCTAGAGTACCTGGCCGCCGTGGCACAGCGCGGCAACGAACCCACCCGCTTTGCCCTGCATAACGCCCTTGTGGCCTTTGATAATACCGGCCAGGTAGCCGGCCTGCTAAAGAAAATTGGCGAATATGATGCTACCCTGGCGCAGGAGAACGCCATCCGCTTCCTATCCCAGTTAGAGGGTTGGCGATGGTATTGCAAAGAGGCTGTGGCAAAGAGTAACCTCTATCTGCTAGAGGTGGCGGTGTCGCGGCTGGTACTTTTTGCGGGGCGGCTTATTTTGCTGGACAACTTGGTGTTTTTTCCGTACCATAAATGGTTTATGAAGGCGCTTGAAGGTTGCAAAAGTAAACCTGTGGGGATTATGGCGGCTATTGACGCGCTGCTGGCGGAAAAATCTATGGAGAATGTAACGAGGCTGTACGATATGGTGAAAGGCCATAGAGATTGGGCTGCTGGGCGGGAGTTTAGCTGGAATACCTACTTTGTGCATGATGTGGAGACGGTTTGGATTCGGCAAGATGAGTTTGTGGAGAATTTGTAGGGGTTACCTTAGAATACGCTTGCGCACGTTTCGTCTAGGGCTTGGCAGATAAAAACTGCTACGCGAGCCTGGTTATATTAGGCTACCGCAAAGGCATGGTAAAATTGCTATATAATGAAATAATACGAAATTGGTCTCGCCTGCCGCGGCAAAAATGCCAAAAACGCCTTGTCTTGGCGTTTCAGGTGCCGCTCGGGCGAGACCGTTTCTCATTTATTTCACTATACTTCACCATATAAACCGTTAAAAATTTCAATTTAGATATAACAAAAACCCCGCATTTTCGGGGTTTTTTTGTTTTCAAGTATTGAAAAGGGCATCGTTTTACCTAAAATGTGGTACCATACGGTACCATTTTCGGAAAAAATATCAATTTCGGAAAATATGCACGGTGCATTTGCGTCGTATTCGTAGTTATAGTAATCCCTCATATGACCTGGCCGCGAGGCGTGGCTTAAATCCTTCCACTATCCCTACGACACCGCCCGCCACCAGGCGCGCCTTAGCAGCACAAACCCAGTCGTCAGGTAAACTCCAGCCCCAACAACCCCAGGCACGGCCACCTGCAAAATCAAATGCGCCTCATCTACCCAGCCCACGCTAAACCGAACAGCCACCGCCATCAGCGCGGCCAAGGCTACAACGGCAGCAAGCTTAAGCAAAGCCTCCATGCGCCAACGCAGCACACCTTTGCGAGTAAGCGCCACCAGCAAAACCGCTGCCCCAAGGCTGCTGCCCACGGCATTAGCTAGGGCTGGCCCGGCAATGTACATATTCCCCACCAGCGCAAAGCTAAGGCCAAAATTGGCCAAAATAGCCACCGCCGCCGCAATAACCGGGGTGCGTCCGTCCATCTTGGCGTAGCAAACCCGGGTTAAAATCATAATAAGCCCATATCCCAAAATCCCCGGTGCAAAGCCCCGCAAGGCCAGCGCCGTAATTTCCACGGCCCGTTCGCCAAAAAGCCCACCGCCCAAAACCAGCTCAACTAACGGCTGCGCCAGCATTGCCATACCCACGCTAAGTGGCACAAGGAAGAAAACCAGCACCTGCACCGCGCCATTTGCAACCAGGCCGAAGCCTTCGGCATCCTCGCCAGCCGCCTGCCGCGACAGCTTTGGAAAAATCACATTAGCCACGCTCATGGCCAAAATCCCGCCCACAATGGCATACAGCCCATGGGCAAATTGCATGGCATTTACGCCAAACTCGCCGCCATAAAGCCCGGCCGCAGCCCGTACATTCACCATTAAATTAAACGGTACAACCGCCGCCGCCGCAAAAACAGGCAGCGTAAGTGTCCCTACCTGCCGCAGCCCAGGGTCCTTAAAATCCAACCTGAACCTAAATCTAAACTGATGCTTAACCAAAATTGGCGCCTGAATAAGCCCCTGTGCTGCCCAGCCCAGCAAAAACGCCACAACCAGCCCATACACACCAAAACGCTCTATAAAAAAGAAATAATAAACCAAAATAATCCCATTAGAAACAATACTCATGGCTGCCGGTACGCGAAACTCGCCCAGCGACTGCACCACTCCAGTAAATGAAAACGCCACCCCGCTAAGCACCATTAGCGGAAACATAGCCCGCAGCAGCCGCGTGCCAAGTTCAATCGTACCAGGCGGAAAATCCCCGCCCCCTAGCGACGCCACCAAAATAGGCCCAGAAAAGGCCACCGCAACCACAGTAACGGCCACCGTAGCCACAATCACAACACTAATAAAAAGAGAGGCAAGCTCAAAAGCCTCTCTCTTTCCCCTCGTTTCCATATATGAATTAAAAACCGGAATAAAACTAGCCGAAAAAGCCGCCGCAAAAGCAATCTCAAAGAAGCTCCTGGGCAGCATACTGGCCTGGGCAAATGCGATAGCCTCTGCAGTTTCCGCTCCAAAAAAAGTAGCCTGCATCCTATCCCGCAAAACGCCCATAACCTTACCAACAAGCATAATGGCCATCATCAGTACAACAGTTTTTTGCATGTTTGTCTCCTGTTAAAACCGCCAGAGGCTTCGCCTCCGACACCTCCACTCGCTTTTCATAAGGTTCGCTTCGCGAACCCGCACGACCCGCCGCCCGATTTCTTTCGGGTTGCTTTTGAAAAAAGCGACGCAAAAACTTTAAAATTTTATCCAAAACTTGAAGTTTTTTGCCCCGCTTTTTTTCAAAAAAGCGGGTGGAGGTGTCGGAGGCAAAGCCTCTGACGGTTCTAAAATATTATTCGCTCCATAAAATCCTATCTCCATCCACCAGGAAGCTTATCCCGGTGGCGTTGCTGGGCATGTTGATGTAGCGGATGCCGCCTCGCATGTTTAGGGTTGCGGGCTCGGCAGGGTCGCCTGTGGCACTTACTACGAATATTTGGCGGCCTTCGGCCAGTAATTCTTGCAGGCCTAGGTGGAATAGTTCTAGTTCCATTTGGCTGCGGAAGTTTAGTGGGTTGTAGTCTAGTAGTATTACCACGTAGGCTGGGTTTATACGACGGATATCTGGCATAAAGTATGACCATTGGCTGCGATTGGCGCTGGCTATGCTGCCTCCCCGGGCAGTTATGGTTATGGCTGCAAAGTTAGACATGCCTGTAGCGTTGTATGTGGCGTTAGCTGCGGGGATTGGGAACTGGTAAGTGCGGCCGGTTACCCCTGGGAAGCCGCGGGCTGCGCGGGTTCTGTCTTCGAAGGCTGTGCCTTCTGGTATGGACGGCGCGAATGGCGGCGCATATAGGGCCTGCAGGCCGTAGAAGGCCACCATATGATGGGAAACATCGTATGATGCTTGAGAAATCATGTAGATTCTGTCTATCACGAATGGTGCGGTGGCGTTTGGCAGGCGGGCTGTAACGGTTTCCCAGCCCACAAAGTCTACGCTGTGCGAGAAGTCTACCAAGTGGTTTCTGCCGTCTGCGTCGCGCACGCGGCCGCGCAGCCAATGGCCGCTACCGTCGCCATATACTTCTAGGGTAAGGGCTATTGGTTCGCCCTGGATGGCCACTGGTGGGTCGAAGGTCATGTATGCGCCTTGGTTGTTAGAGCTGCGCACCAGCAGGTATTCAAGCCTGGCTACGCGTCTGTTGTTCATATTGTCTGGGCGCACATTGCCCACTACATAGGCCGGGTAGCCCAAGAAAACATGCCGCGAACCGCTCCAATCCACTGCCCGTGGGAAGCCGCCTATAGACACAGGTATATATGCCCGCACAGAACCAACGGATGCGGCGATAAAGCCAGCCCCAGCGCGCTGCGCGGTGAATTCGCCATTTTGGAAGCTGCCAAGGTAGGCAGGGGTTATGCTTAGGCCAATTACATTTGGTACTGGCACTGGCGCGCCGCAGGTGGCCACGCCGCTAAAGCTGAGAGAAATCTCATCGCCTTCCAACAAGATTAGCTCTGCTGGGTTAATTTGCAGCTGTGCCAGGGAATATGCATATATGCTGGCGGTGGCGCGGAATGCGCCATGCTGCACTTCAAGGTTGTGCCGGCCGGTGCGCAGCGGCGTGTACATGCCATCGCGCCAGAAGCCGCATTCTTCGCTTTCTGCAATGAAAATCGTCTCTACAGCTGGGTCTAGTGGGATTCTGTTGGAGAATGAATCCCTGCCAAACACGCCTGCGTTAAGGGGCACGCCCACTACTGCGCGGGTTTCTTCCATTTCAAGGGTGACGCGCAGGATATCACCATGTGGGGCGCGGTCGAACACGCCTATTGCGTTAATCACGCGGCGTTGGCCGCCGTCAGATGGTGTGTTTACTACATTATGCCTGCCGTCTGGGCGTTGTAGGCTCATGGTTGTGCTGCCGCCGCCGTCGAAATGCATGGCATCGGTGGCGCCGTAACGGCGCATGATGGCCGCCATATCTGCATGGGTTGCGCCTATGGAATGGCTTCTGCCGTCTACTACCATCAGCACAAGCTGGCCGGTGGTATGGTTAACGCCCACGGCTGTGCGTGGGTGGCGGGCGTTTGGCGCAACGCCTGCACCGGCTACAATTTCGCCGCCTTCAAGTATAATCGCGCCGCCGCCAACTGCTGCCTGTATGCGAGAAAAGTCCACATTCATGCTGTTGCGGAATTCCAAGCGGGCGGTTTCACCGGCACGGAACATGTTTCTGCTGGCATGCATGCGTTCTGGCAGGATTAGCACATAGCCATTTTCTGGCACGTCTACAGTCTCGCCGGGCATGGATACGAAGGTGATAAGGCCGTTTTCCACCACTATTTTGGATAGGAATGGGAAGCGGGCGTCTAGGGCAAAAGTGTCGTACATTGTTTGGCTGTCTACAATTACGGGCCAGTAGAAATTATGGCCGATATTGTTGAACGCGGCTATTTCTGTGAGATTGCGCACGCCGTTGTTGTAGAAACGGATATCCGATTGCATGTACACAAAGTTAGCGTTGTTCTGCAAATCTAGGAAAAAGGTGGCGAATTCGTTGCGGTTGTAGTTTGTGGAAGTGTTAAGAGCCACAACTTCCCCGTCCCTGACCATTGGGCCAAAATGCACGGAATATGCCCCGGCCATGCCAAAGAAATCCGCATTGATACCGCCGATCGCCCCGGCATCTGCCAGGATACTGCTGGTAAAATCCCGGCGGCCAAAATTGCCGCTGGTTGTTACCGGCTCGATATACACATGTGGCTGGTTTAGATCCACGGTAATCACATGGACATCCAACATGCCGCCAGATGTCATCATGCGGTTGCGCTCGTACACCACCCCCCGTGAAAGCTCTTCCCGGGTACGCGCCTCGAAGAGTACCTCTTGGGCAAAGGCTACGCCGGTGAATGTGCACGTAAGTAAAACTGCTGCAAGCAAAGAAATAGCGAATTTTCGCATAAATATCCTCCCATTTAAGTAGGGGCGCTGCCCCTACACCCCGCCACTGCGCTGGGCAAAGCCCAGCTCGCTTCCTTGCTACGCTGCGGGTGCGCGCTGTGCGCGCAAATAATTAGTGTGGGCTTCCCCCGTTTGACTTTTTCTTTACAGAATGTCCTTCCCATAATAGAATAAAAGTTACGATAAGTAAATGACAGGATTTTGGCTTTTTTGTTTCAATTTGGTGTCATTTATTGGGTTGCAGGTATCGCATGTTGCGGTAGAGTTAATTTGGTGTGAGGTTTTGAGTGTACAGTGAAATAAATGAGAAACGGTTTCGCCCGAGCGGCACCTAAAACGCCGAAATAAGGCGTTTCAGGCGTTTTTGCCGCGGCAGGCGAGACTGATTTCGAATTAGTTCGCTAGAGTTCTTTTGAAATTGCAAAAAACGCAATTTCAAAAGAAGCAAAAAATTGAAAATGTAACTTTTCCGAAATTAAAAAACGTAATTTCGGAAGAAGTCTACTGCAAAAGTATGATTGGTTAAGGAAAATATAGGATTGTAAATTATATTAGAAACGAGGTTGTAAAATGTTAATTTTTAACGCAATGCCACGCTCTAACGTGGGATGAAACACGCCATTTTGAAGCAGGAGGCAGAAGTATTCGGTTTCTAAAGGCCGGATGATTTTGATGCGATTTATGAATTATGAAAGGAGGCTACTAATGCAGCTTTTCAATGAAACAATCACAAATTGGGATGACTGGGGGCGAACCTTCCAATCTATCCCGGCGTTTGCGCCGCTGGTAGAGCATATTTTCCGGGCGGAGGGCCTACCATTTTGCCAGATAGAGAATATGACCCCTGGCACAAATGCCGTGTTTAAAGTGGGGGCCTATGTAGTGAAAATTTTTGCCCCACCTGGCCTTGGGCAGGATTTTGGGGTGGATGTTAATGTGGAGATATTCGGCATGAAGCTGGCAGAGGCCCAGGGCGTGCCCGCCCCGCGGCTGCTGTCAGATGGCCTGGTGCAGGATAAATATCCTTTCCGGTATATGGTGATGGATTATATGCCGGGGCGGCTGTTTGACGATATCGAGGGCGAGCTGACATATGAACAAAAATTTACAATAGGCCAGAAGATGCGCGCCATAACGGATAAGCTGAATGTAAAATGCGAGGAATTTACATCACTAGATGTGCTGGAACATGCCATAAACAACGAAGACTGGCGCGAGGAAGGCTTCCCAGAATCGCTACTGGCAGAGCGCCTGGCATACCTGCGTGGCCTGCGTATCCCAAGCAGCAAGAAAGTTTACTGCCATGGGGATTTGCATGGCGGAAACATACTTGTGGATGGCGAGATGAATGTATACATTGTGGATTTCGCAGATGCTATGTTTGCCCCCAGGGAATACGAGCTGTTGTATATAGTTAGCAGCCTGTTTTGCTTCCAGCGGCCATATATGCTGGGCTTTTTTGGGGATTATGCGGCAGATGATATTGCCGAGTTATGCGTAAAATGGCTGCCAATACATGCCTGGGGGCATAACCCCGCCGCAGAGCATTTACAAAACCCCGGCGAGATTACATCCTTTGATGTGATGCGCCAGCGGCTAAAAGCCGCTATTGAAGCGGAAATGGTATGACGAGAGTAGTTTAAGCTGGTACGATTTTCGCATAAGCTAAGTTGCGAAAAAAATTCAGTTGGTCGGAAAATCCGACCAACTGAAATGGAAACGTCGAGTAACCACTAAGAGCTGCACCGCACAGCAGGAAACACACGGGCTTTAGCATATATTAAATAAGGATGGCAAAAAATGATAACAGAAAAATTTAAACAGCATATAGCCGCCAACCCCAGGCTTGCTGCCGCTTTCGCAGAGTTTAAGTTAAACATGAAAGAATGGTACAAAAAATGGCCGGATGGGTTCGTAAGCGAGACAGAATGCTACAGAATCAATGTCTGATGCTATGGCAGAATATGCGCCAGGCAGGGTAATTTTTGTCAATGCGTGTTTTGGTAATTCTGAGGAAAAAACTAATGTCAAGCTGACCTTGGAGGATAAGGGTATAGCAATGAAAGTACTGCAGAAGGTAAATATGCCAAGTCTGACAAAAATGGAGCGTGAAGCCAAGGGGAGGGCCGAATACCGTAGAGAACTGGAAAATACGGTTGATTCGATTATAGCCGCTGGTGAGCGAGCCGGGAAAACATACACAAAATACGACATCATGAAATTACTGGGTTTCCATGATGAGAGAGGCATTTCCGACTACGGTTTGGGCGCTGAATTTGATAGAATACAAAAGTTAGAAGATGACGAAACGAAGGGTGGTGAATAGGATTACATGGATAAAACGGTAAAATTGTCAACGACAACCCTTGCTATTGCAGTTATAAACATTGTTATTTTTGCCATGGCTTTTATAGTGCCCATTATAGCCCTTACGTTTGCAATCGCTGTATTTGCCATTCTTGTGATTTTAGTGTGCTTAGGAAAAATACTCAGGGTAACATCATGTATGTTCCTTAAAAATCTGCAAGAAACTACAAACAAGATAGAAGATGATGCAGAAAGAGAAAAACAACACATGAAAAATGCTGTAACCGTCATAGTTATGGTGTTTATGTGGCTTGTTTATTTTATGGAGTTTTATAAGACATGGCGCCGCTGGCTGCTTGGATTGGTATTATCATCCCTGATAGCAATAATGGTCATTGTATATTCTGATCTTTGTGAAATAGGGCAACACCTAACAACATTTTTATATATCGTAATGATTTACACGTTTATGCGACTATTGGTACATTTCACCTTAAATCCATTTGGTGAAAATGCCGCACTCAATAAATTCCCCCATTTTCTAAAAATACTTTTGGAAGCGGCACGGATCGTATTAATAATTATGGCTGTCATAGGTGAGGACGGCACTTTAACAATAAGCTGGTTATCCCCCTCAATTCTAATGAGTGTTGTCGCTACAATAGCGATAGATACGATAATGGCAACACTAGAAAAGATTGGGCCTAAGCCGAAAAACACGGATGCTCCAGAAAACCAGTAAACTTCAACGAAAGTAGAAAATAAACCAACTACTCTGGTTATAGAAGCCGATGAAACTTAAGTTCAAACACCAACAATTCCAAACCGGCGCAGTCCACATCGTGGTAGACCTCTTCAAAGGCCAACCACGCCTGAGCCGACTGTGCAGAGGCCGTGGCAAACATGGAACCAGTGCCTAAAGCACGGCTAATTACTCTTACCGCATGAGTCCATGTCTTGCATTCCGGCGTTACTCATACCGAAACGGGTGCTGTAAGAGCAGTGGATATATTGGGAGATGCCCACAAACTGCCAGACATCATGCGTATGGTTGGATTATCGGACAAAATAAATTTATTTCACTATAAAGTCATCTTAATATAATTTTATTAGCGAGGCCTTTAGGTAGATAATAAAAAAGCCGTGAACTTTGCGTCAATCTGCAGAGTTTACGGCTTTTACTCAAATACAATTTTAAAGTTTTTGCCACGCTTTTTCAAAGGTAACCCAAAAGAAATCGGGCGGCAGGTCATGCTGGGTTCGCGAAACGAACCTTTTGAAAAGCGGTAGAAGTGCCAGAGGCGAAGCCCCTGACGGTTCTAATCTTTACTCAACCAAAGCAGCCTCTTCCGGCGCGCGGGCTACCGTTGGGTAGAACAGGTCATCGTCGTCTGTGTCGTCGAAGCCTGGTGCGTTGGCTACTTCTATGCTGCGATATACGGGCATTCCTGTTCCTGCGGGTATTAGTTGGCCTATTATTACGTTTTCTTTTAGGCCAATTAGGCGGTCTTCTTTGCCGCGGATGGATGCTTCGGTTAGTACCCGAGTGGTTTCCTGGAAGCTGGCTGCAGATAGGAATGAATCTGTGGCGAGGGATGCTTTGGTTATTCCCAACAGCACGCGAGTGCCGGTGGCCGGTGTTAGGCCTTTGGCTTCGGCTTCTTTGTTTATTTCTTCAAATTCTAGCCAGTCTATCAATGAGCCCGGCAGAAGGTCTGTGTCGCCGTTTTCTTCTACTTTAATGCGTTTTAGCATTTGGCGAACTATAACTTCGATGTGTTTGTCATTAATGTCTACGCCTTGTAGGGCGTACACTCGCTGAACTTCTTGCAGCATGTAGTCCTGCACGCCGCGCAGGCCTTTTATTTTTAGAATATCATGCGGGTAAACACTACCTTCGGTAAGCTCGCTACCGGCTTCTATTATATCGCCGTTGTGTACCTTAATGCGCGAGCCGTATGGTATCAGGTATGCTTTTTCGTCCAGGGTTTCTTCGTTGGTTATTATAACTTCGCGGCGCTTTTTGTTATCGCTAACTGTAACGCGGCCGGCGAATTCTGCGATAATAGCAAGGCCTTTTGGCTTTCTAGCCTCGAAAAGTTCCTCTACACGGGGTAGGCCCTTGGTGATATCGTCGTTGGTGGCTACGCCGCCCACTTGGAAAGTACGCATGGTAAGCTGTGTGCCAGGCTCGCCAATGGATTGTGCCGCGATAATACCAACAGATTCTCCAATGCGAACCTCGCGGCCGCTGGCCATGTTTGCGCCATAGCATTTACTACAAAGCCCAATGCGGCTGCGGCATGTGAGAACCGTACGCACCAGCACTTCGTCTATACCGGCTGCTTCCACGGCATCTGCTTGGTCTGGGGTGATTAGGGTGTCGCCTTTTACTATAAGCACGCCGGTTTCTGGGTGGGTGATATCGTTTATGCTCCAGCGGCCGCGGATGCGGTCTACCAACGGCTCGATAATTTCTTCACCGTCTACGAAGGCCTTTACCCACATGCCCGGTTTTTCGGAATCATCTTTAATACAATCTTCTTCGCGGATGATAATATCTTGGCTAACATCCACCATGCGGCGTGTGAGGTAGCCAGAGTCTGCTGTACGCAGGGCCGTGTCTGAAAGCCCTTTACGCGCAGAGTGCCCGGATATGAAATATTCCAGAACAGTTAATCCTTCGCGATAGTTAGAACGGATGGGGATTTCCAGGGTTTTACCGGTTGGACTGGCCAGCAGGCCGCGCATCCCAGCCATTTGTTTCATTTGAATGCGGCTACCCCTGGCACCAGAGTCTAGCATGTAAAGTACGCTGTTGTCTGGGCTAAGGTTAGCCATCAGATCCTCTGTAACCCGGTCTGCAGTGTCTGACCAGATTTGCAGAACCCGGTCGCGGCGTTCGTCGTCGGTCATGAGCCCGCGGCGGAACTGCCTGTACACGCCCTCAACAGAATCCTCTGCATCTCTCAAAATTTGTGCCTTAGTACCTGGCACTTCCATGTCTGATACAGATACACTAAGCGCGCTTTGCGTGGCAAAGCGGAAGCCTAGGTCTTTTATATTGTCAAGGGTGGTGGAAGTGGCAACGCTGCCGTATCTGTTGATGCAGCGGTTAACTATTTTACTTAGCATTTTGTTGTTAACAAGTTCGTTTACTTGGTAGGAGAATCGGTCTTCCTCCCGGTTGATAATACCTAAATCCTCTGGCAGAGCTTGGTTGAAAATAACCCGGCCAACAGTGGTGTCCACAATTTTTGTAGCACCGGTGATATGGTCTGTGCGGCGCACTTTAACCTTGGCATGGAGATGAACCTCATGGTTATCGTAGGCAAGTACAGCTTCGTCGTCATCCATAAAGATTTTGCCTTCGCCAAGTTGGCCATCACGCTCTAAGGTGAGGTAATAAATCCCCAGAACCATGTCCTTGGTGGGTACGGTTATTGGCATGCCATCGGATGGTTTAAGCAGGTTGTTTGGCGCAAGCAGAAGAAAACGGCATTCTGCCTGTGCTTCCACAGATAGCGGAACGTGAACGGCCATTTGGTCGCCGTCGAAGTCTGCGTTGTAGGCGGCACAAACCAGTGGATGCAACATCAAAGCGCGGCCTTCCACTAGCACCGGCTCGAAGGCCTGTATGCCCAGGCGGTGGAGGGTAGGGGCGCGGTTAAGCATGATTGGATGCTCTTTAATTACATCTTCTAGGGCATCCCATACGGCTGGCTCTAGTTTTTCCACCATACGCTTGGCAGATTTTATATTATGGGCATCGCCGCTACCGACTAGCTTCTTCATTACGAAGGGTTTAAACAGCTCGATTGCCATTTCGCGGGGCAGCCCGCATTGGTAAATTTTCAGCTTTGGGCCTACCACAATTACACTACGGCCAGAATAGTCTACCCGTTTGCCAAGAAGGTTCTGGCGGAAGCGGCCCTGCTTGCCTGTTAGCAAATCTGATAGGGATTTTAACGCACGGTTGCCTGGGCCTGTTACAGGGCGGCCACGGCGGCCGTTGTTTATTAGCGCATCTACTGCTTCTTGTAGCATACGCTTTTCGTTACGCACGATAATATTTGGCGCGCCAAGGTCCAACAAGCGCTTTAGGCGGTTGTTGCGGTTGATAACCCGGCGGTAAAGATCATTTAGGTCACTTGTAGCAAAGCGGCCGCCGTCTAACTGCACCATGGGGCGCAAATCTGGCGGGATTACTGGTATAGTGTCAAGAATCATCCATTCTGGGCGGTTGCCAGACAGGCGGAAAGATTCGATAACTTCCAGCTTTTTAATATAACGCAGGCGCTTTTGGCCTGTTGCGTCTTTTAGCAGGTTTTTAAGCTCTTCGCTTTCGCCCTCTAGGTCTATGGCTAGCAGCAGCTCTTTTATGGCTTCTGCACCCATGCCAACACGCAAAGAAGGCACACGTTGGCCGTCTACGGTGCGCCATGCGCCATGTTCTTCCAGGGCGTCTTGGTATTCCTTATCTGTAAGCACAGTCTTGGGCTGAATGCCGGTGTCTGTGCCATCTAGCACCACAAAGGATGCAAAATACAAAATCTTCTCCAGCGCTCTAGGCGACATTCCAAGGATAAGCCCCATCCTAGACGGGATACCCCTAAAATACCATATATGCGACACAGGGGCTGCAAGCTCGATATGCCCCATGCGCTCGCGGCGAACCTTGCTTTTTGTAACTTCAACGCCGCAGCGGTCACATACTACCCCTTTGTAGCGGATTCTCTTGTACTTGCCGCAGTTACATTCCCAGTCCTTATTGGGCCCAAAAATGCGTTCGCAGAAAAGGCCATCCTTCTCTGGCTTCAGTGTACGGTAGTTGATAGTTTCGGGTTTTTTAACCTCGCCCCGTGACCATTCCCTTATTTTCTCTGGGGAGGCCAGCCCTATTTTAATAGAGGAAAAGGCCATTTGCTCTGGCTCTTGTTTCTCTTGCCGGTTGTTATCAGGCATATTAGGCAATTCTACATCATCAAAAGTTTCTTTCATAAATTCTGACACGCAGCTCACTCCTTGTTAGGATTAAAACAGGGTTTAAACCGTGGGCCTCGCCCACACCCACCCGCTTTTTTGGAAAGAAACGGGGCAAAACTTTAATTATTAGAGTTCTTGTGAAATCACAAAAAACATGATTTCATAAGGTTCGATTGGCGAACCCGGCACTTCGTGCCGACCGGTTTCTTCCGGGTTACCTCAGAAGAAGCAAAAGATTGAAAAAGCAACTTTTTCGAAATCAAAAGCGTGATTTCGAAATAAGTCTATTGAATTATAGGTTTAGTAGGTCGTCGTCGGGTAGGTCTGCTTCTAGCTCTTTGGCGAGGTCTTCGTCGGACAGGTCGAAATCTTCATCTAGTAGAAGGTCATCGCCGGATAGTTCTAGGTCTGCTGGGGGCATTTCGTCTATTGCTTCGGCTTCTAGGTCTACCTCCAGCATGGCTTCGGCTTCCGGCTCGTCATTGATATCGGCTGCTTCTACTGCATCGGAGGCTTCCATGGATGCGTCGCGGCCTTCAGAGCGGCGGATGTAGCCATGGTCGTTGTCGGATTCTAGGCCTTCTAGGTTTACGTCAACTTTTACTGCTTCGCCTTCTTCCACGGATTCCTTGATTTCTACTTCTTCGTCGTTGGCGGTTAGAACTTTAACGTCTAGGCTTAGGGCCTGCAGCTCCTTCAGCAGAACTTTGAAGGATTCTGGCACCCCTGGTTCGGGGATGTTTTCGCCTTTAACTATGGCTTCGTAGGTTTTTACGCGGCCTACGATATCGTCAGATTTTACTGTTAGGATTTCTTGCAGGGTGTAGCTTGCGCCGTATGCCTCTAGCGCCCAAACTTCCATCTCGCCGAAGCGCTGGCCGCCGAACTGGGCTTTTCCGCCTAGTGGCTGCTGGGTTACTAGGGAGTAGGGGCCTGTAGAGCGTGCGTGGATTTTATCGTCTACCAAATGGTGAAGTTTCAGGTAATGCATGAAACCTACGGTTATTGGGTTGTCGAATTCTTCACCTGTACGCCCGTCGCGAACTTTTATTTTGCCGCTACGGTTTATGGGTACGTTTTTCCAATCTTCCCGGCTGTCTTTGTTGGCTTCTAGCTGGGCGAAGATATCCTCGTCTATCACTGGGCGCCATTTTGCTTGGAAGCTGTTCCATTCTGTGTTTACGTAGTCGTTGGCTAGGTCTAGGGTGTCCATGATATCTATTTCGTTTGCGCCGTCGAATACGGGGGTAGCTGCTTTCCAGCCTAGGCATTTTGCAGCTAGGCCTAAGTGAACTTCTAGCACTTGGCCGATGTTCATGCGGGATGGTACGCCTAGTGGGTTCAGTACGATATCTAGCGGCCTACCATTTGGTAGGAATGGCATATCCTCCACTGGCAGCACCTTGGCTATAACGCCTTTGTTGCCGTGGCGGCCGGCCATTTTATCACCCACGGAGATTTTACGCTTTTGTGCAATGTATACGCGCACAAGCTGGTTTACGCCGGGGGAGAGTTCGTCTTTTTTCATGCCTGGAGCAAGGTCTGCCCGGTTGTCTCTTGTGAAAACTTTTACATCCACTACTATGCCGCTTTCGCCATGGGGTACGCGTAGGCTTGTGTCGCGCACTTCTCGGGCTTTTTCACCAAAGATGGCACGCAGTAGTCTTTCTTCTGCGGTTAGCTCGGTTTCGCCCTTTGGCGTTACTTTGCCCACTAGGATATCGTTTGGCCCAACCTCTGCTCCTATTCTTATGATGCCATCTTCGTCTAGGTCGCGCATGGCGTCTTCGCCCACGTTGGGGATGTCACGGGTGATTTCTTCTGGGCCTAGCTTGGTGTCGCGAGATTCTGCCTCGTATTCTTCTATATGGATGGATGTGTAAACATCGTCACGCACTAGGTTTTCGCTTAGCAGGATTGCGTCTTCGTAGTTGTAGCCTTCCCATGCCATAAAGCCAATTAGCGGGTTTTTGCCTAGGGCAAGCTCGCCGTTGTCTGTGGATGGGCCGTCTGCTATTACTTGGCCTTTTACTATTTTTTGGCCCTTGGTTACTATTGGGCGCTGGTTTATACATGTGCCTTGGTTGCTTCTTGTGAATTTTGTAAGGCGGTGGATTTCCTTTTTGCCGTCGCTGTAGCGCATGGCCACATGGCCTGCGGTTACTTCTTCTACCACGCCGTCGTCTGTGGCTAGCACAACTACGCCGGAGTCTAGGGCGGCTTTATATTCCATACCTGTACCTACCACTGGTGATTCTGTGGTCATTAGCGGCACGGCTTGGCGTTGCATGTTAGAGCCCATTAGCGCCCGGGATACGTCGTCGTTTTCTAGGAAGGGGATTAGGGCTGTGGCTACGGATACGATTTGCTTTGGGGAAACGTCCATCAAGTGGATTTCCGTGGGGGCAAATTCCTGGATTTCGTCCAGGTGGCGGCCTTGTACCCTGCGGTTTATGAAGAAACCTTCGTCGGATAGGGCCTCGTTGGCCTGGGCTATGATGTAGTTTTCTTCTTCATCTGCGGTTACGTATATAAATTGGTTGGATACATATGGTTTACCTTCTTCGTTGCGGTTAACCAGGCGGTAAGGGGCTTCTACAAAGCCATATTCATTGATTCTGGCGTAGGTGGCCAGGGAGTTGATTAGGCCGATATTTGGGCCTTCTGGTGTTTCGATAGGGCACATGCGGCCGTAGTGGCTAGAGTGAACGTCGCGTACTTCGAAGCCGGCACGGTCGCGGCTAAGGCCGCCGGGGCCTAAGGCTGATAGGCGACGTTTATGAGACAATTCGTCTAGTGGGTTTGTTTGGCCCATGAACTGTGATAATTGGGAAGAACCAAAAAATTCCTTTATCGCTGCGGTAACTGGACGAATATTTATTAGGGCTTGTGGGGTTACTATATCCATATCCTGTATGGTCATGCGCTCTTTTACCACGCGCTCCATACGGGTGAGGCCTATGCGGAACTGGTTTTGCAGCAGCTCGCCCACTGCACGGATGCGGCGGTTGCCCAAATGGTCTATATCGTCCTTTGTGCCAACGCCGTATTCCACACCTAGGCCGTAGCTGATGGTGGCCATGATATCTTCAAACGTAACGGTTTTGGGGATGAGACGGCTGATATTCTGGTTGATTACACGGGTTAATTCGTCTTTTTCTGTGGCTTCTAGTAGGGCTTGAAGCACAGGGTAGTAGACCCTCTCTTCTATGCCAAAATCTTTGGCGGATAGGCCATGTGGCGCTAGATAGGGGTTTATATCAACTGCCATGTTGCTTAACACCCGCAGGCTGCGGTCCTCTATGTGGATATCCACATGGGGGAGGCCGGCATCTTGCAGCTCGTCTGCCATGGCGGCGGTGATTTCGTCTCCGGCTTCGTATAGAACCTCGCCTGTGTGTGGGTCTATGGCGTTTTCTGCCAGGGTGAAGCCCACAATGCGTGATTTAAATGCCAGTTTCTTGTTAAATTTATAGCGGCCAACCTTGGCTAGGTCGTAACGCTTGGGGTCGAAGAACATGTTGCGTAGCAGAGATTCTGCCCCTTCAACTGTTGGGGGTTCACCTGGGCGCACACGTTTGTAGGCTTCAATTAGGCCTTCTTCGTGGGTTTTGGCAATGTCTTTTTCTATGGTGGCTAGTATTTTTGGGTCCTCGCCAAAGCGTGCTAGTATTTCTTCATCTGTGCCTACGCCAAGGCTGCGTACTAACACTGTAACGGGGATTTTCCGGTTGCGGTCTATACGTACGTAAAAAATATCGTTGGAATCTGATTCAAATTCTAACCATGCGCCGCGGTTTGGTATCATATTGGCAGACACTAAGATTTTGCCAATCTTGTCGTGGTCTATGCCGTAATAAATCCCGGGCGAACGCATGAGCTGGCTTACGATAACCCGCTCTGCGCCGTTGATTATAAAAGTGCCGTTTTCTGTCATAAGCGGGAAATCGCCCATGAAGATGTCTTGTTCCTTGATTTCGTCAACTTCTTTGTTGTGTAGACGGCATTTTACACGCAAACTAGCGGCATACGTTGCATCCCGCTCTTTACATTCTTCTATGGTGTATTTTGGCTTATCGTCTAATTTAAGGTCAACCAAATCTAGTACCAGGTTACCGCTGTAGTCGGTAATTGGGGAGATGTCGCAGAAAACTTCCTTTAAACCTTCCGCCACAAACCAATCGTAACTTTCCTTCTGGACTTCGATAAGGTTGGGGATTTCTAAAACCTCTGCAATGCGTGAATAAGTGACCCTGGTTGGCCCCGGACCTTGGGTTGCGCGCACCCTGTTTTTCTCCACTGTAACAGCCCCTTTAAGACTTTATGAACAAGGCAGCTTTGCCGCCTTGCCTTTGTTTTAACTTATATTGCAGGGAATTGGGGAGCAATTCCCGCAAGAACAAGGCTACTATACCGCCTTTGTTTGCTAGTATTTTTCCGGAAAATTGAAAGGCAACTTTCTGGCTTGTAAAAATATTTGTTGATTTTGAGGGCAAGATGTGATATTCTGACAAAAACTTAGACAAATGCCCCTGGACAAGTAATCATATGAGTTAGAATCATATCATTGGCGGCCTTATATTGTCAAGCTTATTTATACATATTATAAGAAAAATTTTTACCACTGCGGGGTGCTGTGTTATAAGCCAATGATTACGCACAAAATACAAAAAATTGCAGAGGAAAGTATTGCCCAGGAGCTTGGTGTAGAACCAGGCGATTTTTTGTTGTCAATTGATGGGGCGGAAATTAAGGATGTTTTGGATTATCGCTTTATGATGCAAAGCGATTTTCTAACTGTGGAGATTGAAAAAGCAGACGGGGAAATTTGGGAGCTAGAGATAGAAAAAGAGCCGGAAGATGATTTAGGGCTAGAATTTGAGCAGCCGTTAATGAGCGAGGCGCGAGTATGCTGCAATAAATGCGTGTTCTGCTTTGTGGACCAGCAACCCCCTGGGCTTAGGGATACTTTGTATGTGAAGGATGACGATGCCCGGCTGTCCTTTTTGATGGGCAATTATGCCACCCTTACGAATGTTTCGTATGAGGAAGTGCGGCGGCTTGCATGGTATCATTTGTCTCCGTTGCGGATATCTGTGCATGCGGCAGATATGGATTTGCGCTGCAAAATGATGGGTAGCCAAAGGGCGGCATGGCTTTTTGATGCCCTGGAAGCTTTTAACGCCGCGGGGATAGAGATGCATTTTCAGGCGGTGGTTTGCAAGGGGCTAAATGACGGCGCTGCGCTTGATTACACCATAGAACGGCTGGGGCAGGTGACTCCGAGCGGTGCAAGCCTGGCCATTGTGCCGGTGGGGCTTACAGGCAATAGGGATGGCTGCTTCCCACTAGAGGCTTTTTCCCCAGCAGATTCTGCGCAGGTTATACGGCAGGTGGAGGGTTGGCAGGATAAATTCAGGGAGGTAAGAGGCAGCAGTTTTGTTTTCCTTGCGGATGAATGGTATGTGCTGGCGGGGTTGCCCCTGCCAGCATTAGATATATATGAAGATTTCCCCCAGCTAGACAACGGGGTTGGGGTTGTGCGGCTGTTTGAGGAAGAATTTTTGGCCGGGCTGGAAGAGGATTCAGTTGGTCGCAATTTGCGACCAACTGATGTTGAAACTGATATTGAAGCTTCACATGCAGTTTCACGGAATTGCCACCCGCCAGGGGCGATAGGCGTTGTTACGGGGGTGGCGGCGGCAAAATTTATTAGGGGGCTTGCGGGGCGGTTTATGGAGGTTAACCCCGGGGTGGAAGTTCGGGTTTTTTCTATAGAGAATCATTTCTTTGGGGAGAATGTGACTGTTAGCGGGTTGTTGGTTGGGCAAGATGTGATTGCACAGCTGGCTGGTAAGCTAGATGGTGTGGGTGTGATTTTCCTGCCGCAAAATGCTTTTCGCGCTAACACAGAGGATATGTTAGACGGCACAACCCGCCAGCAGCTTGAGGAAGCGCTGAATGTAAGCGTAGAAATAGGTAGCAGCGATGGCGAGGAACTTTACTGGCAGTTGAAGGGGTGGATATAATGTTGCAGCTTTGCGTATCTCAAAAAATCAACAAAACTCCATTTCTATTCAAATCCACGGGGATAAAAGTCTACTCATTTGAAGAGGCTATTTACCATGTTTTCCACAACTGGCGTGAATCTGTAGACGATTTTCTTTCAGACGGAATGATAAAATGGGTGGGCGAGATAGGCCATTCGCTGCTTGCCTCTAAAATGAAGGAGTTGCGCACCAAAGAACCCTTCAGCACAAGGCTTTTGGGCTTTCTGGGACTGGTGGAATACTTTCACCCCACAGAAATCTCTGCCCTAACCCCAAACTTAGAAGCCTGGGAGCTGCGGCGGGAATGGGAGAAGCTAAAAGAGCGGGCAGACAGCCTAGTAAATCGTGGCGAGCCAGACAAGGCCATCACCCTATACCAGCGGGCATTAAAGTATGAAGAAAACCCAGCCCTGCTGAATAATATGGGCGTAGCATACCTACAAACCTCTGCCCCAAACAAGGCCATGCGCCAGCTAGCCCGGGCCATGAGCATAGACCCCAAAAACCTTGAAATCCAGCTGCATTACATCGAAGCGGCAATACTAAGCCGCAACTACGAGCCTGCAAAAAAGGCCATTGCATCTGCAAAGGCCAAAGCACCAGAGCTGGCAGATATCCCTTTCTTTGAAGGGCTGATTGCCTACCAGCAAAAATCATATGTAGAGGCCATAACCCAGATGGGCCGCGCCATAGAGCTAGACCCGTCCCTGCCGTTGTACGTGTACAAGCTGGCAGATGTTTACATTGCCACAAGGCAATTTGAGCGGGCGATAGAGACTCTGCAAGCAGCCAGCCCAAAAGATGCGGGCTTCTTCGCCAAAGAAGCCGAGCTATATGCCAGCTCTGGCGATATCCCCGCCGCAATAAAATCCATGGAAAAGGCAGTGGAATTCTCCCCAGCTCCAAATGCAACCCTGCTGGCCAACCTGGCCAGCCTACACCGCCAAAACTACGACCTTGCCCAGGCAGAAGCAACCATAAAACAAGCCCTAGAAACCGCTGCAGACAACGAACATGTGCAGCTGGAAAATGCGCGCATCAAAAGAGGCTTGGGGCGCACGCGCGAGTACCAGGCCGCATTAGGCGATGTAATATTAAATTTCAAAAAAAAATACCGCGAAAACTAAATATTGGCAGTAAGGGTCTCGATAGCTTTCTCCAACCCATCTGTGGCATTCTCCAGCATTTCCACCAGATGAGAATAATCCATATCACGCTTTGCCAGCTCTTCAATATGTTCCGTAACAGTACTAAGGGCAGGCAAGCTAAGGTTGCCCGAAGTGCCCCTAAGTGCATGCACAGACTGTATCACTGCGGCCTTGTCTCCAGAAGCAATTGCCTCTAGCGCAAGGTCGGTCATTTGCCTGGGGTTAAACTTATTAAGTAACTTCAAATAAAGCGCCATATTATTTAGCACCCGAGACATCCCCTCTTCTACATCTATATGTGGAAGATAATCATCATAATTCATAAGGCCCTCCTCAACATTTCACCCAAAAACTAAGCCTATGTCCGAAGAATATACCATATGAAGTAGCCGCATGTCAAACTGACTGGATACGTGGTGCCTGAAGGCCGCCAGAGGCTTCGCCCAAACACCTCCACCCGCTTTTTATAAGATTAACTTCGCGAACCTACCACGACCTGCCGCCCGATTTCTTTCGGGATACCTTTGAAAAAAAGCAGGGCAAAAAACTTAAACCTAATGAAGATGGGCAAATGTTTACGTATGTACATAGTCGTTTTAGTATCACAGCCAATAAACAATAAATCCGATTTCCAGAAAAAGAAACCCCCTGTAATCATGAAGAATACAGGGGGTAGTAACTGAGCTGGAAGGATTCGAACCTTCGAGTGCAGGAGTCAAAGTCCTGTGCCTTACCGCTTGGCGACAGCCCAATATGCAGTGCTTTTCGCTGTGTGGGATTGGTGGTGTTTTGCCACGTAGCTACGTTGCCTAAACCACATTAGCGACGGGAGAAAATATAGCAGATTATGGCGGGATTGTCAACTGTGGGAAATTAAAGCTTTATATTTACCGTAACATGCGGGATTATTTCGATTTCGGCAAAGGTTTGCGGCCAGCTGGGGGCATATTGAAGGTATAGGTCGGGATGTTTTTTCCGTAGGGTTTCTAGCCAGTTGAAGCCGTCTAGGGCGGCTTCGGCTTGTAGCTTGTGGGCTGTTGCGGTTAGCTCTGCGGCTATTTGCTGGGCAAATTCTTGGTGGGTGTTATCTGTTACATATTGGGCGGATTCTTTTATTCTGCCGGTTATTTTGATTTCTATTATGGTTGCTAGGCCGCTGCTGGTTTGCTGGAAGCGGGTTTTTGTGTTTTGCTTTTCTATTGTCATGGGTATGGTGTTGCCGCCGGAATTTATGGTTACCACTGCGGATTTATTGCCGTTTGGGAAGGTCCATAGCAGGCCGGTTAGTTCTTGCTGGGTTAGCTTGCCGGCTTTTTTGTAGTTTTTTACTATTGCTGCGCCTTCCAGCTTTAGTTCGTCGGTTTTGTCGTTTGCTTTTAGTATGGGTAAAATCGCGCCATTGCTGAAGGTTAGCGCGCTGCTTAGCTGCTGTAGGTCTAGTGCGAAGCTGATGCCGCCAAGTTTGTTTTTTCTGCTGTAAAGCTCTGGGGTGTGCAGGCCTGGTAGGGTTTCGCCTGGGGGCTTTATTTCTAGCACATCTTGCGCGCTGCCAGCCGCGGCTACTATATTTATGCGCCGGTCTATTTCGCTATGGTTGTCTAGGGCGTTTATTATGCCGCGCAGAAGCTGCTCGTCTTTAAGGACCTCGTTGCCCAGCACTACTAGCTTGGCTTGGCCGTAGTATAAATCTTTGTTATCTTTTGAGTCTAGTTTTTTAATTGCCTCGGTTATTGTGCGGGCTGTGGCGGTTTTTATATGGTTTTCGTCTTGTGGTTCTTCTGTTACGGGCATGGCCAGGCTAAGCTTGTAGCCGCCTTTGTATTTATCCACGCCCATGGCTATTACAAAGGCTCTGTCTTCAATTTCTATCTTATCCCAGCAGCCTGTGAAGGCCAGCCCTGTGGCCAACAGCAGAATAAGCCCAAGCCCTTTTGCGGCCTTTTGCATTTTCGTTAGTTGCCGGGCCTTTGCCGCTGCCAGCAAAAAAACTGGCAAAATCACAAGAAAAAACAGCCCGAAGGTGATATACATAAAATCTAAGCGCTTATATATTTCATCGCCATCCCAAGGGATTGCGGCTACGCCAAAGACCGCCGCCCCCGTAAGCAGCGCGCCCATGCTTAGCCCGCGTATTCGCAGGGCTTCTTTCGCCAGCGTTCCGCCCCCCCATAGCATGCAACTTACCAGCATGAAGGTTGTGATAATCCAAAAGCTAAACATAAGCGCTTCTTGCCGCTGAACAAAAGCCCCCGGCAGGCTTAACATATCCATAAGCCGCAGCACCGGCCATGGTTGGTTAACCACCGCCGGGCCAAATTCTGCTATGGTGATTATCGTAACCAATGTAATAAACGCCCCCGCAACCCCAAGAGCCGCCAATACTGCGCGCCCCATATTTTTTTCCCTGGCCAAAAACGGCCGCACTAGCAACAGCATTTCCATGCCTGTAAAAATAAAGCCAAGCCCAAAAATCCCTGAAACCAGGCTTCGCGGCTCGGCTGTAAAAACAGGCTGCAAATTAGAAAAATCCGCGCTAAAAAAAGCTAGCCCCACCAAAAAAACCACTGGCAAAACCATAACACCAAGCAAAATTTCTCCAACCCTAGCCTTCGTTTCAATCCCCTTGGCCGCCCCATAACCACAAAGCAACACCATAACAGCCCCAACCACCAGCAGCGGCGTGTGCGGCAACAGCACCTCCCTGGTTATCCCCAAAAATACCCGAAGCTCTAACCCGGCAGAAAAAACAATCTTTATCCAAAGTAAAACCCCCAAAACAAAGGCCAATGGCCGCCCAACAAACCCTCCAACCCCCGCTAAAAACCCGCCACCAAACTTACCAGCCTCACCCATAGCCGCCGAAACCAGCCACCCAACCCCCATAGCTATCACCGTAAGCCCCACCACAATAATCCACCCGTCCACCCCAGCAACCTCTGCTACCCGCCGCGGCAATACAATAACACCCGTACCCATGGCGCAAAGCACAACCAAAATTTGAAACTGTCGTAAAGATATTTTTTTGTTAGTGGATAGCATGGTATCGCTCCTTTTGTTTAAACCGCGTGGCGTTGCCCCTGTACCTCCAGGCTTCTTTCGGGTTGCATTTGAAAAAAGTTTGACAAGAACTTTAATTTTTGGAAGGGATGATTGTAGAAATTTACATGGCATCTGCGGATTGTTGGCATTGCAATATCGCGGCAGCAGGGTAAAATCCGTCGGGCTTGGTAGCTGTAAAATTCAGTTGGTCGGATTTTCCGACCAACTGAATTGTGCAACGCCACACCATTGAAAATATGTCGCTTCTTACAAACGCGGTAAAAGTCGCGTGTTTCTTACGATATGGCACAGCCCTCGGCGTTATGCCAATCTCAATTAAACGCATCATTGTTGGCGGTAAAATCGCCCTAAAATGCCTTGCTTCGGCGTTTTAGGGCGCCTCTCCAGTTCGTTGTTTTGTTTGAGATTAGTATCACCAGATATTTCCCCTACATCCTATCCCGCTGCGCCTTCCGCGCAAAAAACGGCCGCTTCTTCATGCTAAACAGCGGGAACCTAAACAAGCTGTCCTTCATATCGCTGTAATCGTTCATCTCCCCGGCGGCAAACGGCAGTAAATACGGGAAGCCGAAGCTCTTTAATGAAGCCAAATGGATTAGCATAACCAAAATCCCCACCCAAAGCCCGAAAAAGCCTAGCATTGCAGCCATTATCAGCAGGCCATATTTCACCAGGCGGAAGCTGTACACCAGGTTTACGCTTGGTATAGCGAAGGTTGCAATGCTGGTCATGGCCACGATAATCACCACTATTGGGCTAACCAGCCCGGCCTCCACGGCTGCCTGGCCTATTATCAAGCCGCCCACTATGCCAATAGTGCCGCCAGATGCGTTTCGTATTCTAATCCCCGCCTCACGCAGCAGCTCGAAGGCCGCATCCAGTAAAAAAATCTCCAACACCGCCGGGAAAGGAACGGCTTGGCTGGCCTCGGCCAGTTTGTTCACCATCAGCAGCGGAATCATAGTGGGGTGGTAAAGTGCCATTGCAACATAAATGGCCGGCAGCGAAACCGCCAAAAACGCCCCAACAAACCGTAAAAACCGCGTGAGAGACATCACCTGCCAGCGGCTATAATAATCCTCGCTGGCCTGGAAAAATGTGTTAAGCGTAACCGGCACTATAATCACAAAGGGCGAATTGTCCACGATTATGGCGATTCTGCCTTCCAAAATCGCACTAGCGGCCTTGTCGGGCCGCTCTGTAAGCTGCACCTGAGGGAATGGGCTTAGCCAGCTTTCTTCTATTAACTGCTCTACGCAGCCGCTATCTAATATGCCGTCTATCTCGATTTCTTCCAGGCGGCGCTCCACTTCCTTTAGCACCTCTGGCCGGGCGATATCTTCCATATACATTAGGGCGATATCCGTTTGGCTGCGCCGCCCTATGCGGCTTTGTTTCACCTTTAGGTTATGGTCGCGAATGCGCCGCCGCACCAAAGCGGTGTTAAAGCGCATCACCTCGCTGAACGCCTCCCTGGAGCCCTGCACGCATACCTCAGTCTCGGCAGATTGCACACCCCTGTTTGGGAAGCCTCTTGTAGCAATCACCACTACCTTGGTAAAACCTTCCACAAAAACCAGCGTCTCACCCGCATGCAAAAAATACAGCACCATCTCCCAATCTTCTGCCTCGGAGATATCGCTGGACGCAATGCCCCTGTCCCGCAGGGTTTCGTACAAGTTTTGGTTGCTGCTTGCGGTCACTTCCTGCCAATCCATTTCAAACAGCCGCTTGTACACTGTTAGTTCCATCAGTTCGCGGCCTGTCATGGCGTCTAGGTAGGCTATATATAGGTTTGGCGCGCCTATTCCGCCGGGTTTTATGCGGCGGCCATTAAAGTCCTGGCAATCTGTAAAAAGCTGCTCTAGCAGTTTTATATTTTCTTCCAAAACAGCAGATGGCGCATTTTTTAAATTTAAAGTATCCATGGGCTTAATTTTGCACGCCCATGCCGAAAATATGCACAAATTTGCACAGGGCATTTCTGGTAATCAAATCAAAATTATAATCGACAATGTCATGACTTTGTAATATCCTACAAAAAATCCTGCCCAAGTTTGGAAAATTTCCCAATGACAATTTGGAAATATTTTTGTAATATTAAATTCAAGCTACAGGAGGCAGTCGTCTTGGCTGACCCCAAAACTCTAGGAGGCGAACTATGGCTGGTTTAGAACTAAAAGACATTGTAAAACGTTATCCAAACGGCTTTCAAGCAGTAAATGACTTTAACCTAAAGATTGCAGACAAAGAATTTATCATCTTTGTAGGCCCATCAGGCTGCGGAAAAACCACAACCCTGCGTATGATAGCAGGCCTTGAAGAAATCACCGAAGGCGAACTGTACATTGGCGATAGGCTAATGAACGACGTTGCCCCAAAAGACCGAGACATCGCGATGGTTTTCCAAAACTACGCCCTATATCCACATATGAGCGTATACGACAACATGGCATTCGGCCTAAAGCTGCGCAAAACCCCAAAAGCCGAAATTGAAAAAAGAGTTCACGAAGCAGCCCGCATCTTGGACATAGAACATCTGCTTGACCGTAAACCGAAAGCGCTATCCGGCGGCCAACGCCAGCGTGTAGCCATGGGTCGCGCCATTGTTCGCGAGCCAAAAGTTTTCCTAATGGACGAACCTCTATCCAACCTAGACGCAAAACTTCGCGTACAAATGCGTACCGAAATAACAAAATTACACAAAAAACTGCAAACCACCTTCATATATGTAACCCATGACCAAACCGAAGCTATGACGCTAGGCACTCGCATTGTTGTAATGAAAGACGGCGTATCTATGCAAATAGACAGCCCCTACAACCTATACAACAAGCCACAAAACCTATTCGTGGCGGGCTTTATCGGCTCCCCACAAATGAACCTGGTGGATGTTGTAGTAGAAAAACGCGGCAGTGATGTGTTCCTACTATTTGGAGATAACCCAATTAAACTACCAGAAAGCAAGGCCGCAGCAGTGGCAGAATATAACGGCAAAACCGTAGTAATGGGCGTCCGCCCAGAAGACCTTCACGACGAAGAAATCTTCATAAGCCAGTCACCAGACGCCTTAATCAAATGCGAAGTAGAAGTAACAGAACTACTGGGCGCAGAAATATATCTATACCTACTAGCTGCAGACCAACAAATGACAGCAAAAGTAAACCCACGTAGCCAAGCTAAAGCCGGTGACGTAATCCAAATGGCAGTAGACGTGCAACGCTTGCACGTATTCGACAAGGAAACAGAGCAGGTTATTACTAACTAATAAAAAAAAGACCGCCAGAGGCAAAGCCCCTGGCGGTCTTTTTATTTTGTGAAAGTTGCTATTAGGACGTGAACTATGGGGTAGCCGGCGAAGTTGGCGGGATCCAGGTAATCTTGCAGGCTGCCGCTGGTACTTAGTTTGCCGTCGCTGGTGAAGCGTGATGCGAATAATACGGCTTCTGTGTTGCCGTCTATGTGTACGGCTTCGTGCATTGGCCCGAAGCCGCGCCCCATCATGCCTTCTGGTACGGGGATTGTGGCGCTGCTAGAGGTAGAACCCCAGCCACTTGGGTCGCCTTCGCGCAACGTTACCTGCCAGTGGAAATGGCCGTTGTACCTATCTTCAGTTATTACTGCGGCTATGTTGCCGCTTAGGGGGCTGTCTATGTTTACCATGGCGAAACCCAGCCCAGTGTCGGTTAGCTGGCCATATTCGTACACCTCTAGCCGCAGGTATATCTCTGTGAATGGCTGGCTGGTGTTAAACTCGAAGAACACGACTTGTTGTTCGTTTGTTGATATGAGGTCTACAATCTGCTGCTGCTGTGCAGAAAGATTCATCTGCGATATTTGGTTGCGCGGTTGGCCGCTGCAGCCCGCCAAAGCCAAGACTAATGCCGCTAGTAGCAGGCAGACATATGTTTTGTACATAAATCCATCTCCTTTCTGGGGGGATTATAACATAGAAAACTAGATGCGGGCAAAACTCGCGATTTTAAGGGCATTGAATTATTTCTTTCATCAAGGGCATCCTATAGTAGAGTTCTTCTTAAATCACAAAAAACGTGATTTCATAAGGTTCGCTTGGCGAACCCGGCACTTCGTGCCGCCCGGTTTCTTCCGGGTTACCTCAGAAGAAGCAAAAGATTGAAAATGAAACTTTTTCGAAATTGAAAAGCACAATTTCGAAAGAAGTCTGATGAAATAAATGAGAAATGGTCTCGCCCAAGCGGCACCTGAAACGCCGAGATAAGGCGTTTTTGCCGCGACAGGCGAGACTGATTTCGAATTATTTCACGATAATTCTCATTTAAAGGAGATGCTTTGATGACGGTTTTTTTGTTGATGCTGGGGATGCTGTTTGGGCAAGGGTTTGAGGATACGGAGGTTTTTTTCCGGGAGGCGCGGGAGGTCCATGTGCCAGTTATTATGTACCATTTGGTTACGGAAAAGCCGGGGCAGGTGGGCAAGTATGGGATTAGGCCGGGGGAGATGGAGGCGGATTTAGTTTTTCTGCGGGACAATGGGTATGTTACGGTTTTTATGCAGGATTTGATTGATTTTGTGGAGGAGGGGAGGCCGCTACCAGAGAAGCCTATTGTACTGTCTTTTGATGATGGGAATTTTAGTGATTATTTGTACCTTTTGTCGCTGTTTGTGGAATATGATATGAAGGCCGTGCTGGCAGTTACGGGCAAATTTGCAGACGATAGCAGCAAAAAATTTGCAGAAAACCCGAAGCTGCGCTACCCAAACACTACATGGGCGCAGGTTAAGGAATTGCATGATTCTGGGCATTTCGAGATACAGAACCATTCGCATAACTTACATTCCAAAGGTGGCAGCGGCGAAAAACGCGGCGAGGCCGTGGCAGATTACCACAGCCGCCTGGCTGCAGACTTGCAAAAACTGCAAGATTTATGCCAGCAGCATATAGGCGTTGCGCCCACCACCTTTGTGTATCCCCTTGGGGTGATAGGTAAGGATTCGCGGCGGGTGCTAGAAGACCTTGGCATGAAGGCATCATTAAGCTGCTTTGAGGGCAAAAATATGCTGCGTAAAGGCGACCGTGATGCACTGTTTGAAATGCATAGGTTCAACAGGCCCAGCGGCACGACAGTGAAGGCGATTTTAGATAGAATTAAATGATATAGTATTTTGTACGACGCGAAAAAAATTCAGTTGGTCGGATTTTCCGACCAACTGAAAAATTCGCGACTATATATAGTAAAATAATTCGAAATCGGTCTCGCCTGTCGCGGCAAAAACGCCTGGAACGCCTTATCTCGGCGTTCCAGGTGCCGCTCGGGCGAGACCGTTTCTCATTTATTTTACTATAGTACAACAATTCCACCTAAAAACACTCAAATATAACTTGTAAATTTCCCGCAAGCCCGAGTCGCTAAAAGCCTTGCCTTGTGAGAAATTTCCTGCGCTCTATGTGAGTGTTTTTTAGGTGAAATTGCTATACATCCCCCTCCATCTGCGATATAATAACCTAACCCGGAGGTGCAACAATGCAAGAATCCACCTTTATCGCAAAAAATGAAGAGAACTGGAAAGCCCTAGAAGAATTTAACCGCCAGCTGCAAAAGCGCGGCGGTATTAAGCCTTCGCGCCATATGGATGCAGGTGATGTGCGGGAGTTTGCGCGGCTTTTTAGGCTGGCCAGCCACCATATGGCCTATGCCAAGACGCATTTCCCAGGTGGCCAGGCGCTGCCGTACCTTAACGGCATTGTTGGGGTCGCCCACAATTATTTTTATGTACGGGAGGCGAGCAGCCTTTCTCATGTAAAAAATTATTTCCTATACATATTCCCCAAAGCCGTGCGCGAAAGCTGGGGCTTTTGGGTTGCGGCGGCGGCTTTTTTTGCGCTGGGGATGCTTTTTGCGGGTTTTTACGTGGCAGACGATCTTAGCCGCATGGGCGATATCATGCCAGGCTTCAGCGAACAGCAAGTGGTAGATGTGATTTTCCAAGAAGGCACAGGCAGCGGCGTAAGCTGGGAATACGCAGTGATGGCGGCGTTCATCACCACCAACAACATAACCGTGGCCTTTAACGCCTTCGCCCTAGGCATGCTGGCCGGCCTTGGCACGGTTTTTATTTTAGTGTACAACGGTTTGATAGTGGGCGGGCTTTTTGGCTTTCTGCACCAAAGCGGCGCAAACATGCTTGTTGCCTACGCTTTAATCCTGCCCCATGGCGTGATGGAACTTATGGCAATTTTCCTATGCGGCGGCGCAGGCCTAATGCTAGGAAAAGGAATGCTAATACCCGGCAGCCACAGCCGCAAGCATTCCCTAATAAAACAAGCAAAAAAAGCCGCAACCTTAATCCCTGGCATAATAACCCTACTAATAATAGCCGGCCTAATAGAAGGCTTCTTCACCCCACTGGCCATATCTGCATGGGCGAAAATAATCTTCGCCGGGCTAACTGGCGTAGCTATGGTTGGGTATTTTAGGGTTGGGGTTAAAAAAGCGTAGGGTGGCTGCTGTAGAAATATGGCCGCCAGTTTGTTGATGGAGAGATAAAATGGAAAATTTTCTGCAACACGAGCAGCAGCTTATACTCGAAGGTTTTGCGCCGGTAGCTGGCGTGGATGAAGTTGGCCGTGGGCCTTTTGCCGGGCCGGTGCTGGCATGTGCGCTTATTCTGCCAGAAGGGCTAATAATAGACGGGGTTAACGATTCTAAGAAGATATCACCAGCCAAGCGAGAGCGGCTGGCGGTTCAAATAAAAGCCGCAGCCACAGCCTATGCCTTTGGGATAATAGATGTCCCCACCATAGAGCGTGTAAACATTCTACAAGCCACAATGCTGGCCATGGCCCAGGCAGTAGAAAATCTACCCACAAAACCCGGCGCAGTTTTAATAGACGGAACCCACGCCCCAGCCATAAGCTGCAAAGCCGTATGCCTGCCACAGGGCGACAGCCGCAGCCACCTTATAGCCGCCGCCAGCATACTAGCCAAAGTAGAGCGCGACAACCTAATGGCCAACCTCCACGAGACCTACCCCCAATATGGCTTCGAAAAACACAAGGGCTACGGCACGCCAGCCCATATAGCCGCAATCCGCGAACACGGCCTATGCCCGCAGCATAGGGCAAGCTTTTGCCGCAAGTTTGCGCAGCAATAAATTGTTGACATCTTCGCCAGCTGTGATATTCTGTTGTAGATAATCTTATAAAAAGGAGTGAACAACATGGTGTTCATTGAAAAGAGAAGCATACCAGCAGCAGTTATTCTTACCATTATCACCTGCGGTATCTACGGGCTGTACTGGGATTTTAAAATTTGGGATTCCCTGTACCGTGCCACAAACAAACCCAGCCAAGCGGGCATGGATGTTCTTTTATCCATCATCACCTGCGGCATCTACTACATCTATATGATGTACAAAATGGGCAAAATGGAAAGCGAAGCCTACGATATGTACGGCCTTGGCCAGAAAGATGATTCTGCATTGTACCTGATTATCACAATATTCGGGTTCAGTATTGTTTCCATGGGTATTGTGCAATCCAACATAAACAACCGCCTTGCAGATGCTGTAAACAATGCTAGCGTACGCCCGCAACAGTAAGCTGCAAAAAGTTGCAAAGTTATATTTAACGCTACTACTGATAGGGGTTGCGGCAATTGTCGCATCCCCTTTTGTTCCTGGCGGTATATGCCCCATACATAGGCTGTTCGGTATCCCATGCCCAGCCTGCGGTATGACTAGGGCTTTTTTTAACCTGCCAGATATCTGGCTTGCCCTAAGCTACCACCCCCTATTTTTTATAGTTCCCTTCGTGCCACTACTACCCATCTTTTCAGAAAAAAACCGCAACATAATCGCCACCATACTAATCATCCTCTTCCTAGGAACATGGCTAGCCAGGATGCTGCTACTATTCCCCCATACCGAACCAATGACAATAAACCAAAGCTCGCTGATGCAGTTTCTACTTGGCAGGTTTAGGTAAAATAAAAACCGCCAAAGACTTCGCGTCCAGCACTTCCCACTTCTTTTTCGGAAAGAAGAAACAAAAAACTTTGGCATTGGAATAAACATCATATTCTAATGCCAAAGTTTTTGCCCCGCTTTTTTCAAAAAGCGGGTGGAGGTGCCGGAGGCGAAGCCTCTGGCGGTTTTATTAAGCTAATTCATTCTCAATAACTCCAGCCAATTCATTTGCCCATTTTGTTATCTCTTCTTTGTTGCGGCCTTCTAGCATTACGCGCACTAGGGGTTCTGTGCCAGAGTGGCGCAGTAGCAGGCGGCCATTGTTTGCTAGGCGTGATTCTATTTCTGCTTGGGCTTCTTTTATTTTTGGGTTGGTGAATATTTCGGCTTTGCGGTTGTTGGGGATGGTTTTGTTTACTAGCACTTGTGGGAAGGTTTCCATTGTGGCGGCTAGGTTAGATAGGGTTTCATTTTTGCGGTTCATCGCGGATACTAGCTGCAGGGCGGATAGTATGCCGTCGCCAGAGGTGGTAAATTGGCGGAAGATGTAATGGCCAGATTGTTCGCCACCAAGGATAAGCTCGTCCTCTAACATTTTTTGTAATACGTAGCGGTCGCCCACATCTGTGCGTATTAGATTTATGCCATGCTCGCGGCAAAAGAAGTCTAACCCTTGGTTGGACATGCTGGTGGCCACTATTGTATTTTTTGGTAACTGGCCACGCTGAAGAAGGTCTAGGCCGCATATGGCTAGGATTGCGTCGCCGTCTATCACATTGCCGTTTTCGTCTATGGCTAGCATACGGTCACCGTCGCCGTCGAAGGCTATGCCTATGTCTACGTTTTGGGTTTTTACGTATGCTTGCAAGGCTTCCATATGCGTAGAGCCGCAGTTTGCGTTAATATTAGAGCCGCTTGGGCGGTTGAAAATGGTGTGAACATCTGCACCCAGCCGCTCGAAAACCCGCGGCGCAACAATGCTTGTAGCACCGTTTGCACAGTCCAGCGCAATTTTCATGCCAGACAGTGTTAGCTCTGGCACTGTGTATAGAAGCGATGTGGTATAATCGTCTACAGAATACGCGCAGCGTTTGATTATGCCAACTTCTGCGCCTTCTGGGCGGGGTAGGCTGTCGCTGCCTTTCATGTTAATATGGGATTCTATTTCATCCTCGGTGCTGTCGGATAATTTGAAGCCGTCTTTGTCGAAAAATTTTATGCCATTATCCTGCATTGGGTTGTGCGATGCGGTTATCATAATGCCGGCGTCCATGCCGTATTTGCGCACAAGATACGCCACTGCCGGCGTGGGCACAAGGCCTGCGTTATGCACCTCTGCGCCAATGGAACATAAGCCCGCCCCAAGGGCCGCCTCAAGCATATCTCCGCTTTTGCGGCCGTCTTTGCCCAGTAGCACCTTTGGTGCCCGTTGAGACTTTTTTGTAAGAACATATGCGCCTGCGCGCCCTAGCTGGAATGCCAGCTCTGGCGTAAGTTCACGGTTGGCCACACCGCGCACGCCATCTGTACCAAAGTATTTTGACATATTCTAAGTCACTCCTTATGCTATAGAATATCACATTTTGGCTGTAAAATACAAATTTTTTTATGTATAATATAACTAGACTTCTTCCGAAAGTTCCGTAGGGGGTTTCAGAAAAGTTATATTTTCAATCTTTTGCTTCTTCTGAGGTCACCCGGAAGAAACCGGGCGGCAGGTCGTGCCGGGTTCGCCAAGCGAACCTTATGAAATTGCGTTTTTTGCATTTTCAGGAGAGCCCTACTGTAATGTTCTGCACAAAATACGGTTTACATAATAGGAGGAAAAATGCTTAACCTCATCAGTTTCGCTTCAGACAGCGAAAGATATAAATTTGAATATATTTATGAAAAATATAAGCGTCTGCTGCGCGCCCGGGCATATGATATTTTGAAGGATTATCCCCTGGCCGAAGACGCTGTTAGTGAAGCCTATTTACGGGCGTATAAGCATTTGCACAAAATAGGCGACCCAGATAGCCCACAAACGGCTTCGTTTTTGGTAACTATTGTAAAAAACCTGGCAATTAATATGTACCATAGGGAAAAGCGCAGCACCCCCGTGGACATAACAGAATACGATAAGCCCGACGAATTTAACCTGGAGGAATCCGTAACTTCTAAGGATGACACAGCCATGGCAATGGAGCTAGTGGGGCGGCTTAGGGAAGAATATCGGGCGGTGTTTCTACTAAAATACGCACATGAATTATCCCACAAGGAAATAGCAGCAACCCTTGGTATAACAGAAAATAACGTGACAGTGCGCCTGCACCGGGCGAAAACAAAACTACTAGAATGGGCAAAGGAGGTGGCGATATGAGCGACGAGAAATTGCTAAGAAACTTAGCGAAGCAATATGTAAACGAAGCAGGCAAGGCCTACCAGCGCGAAAACGCCGCCATTGACCATGCGCCTATCCCTACGCTGGATACAAAAATGGCCGCCGCCCGCCGCAGGCATAGGGCGCGCTTTATGCGCGGGTTTGTTGGCATTGCTGCATCGGTTTTGGTGCTGGTTGTGGTGGGTGTTACTGTGCTGCCGCAGTTTTTGCGGGATGAGATGCTAGACCGCATGCCGCTGCTCGCGCCGGAAACTGCTGCGCCGGCTGCCGCCCAGGCAGATTCGATATATGGGGCAGGTGATATGGGTTATGGTTTTGGGGATGTTGCGGCAATGGAGGAATCTTGGGAACCCACGCATTGGGGCGATGCAATAGCAGGTGCGGCGCCTAATGATGGCGTTTTTGGTGCTGCAACTTCTGACGATACCAGCCCTGAACTGTGGGCGGCCCAGCCAGGAGGCGGTTTAGCAGATGAGCAGCCCATGGCCGCGGCCATACCTGCCCCAGCCATAGCCAGAGTCTTCCTTGCGCCACCTGCGGGCTGGCAAATTGTCTACACAGATTTCGACGGGGAGAAAACAATCTTCCATTTGGAGAATGATATCCAAAATTCTGTGGTGGTAATTGCATCCCTGCCGCCAGAAACTAGTGACTTCTCGCAATTTTTCCCTGTGTTAATTAACTATCAGCGAGCCTTTATGAAAATAGACAGCTATTTTAGCGTGCTAATTTACCACCAGGATGGCCTGCAATTTACCCTTACCACCCCCCATGATTATGCAGATTTGCTGGTTTTGGCTGGGGCGTGGATATAGTGAAGTTTTTTCGAAATCACATTTTCTGTGATTTCAGAAGAACTCTAGTGTAATATTTTTGCAGCAGATTGGTTTTATGGGTAGAACCGAGGGGTTTCGCCCCTGTGCCCGGAGAATTTGGATCTTGCGTGCGATTCAAGAATGGGTGAGTTCTGTGGAATGAAGGGATGATTCTATGAAGAAGTTTATTTTTGCGATAGTTTTTGTTTTATTTTTGGCGGCATGTAGCGGAGGTGCTATGGATGATGCGCCCCCGCCTGCCACGGCTACTGACGCTGATGAATCTTTGCGGCTTAACGTAGCACAAAGTTTGCCAGATGAGGATATTTTTGTAGAAGTAGCGGATGTTGCGCCGGGGGCAGATACTGTGGGCAACATGATGATGCCAATTGCGCCGCCGCTTGTGCCATTGCCAGCCCTTGAGCCTGCAACAGCCGAAGCCCAGGGCTGGCATGAGGATGCTTTTCAATTCCGGCATGTGGAAACACAGCTAAACGAAACTCACCTGCCCATTGCAGAAAACCGCTGGATAAGCCCGCAAGAAGAGGCCGCAATCTCCTTCACATTGCAGATAGACACCGCAGCCTACCGTAATGTGGCCCGCATGATAAACAACGGCATACGTCCCGCAACAGATGCCGTGCGTATTGCAGAGATGGTAAATTATTTTAACTTTGACATAATCAGCCCGCTGGAAGAGGGTTCGCCTTTTTCTGTTTATACAGAGATTGGGGTGTCGCCGTTTAACAGCAGAAATTACCTGGCCTTCGTGAGGGTGCGTGGCAAAGATGTGGACCGAGCACAGCTGCCTGCCAGCAACCTTACGTTTTTGATAGATACATCTGGCTCTATGGCGCCTGCTAATAGGCTACCGTTGGTGCAGCAAGCTTTGGGGCTGCTTGTGCCAGAGCTTGACGAAAATGATATCGTGTCTATAGTCACATATGCCGGCTGCGCTAGGGTGCTTTTGGATAGTGTGCCGGGGTATAGGCATGATTATATTATGGATGCCATAAACAGCCTTGAGGCGCGGGGCAGCACTGCAGGCGGCCCGGGCATTAGCACGGCATACCAGCTTGCCATGCAAAATTTTAATCCAGATATGAACAATCGCATAATACTGGCCACAGATGGCGACTTTAATGTGGGGGTATCTGCCGTAAGCGAGCTTTATGAAATGATGGCAGAATATCGCCGCCGTGGCATACACATGACCATACTGGGCGTGGGCATGGGTAATTTCCGGGACGATATGCTGGAAACCATAGCCCGCAATGGCAACGCAAATTACCATTATCTAGACAATATCCAGGCTGCGCATAAGGTTTTTGTGGAAGAATTTTTGTCTAATATGTTTGTGATAGCCGAAGATGTGCGGGCGCAAATTGAATTTAACCCGGCAGTGGTGGGTAACTACAGGCTTATAGGTTACGAAAACCGCATAATGGACAATATAGACTTTGACAATGATTTCCGCGATGCCGGCGAAATTGGTGTAGGCTCTGAAGTGGTGCTTATGTTTGAATTTGCCTTGAATGATGGTATTTTTAGTGCTGATATGCAACTGCTAGACCTTTTCTCTGTGCGTATACGCTACCACGACCCAGGCAGTCCTGTTAGCCAGCTTTTGGAAATACCTGTGACTTCCAGTAGAATACTCGCCCAGAATTCATCAGATTTTACCTTTGCGGCGGCGGTTGCGGCCTTTGGGCATATGTTACGCGATTCTGAACATGCTGGGGATGTTACTTTAACTCAAACTTTAGAAATGGCTACAAGTAGCCTAGGCCAGGACAGAGGCGGCCACAGGCGCGGGTTTGTGGAGTTGGTTATGGCTTTTGGGGAGATACAGTAAAACGGTTATAGATTTTGGCAGCCTCCAGCCCCGCCACTCAGTTTTTTGAAAAAAGCAAAAACTTCAATATTTATAAGAAAATGGTACCATACGGTACCATTTTTTGTGCAAAAAACACATTTTTTTGCCCTCAAATTTGTTGAGAAGCTGCTAAACAAGCCATTTCTTTAAAGTAAATTAAGTATAAATTTTTCATTTTGTTTCTTTGAATCGAAATGATGTATAGTTTCAGGCCGCAAAAGTATGTTTCTCGGCATGAAAAATTCAAAATTAAAGTTTTTTGGTAAAACTCTTTTCAAGTGTAACCTGAAATAAATCCGGCGGTAGGTCATGCCTGGTTCGCGGAGCGAACTTTTATAGTCGCTTACCTAAAAACATTCGAACAGAGGGCATGAAATTTTCGCAAGGCGAAGAGCTGAAAGCTATTTATTTTCCAATATCCAATCTGTAATATCCCGCAGCACTTGCGTGTCTACCCGGCCGGGGATTACATATTCCATCACATCTACAACCAAGTCGCCTTCCTGGCGGATGGCTGTCATCATCAAATGGTTTAGGGTTTCGTACAGGCGGGTTGTTACGTGGGTCATGCCTGCGGTGGCGTCTAGGAAAATTTGGAAATCGTCCTTTACAGTGGTGTGGAAGTCGCGGCCTGCCTGTAATATAAGCACTGGCCTGGCCGTGTTTGCGGCGATAAACGGCAGTGGCAGGGATTGCACCAGAGATTGCTCGTACAATGCCGGGAACATGTCAAATAGAAATACATTTTCCAGTTCGCCCGCTGGTAGGGTTACGGCGTTGATGGCATGTTCCATTTGTGTGGCCAGCAGGGCCAAGGCCTCGTTTGCTTCTGCCGGGGTTTTTTGGCCAGAGTTTACTGCATCCCTTATAAGATTTATATTTTGGTCGTACCAGATTTGATGCAGCGGGCGCGGCGAGCTTGCCATAATAACAACACCGTCTAGCCCGGCTTCTTCGGCAATCCTTGGGGCGATTATGCCGCCCATGCTATGCCCCAGCAAGAAAACTTGGCCGATACGGTCGTCTTTGCGCAGTAGTTCTACTGCCAGCAGGGCGTCTTCAACATATTCCTCTTGCATAGTGAAATTTGTTGCGCCAAATATTTGCGCCACTTGCATGCCATGTGAGAATGCCCGCTCGTTAAAGCGCAAAACAGCAATGCCGTTGCTGGATAAATAATCTGCAATATCGAAGAACGGCCTATTCTGGAAAAGCGAAGAATCCATATTGTTAGCTCCAGAGCCGGGGATAAGAATAATGGCAGGCACAGGGCTTGCATGGCTCGCGCCCTGTGGCATGGTAAGCAGCCCATCAAGAGGCCAGCTGCCGCCCTCTCCTATGATAATTGGCTGGGCGGTGTAGCTCGCGCCCTCTGGTGGCATTTTTGGCTGGAAGGCAAAGCTTACAGGCTGTATGCCAGCCACAGCGCCGCTGCTGTCCAATATTATATTATGAACCGCCGCACCTTTATTATGGTCCGCAGAAACCGCTACAAAGTCAAAACCCTCTGCCTGGGTGCTGCTTAACACTTCAAAACTTAGCAAATCCCCGTGCCTGCCTTCCATTTGTAGTTGCAGTGGGAGTGCTTGTAGCGCTTGCTGCATTTCTGGCGATAACATTGCGGTGGCGGCGGTGTAATCACCAGCTTTAATATGATTCATAAAAATTGTGGCCGCTTCTTGCGGGGTTTGGTTTAGGTTGATATTTGCCATTTTTGCATCTCCATTCCATTCTAAAATTATTCTAAAGGTTCTAATACTAATATGTTGCCCGCAGTGGGCAGGGTTGTTTCTTTACATGCTGGCTCGGTTATAAACCAATGTGGCAGGTATAGTGAAATAATTTGAAATTAACCGACAAAATCCTCTAGCTTTTTTATCAGCCGCATATAGCCCTCATTGTTTTTTATATTATCGAAGGCGGGGTTTTGTGTTACATCTTCTAGCATGCTCGCTTTTACCACTGCTTCGTTGCGTGGCAGGGGAATGTTTTGGGTACTGTGGGTTAGCCAGCTATCTATTTTGTTGAAAAAGTCATCGCCGCGTATTGTGAAGGGGAAGAGGCCGGTGGTACATATTTCTGTGTATTTTTGTAGGGCGGTTATGGCTTTTTCGGTTTCGTTTGCGCTGCAATACATTTGCGCGCCTGTGTAGTATAAGATTGCGGCGGTGTTGGCGTTTAGCCGCGGCAGGTTAAACATTTCTGCTATGGCATGTGCCCGCAGGTAGGCTGGTTTGGCGGCTTCGGGGCTGGCTTGGTTTAGGCGTAGGTACGAGATGAAGCTTTCCATCATATGCATCAGGCATTGATATAGCTCTGCCTGTTCTACTTCTGCTGCTTTTTCTAGGTTGCCCAGCATTTGATGCGCCTGGCTTACTAGCATGCCGTCGCCATATTGGGTTGGGTGTTGGGTTTCGTCGCATAGTAGCTGGATTGTTTTTTCTGCTTCGCCGCTTAAGGAATAACAAAGGGCCTGAAGCTGTGCCACGCCCCGCAAAAGGTTAGCATCGTGGCAGTTTTGCAAAACATGCTGGCAATGGGATGTGGCAGCGTTAAGAATCTCATTTTTACGCCGAGCCGTGGGGGCCATGGCCGCATGGTTGATGTAAAGCTGCACCACAAACAGCACCATGGGATAGCACGAATAATGCTTTTTTACCACTCTTTCGCATTTTACTATCACCGCCTCGAAATCCTCTGTGGCGAAGCTTTCTGCCAGCGAATTGTATATCTTTGCCATCTCTGCATCTGGCAACTGGGCCGAATAGTTTATAAGCTGGTCCACAGTTATATCAAAGAAAGCTGCAATCACCGGCAGGTGTACGATATCTGGGTAGCTGATACCATTCTCCCATTTAGAAACCGACGCCTTAGAAACACCAACATGGGCTGCCAGTTCTTCTTGGGTGATTTTGCGTGCGCGGCGCTGCTCTACTAAAACAGCCGCTAGGTTCATTTCTTTCAAAGAAGCACCTCCTTGTGTAAGTTAATTGTAGAGATACATTTGTCAACTGTAAAGCGACTTGCGGTTGATTATGTCGTGAAGATGTTAACCATGAGGAAACTTTATTTGCCTGCTGCCAACAATGTGCGGGTTGATGCCTAGGATGCAGTGGGTGTTAGAATTTTGTAGCAATACGCACTAAAAAACACCCACATATAACTTGTAAATTTCCTGCAAGCCTGTGCCACTAAAAACCTTGCGCACCTCTAGTACGCGGCCTTTGGCTTCTTGTCTTGCGAAAATTTCTGTGTTATATGTGAGTGCTTTCAGGTAGAATCGTTATAGTTGCCCATGTCGGGATACTTCTACGGCGGCTGAAGCTATGGTCAAATAGGCGGCAGCTTGTTTATATACCACATCAATCTTTATCCCATCTCACAGCCATTAAACAACCATCCGCCCCGGATACGCATTAAGCTCCAACCCGTCAACCCGACCGGCCGCCAGTTGAAAGTACCCGCGGCTGGCAATCATAGCCGCATCATCTGTACATAAAATAGGTGCAGGCACGCTAAGGGTGAACCCATTGGCCTCACATGCCGCGGCCATAGCCCGGCGCAAGCCTTTGTTGCTGGCCACGCCGCCTGCAAGTGCAACCTGGGTATACCCCTCTTGCTTGCAAGCTGCCATAGATTTTTCTACCAACACATCTACCACCGCCGCCTGGAAAGCCGCGGCCACATCTGCAATGGCCACATCCTTATTCTTGGCCATAAATTGCATTACCGCAGTCTTTAGCCCACTAAAGCTAAAATCTAACCCATCAACCTTAGCCCTAGGGAAGGCCGCCGCCGCAGCATTGCCTTTCTCTGCAAGCCTGTCTATTTGCGGGCCGCCTGGGTATGGCAACTTCAACAGCCTGGCAATTTTATCAAAAGCCTCACCCGCCGCATCGTCACGGGTGCTGCCCAGCACCCTGTAAACATCATAATCATCCACTCCAAGTATAGATGTATGCCCTCCGCTTACCACCAGCGTAAGCATAGGCGGTTTTAAATCGCTGCCAAGATAATTTGCACAAACATGCCCCTCTATATGATGCACGCCAAGAAGTGGCTTATCACAAGTAAAAGCCAGCGCTTTGGCATAATTTAATCCAACCAAAAGAGCGCCCGCAAGGCCAGGGCCATTGGCCACGGCAAAACCATCCACCGCGTCCAACTCAACCCCAGCCTCACTAAGGGCATTATCCACAATAAATTCAATAGCCTCAATATGCTTTCTGGCAGCAAGCTCTGGCACAACCCCACCAAAAGGCGCATGAACATCCACCTGGGAAGCAATCACATTAGAAAGCACCCGCCGCCCATCTTCCACAACAGCAGCAGAAGTCTCATCACAACTCGTTTCTATTCCAAGGATTATCATTAGCAAATCGCTCCTTAATTTAGGGGTCGCAAGAGGCTTTGCCTCCAACATCTCCACTTCTTTTTCAGAAGATTCGCTTCGCGAACCCGGCACGACCTGCCGCCCGCTTTCTTGCGGGTTCATTTGAAAAATAAGCAAAAAAACTTTAATTTTGGTAAAGTGGCGGAATTATGGGCTTTTTCGTGTGTTGCGTACTTGAAAAAGCAATTTTTTGCTACAAAAATGGTACCATACGGTACCATTTTACCAGATTTGTGGTACCATATGGTACCATTTTTAATTATAGTTCTCCTGAAATTGCAAAAAATGCAATTTTGGAAGAAGTCTATTCAATTGCAAAAATCTTTATGTGGTTTGCTCTATTGCGGTTGCGTCGTCTTTGTATAGCACGGCCAGCAGGCCTATCATCATCATAGACAGCGCCAATGCGCTTATGCTTAACCAGCCGTCAAGGTTTAGCTCCCTTATGCCATGCATAAATCTTTCGGCTGTCATACGCACTGCAACCACTGCATCGCCAAACACATACATTATCATTTCCATTAGCGGGTATCCGTTGGTAATCGTGTTAATCAAATCTGTATTGGCCACCGCAATCAGCAGCGCGCCGGCTATTATTGCCACAAGCCCCCATAACATCCCTGGGAAGGCAAGCCTATCTTGCGGGCTGTAGGCTCCGGCGGTATTTACCTTGGCCATCACCGTCTGGGTAAAGCCTGCCGGGGCTTCCACCAGTTCAATTTCCGCAGATTCATCCATTAGAAGAAAAAGCTCGCGGCAGCTTTGGCAGGTTAGTATATGCTTTGCAAGTTTTCTTGCTGTTTTCGGGTGTATAATCTTGTCAAAATGCTGCATCATTGCAAGTTCAGATTGTTTACAGTCCATCATGCGCCTCCCATGATTTCTTTAAGGAGCTTCCGCCCCCGAAAAATTCTATTTTTTACTTTAGATATAGGCTCGCCTATTTTTTCTGCAATTTCTTGGTAGCTTAGCCCTTCTTGGTGATAAAGCACCACTGGCACTTTGTAAATCTCCGGCAAATTTGCCAAAATTTTGCCTATGCGTTCGGTTTGTTCTTGCTTTAAATATTCATCCTCTGTTGAAGATGCATGCCCCACAACCGCCACGCCGTATTCTTCTGTATGGGCTTCAAAGCTTACTGTGTCAAGCTTTTTCTTGCGGTGTTGGTCTATTATATGATTGCCCGTGATTCTCATAACCCAGGTACTAAACTTAAACGCCGGGGTGTAGCTGGCCAAATTCCTGTACACTTTTAGGAAAACATCCTGGGCAAGGTCGTTTGCGTCATCCGGATTTTTAGTCTGCCGCAGAATAATCGAATACACAAGATTCTTATACCGCCGCAAAAGTTCCTCAAACGTATCTTGGTTACCGCCAAGGCAAGCCTCAATCAGCTCTATATCGGTATAATCCACGTATGTTGCCATGCTACTCACTCCCTTGCTTACAAAATTAAAGTTTTGCTTAGCTTTTTTAAAGTAACCACGAAATAAATCGGGCGGCAGGCCATGCCTCCACGGTTTTACTCTTCTGCAAACCGCAGCGTAATCGTTTTTCTATCTTTGCCAATTTTTGTGTTTAGGAAAATTGCCGTTGCGTTCTCCAGGTAATTGTATGGGTCTGGCATGGCGGGGCTAAAATGGGTTAGCCATAGTTCTTTTGCCTGGGCCGCTTTTGCTATTGTTGCTGCCTCCATGAAGCTCATATGCTTATGGGCGGCGGCTTTTTCTTGCTTTTCTGGGTCTCCATACAGGCCTTCGCAGATGAAAAGGTCTGCGCCCTGGGCGAATGCTGGCAGGGCAGCCACTGGCCGGGTGTCTGTGCAAAAAACTACCTTCAAACCCTTGCGAGTAGCGCCAAGTACCATATCGCTTGTGAATGTTCTACCTTCATATACGATATTCGCGTCGGTTTGTTTCTGCAACGGCCCCCAAAGTTTTACTGGAATATTTTGGGCCTTTGCGCGCTCTGGGTCAAATTTGCCACGGCGGCTTAGCTCTAGGCTATATGCAAAGCAAGGTGCGCGGTGGTTTAGCGGCAATGCTTTCATGGTTAAATCCCCCATGCTGTGGCTGTGGCCGGGTTTCATATCCCATTCCACAAATTCCATGGGAAAGGTCAAATCCCGTGCAATCACGCAAAGGCTGGTAACAACCTGCCTAAGCCCCACTGGCCCAACCAGCGTAAGCGGCTGGGTGCGTTCTGCATTGGCCATGGTTAGCAGTAGCCCCGGCAGCCCAGAAATATGATCGCCATGAAAATGCGTAAACACAATCATATCTATCTGCTTAAACCCCCAGCCCAGCATACGCAAGCTAACCTGCGTGCCTTCGCCGCAATCAAACAAAACCATACGCCCGTCTACCCGGCAAAGCATACTGGACAAAAACCGCCCAGGCAACGGCATCATACCGCCAGTGCCTACTAAAGCTATATCAATCATGCATAAACTCATTTCGTTGGATATTAAAACCGCCAGGGGTTTAGCCCCGGGTACTTGGGCAAGCTAGCTGCGCAGCAACAGACAAGCCTTTGGCACATCTACCCTCTCTTATTATAGCGCGCTTGCGCGCATGTCTTGTGCAGGACACTTTTCTAATACACCAAAAAAAGCGTGGCAAAAAACCTGATATTTGTGGGGGTGATTGCGGTTTGAATCTATTATACCACAAAAAGCTCTTGCATTAGAATATGTCATATGCTATATTATCTCGCATGGGGCATTGGTGCAGTTGGGAGGACGAGCTGGTCGGTAAACACCCTTAAGAATTGTCCTCTGTATTAACGGTAACAAAATTTTCATATATCTTCCGCTTGGGAGAATATGGGGGCGTGGCGCAGTTGGGAGCGCGCTTGAATGGCATTCAAGAGGTCAGGAGTTCGACCCTCCTCGTCTCCATCACAAAGTCTTGGAAATGTTATGTTTCCAGGGCTTTTCGTTATAGGAGAAGATAATGTACAAATGCATCTATAGTAGAAATGTTAGTGAAGTATCGAGGGGGGAATATCTTTCTGGAAACAAAATCGGCGAAAATAATGGCGTCTGTCGTTTTTGTTGTGGGCAGACGAAGCCAAAGAAAAAACACCATGCTATTACAGAGTCTTTAGGCAAAAATAAACTATATTCACCTTACGAATGTGATGAGTGTGGCGAATATTTCAGTCAAATTGAGAGTGACCTTAGTGATCAGTTAATGCTTACTCGTGCTATCCTTGGCATACGAGGAAAAGATGGATATATAAAATTCAAATATGATGGATCAATCGTGGAATATGATCCTAATGACAAATGTGCAGTATACAGGAAGCGTGTTCCCCGAAGTTGTAAATGTGGCAGACATCTTATCTTTAAATTTTGGATAGACGATTCAAGTGGCAGAGTTCGGTATGAACATCTCTGTGATGGAGTTGATGATAAGGGGATTCATTGCCATGATGTGGTTAAAGGTATCGCATGTAATAGATGTCATAACCCATCGATTCGATTTATAATGAATCATATAAAAAAGCCAGGTGAATCGCATGAACTAAACAATTTTCCGTTTAACGCTATTGCAACATACAAAGTGTATATAAAAATGGCACTATCGATTATACCTGATGCATATATAAAGAATTTTAAGGATGCCATTCAGTGGATTACAGAAACAAAGGGTAAACTAGGAAAAGAAAAACGGCAGCATACAAACTTTTACGGAAATGATAGAGGACTTTGGGTTAAGCCTTTCAGTTACATGGGAAAAACTAAAAATGAATTGAAAGTAGCTTTGTGGGAGAGAATTGACAAATCGAAAAACATCCCAGACATGCTTTTTCAATTGTTTTGGGGACAGGAAATGTACATTATTGAAATTCCGATGCATGAAAATGCAAATTGTGACAAAGATATTTTAGCAAAGCTGCCACCTTTATGTAGCGAGTTAGAAAAAGAATATGAGGTTAAGCCGCTGATTAATTATGCAGAAATATAATCTGTTGGCAAAACAGTGTTTCATCACACGAGCAGTGCAGGGTGGACTCCACCTGCTTTTACTCGCTGTGGCGTTGCCCCAGACCCCGGATCGCGTTGCGGCTTTTCTTCGTAGCATAGAAATGAAAGTTGGTGAATGATGGCACGTGAGTTTATCTCAACCCACACATTCGACAGGGAATGGAGCAATCTCGGTTTGGATGATGAAGCCTTACGTCTGCTCCAAAGCTATATCCTTCGCAACCCCGGAGCAGGTGATATAATCGTTGGCACAGGTGGGTTAATCAAGTTGCGTTGGAATTTACCCGGTACAGGTAAGAGCGGTGGGGTTCGTACCCTGCTCGTAGATTTTATTCAACAAGAGACCACGATTTTAGTAAACTGCTATGGCAAGGGAGAAAAGGATAGTCTAACCGATGCCGAGAAAGCCATGTACAAGAAAATCATCAATGAAATCAAGAAGGAGTTTGCGTTATGACAGTACATGAAAACACAATGCAAGGATTGCAAGAAGCGTTGGCTTACGTGAAGGGCGACAAGAGTAAGGGGCGTAGCTCCTATATTGATTTGCCTGATGATGAGATGGAACAAGCGCAAATCTTGTGGCGCAAAATACTAAGCCTTCCTGATGAAAATAGGCAGCAAGCTGTAGGTTATGTAGATGGACTGCTCCAAGCAGCGGGAAACTAAAAACTCAAAAGATTACCAGCAGGACAAAAAGCGACTCGTTTTCGGGGAGCGTTTCCAGCCATAGAGCGCGCTTGAATGGCATTCAAGAGATCAGCGGTTCGACCCTGCTATGCGCCATTGGTAAAAGCCTTGAGAACATCTTGTTTTCAAGGCTTTTTGTTTTTCTGGAAATTATTTTTATGGGGTGATTGATATGCGATATACGGATATTTTTAAGGCTACGTTTATAAACCGGCCAAATCGTTTTATTGCTCAGGTTGAAATCGGGGGCAAAGTTGAAACCTGCCATGTGAAAAATACCGGCCGCTGCCGCGAGCTGCTAACACCTGGGGCTACGGTTTATGTAAATCATGTAAACAACCCGGCGCGAGTTACGCAGTACGATTTGGTTGCGGTAGAAAAAGGCGGTACGCTAATAAATATGGACAGCTACGCCCCAAACCTAGTTTTTGGCGAATACCTGCGGCAGGGCAAATTCACAGAACTTGGCGAGATTTCCTTGGTGAAACCAGAGGCCAAATATGGCCAATCTCGCTTCGATTTTTATGTAGAGGCTAGCGGCGGCAAAGCATTTATTGAAGTAAAGGGCGTCACCCTTGAACATGGCGGCGTTGCAATGTTCCCAGATGCCCCTACAGAGCGCGGCATCAAGCATTTGAACCATCTGGCGGCCTGCATTGCAAACGGATACGAGGCATATGTGGTTTTTGTAATACAGATGAAAGGCATGAAATATTTTACCCCAGCCAAAGAGATTCACTCGGCGTTTGGAGAGACGCTGGCCAGGGTTAGCGGCATGGGGGGTAGGGTTAGGGCATTTGATTGTGTGGTAAAGCCAGGCGAAATGGTAATTGACGCGCCGCTGCCGGTGGAATTTTGAGGGATGTAATATGGTAGACTTCTTTCGAAATTGTGCTTTTCAATTTCGAAAAAGCTTCATTTTTAATCTTTTACTATAATCACCTAAAAGCAAAATAATGATATTGACCTTTTTTCCGATAGGTTGCATGGTAATTTGCTAAAAATTAAAAAGCATGCGAGGGTTTTAATAAAAAGCGGCTGTTTTAGCGGATTGTTTTTGTAGACACAATATCAAATTCTGCTGTTTTTCTATTAAAGTGGTACCGTGCGGTACCACAATTCACAAAAAACGGTACCGTATGGTACCATTTTTTTGTAAGCTGTCAGGCTGGCAGATGCATTATTTTCCGATAAATCGCGTGGCCATAGTGAAATAATTTGAAAGCGACCCCACTCGCCGCGGTAAAATATGGCCTTCTTCCATTAGAATAAAAACCGCAGCCCGCGCAAGGCGTAGCCTGCTATGGTGTATATTATCCTTTTGCCGGTAGAAGCTTGGGCCTGTGGGATATGGCTGTAGGCCTCGTAGCCTACGCGCAGGCTTTGGGCCCTTAGGCTGTTTATGGCGGCCAGGGTGATATCATGAAATTCTTGGCTGTGGATGATTAGCATGGATTCAGTGTCTGACCGGATGCTGCGCTCGTTTATGTTAAATGAACCTATGGCCGTTAGCTGGCCGTTGAAGAGGAATGTTTTGGCATGGATGGAAGATTGGTTGCTTTGGAATTCATAAATTGTTATGCCAGAGGCTAATATGCTGTCGCGGCTCATTAGATAGCTGGAAAATGACGGCATGTTTGGGGTGGAGGCCAGGGAGTTGGTTAACAGAACGAAATCGCGACCCTGCACGGCGTCTGAAAATATCCGCTTGTGGCGGTTAGTAAGGGCGATGTATGGGGATTGCACCACAATTTGGCTGCTATGTTTGGTTATTTGTAGCAGATTGTAGGCTACTATACTTTCCTTCCGTGCGGTTTCGGGATTGTTGGTGATTAGGGTGATTTTGTATGCGGGGGTTGTGCCGCTGTAATAGTCGAAACCGTGGATATGGTGGTTTTCGCGGTGTTGCAGGTAGATGGCTGTAAATTCCTGCTGGCGGGCATGTGCATTGGGGCGGGAGGTTTCCCGTGGGAATGCCCGGGTGGAGTTTATTTTGCGGTAAAAATATGCCCTGGTTTGGGCGAGGCTGCCTTGGAAGCCGGGTTGGGTGTTGTATACCAGCACCTCACGGTCTAGGGAGGCGTTCCAGCGGGAATCGTCTACAGCAAAGTCCCGGTCGCCTATGTTGCGCCCGCCCAGGATTAAAAAGGTATCGTCTACAATCATGTATTTATCATGTAGTGAGGCGTTGATATATTGTGGGCGATGTGGCTGGAAGCGGTTAAACAGGTATACGCTAATATTTTCATGGGCAGAAAGGGCATGCAGGTAGCGGGGCTGCATCTGCCCCACAATTGCATTGTTTAGAACGCGGATATTAACCCCGCGGTCTGCGGCATGCAGCAGCGCGCCTATGATAATATCCGCAGAAATCCCGCTGCGGATGGCAAAAGTAGTAAGAATAATTTCCTCCTGGGCCTGGGAAATTAAATTTAACCTATGGTAAAAAGAATCCCGCGGATGCTCTAGCAGCATAACCCGCTCTGGGCCTGGCTGCTGGCCGTAAAAATTCTCTATCGCAAAGGCGGCTCGGGTTTCTTCAGTAACAAATCCGCCGCCCAAGTAGGGGATAATGGCCAAAAAAACATAGGCAACAATACATAATACGATTACAGATGTGGATTTTTTTATATGTTTTCGCTTCATGCCATCACCTCGCAATAATATACGTGAGCTTTTGTGAATTTCTTGCAATTTGGGGAAAATCCAGTTGGTCGGAAAATCCGACCAACTGAAAAATTTTTGGCCAACCCAAAGCCAAACCGGCAATCAATTTCCCCCAACATTATATTCAAAAATTAAAGTTTTTTTGCTTCTTTTTTCCAAGGGTAACCCGAAAGAAATCGGGCGGCACGCAATGCCGGGTTCGCGAAGCGAACCTTATGAAAAGAAGTGGAGGTGTCGGAGGCCGGTCGGTTGCTGCGCAACCTACTCGCCCAAGCAACCAGGGCGAAGTCTCTGATGGTTTTGAAAAATACGAACATTCATTTGCATTTTTCTTAAAAATCATTTATCATGTATTTAATATGATTTTATGGTGGAGGTGCGGCATGGATGTTATGGAAAAGTTGACTATATTGGCAGATGCGGCTAAGTATGATGTGGCCTGCACTTCCAGCGGAAATAATAGAGGGCCACAAGAGGGTATGCTTGGGCATGCGGTTTCTTGTGGTATTTGCCATAGCTTTACGGCAGATGGGCGATGTGTTTCGTTGTTAAAGCTACTGCAAAGCAATATGTGCATTTACGATTGCCAGTATTGCCACAATAGGCGCAGCAATGATGTGCAAAGGGCCACTTTTACGCCCCATGAGGTTGCAGAGCTTACTATGCGGTTTTACCAGCGGAATTACATTGAGGGGCTGTTTTTAAGCTCTGCGGTGGTAAAGAACGCGGATTATACAATGGAAATGATTATAGAAACTCTGCGGCTGGTGCGGGAGGAATATCGCTTTGGGGGGTATATTCATGTGAAGGCAATCCCCGGGGCGGATAAGGCGCTTATACACCGCGCGGGGCTGCTTGCAGACCGCATTAGCGTGAATATAGAGCTGCCTTCCCAGGCCAGCCTGGCAAAGCTTGCCCCAGAAAAAACCAAGGAAACAATCCTCACCCCCATGAAATATTTGAAAGACGGGATAATCCAATCTAAAAACGAGCTAACTCTATACCGCCATGCGCCAAAATTCGCCCCGGCAGGGCAAAGCACACAGATGATAGTGGGCGCATCGCCAGAAAGCGACAGCAAAATAGTGACCCTGGCAGAAGGGCTGTATAATAAATATAAGCTAAAGCGGGTGTTTTATTCCGCATATATTCCGGTTAACCCAAATATGCCCATGGCCAGCCCGCCCCTAACCCGGGAACATAGGCTGTACCAGGCAGATTGGTTGCTGCGGGTGTACGGCTTTAGCGCCGGGGAACTATTCAGCGACGCGGATGAAAATTTAAGCCTGGATGTGGACCCAAAATGCCATTGGGCGCTAAAGAACCCGCAATTCTTCCCGGTAGAGATTATGACGGCAGATTTTAAAACCCTGCTGCGAGTGCCAGGGATAGGCCGGATAAGCGCAGAGAAAATAGTGGCGGCCAGGCGGGTAGGCAAGCTAGATTTTAACGATTTAAAGAAAATGCGAGTGGTGCTAAAGCGGGCAAAATATTTCCTCACCTGCAGCGGCAAGGTTTTTGAAAAATACCACCAAAGTACCATTGCGGCCAGGCTAAAGGACGGCACAGATTTCCAGCAGCTTAATTTGCTAGAGCAACCGCCAGGCATTGGCATGGAAACCCAGACGGCAAGCATGTTTGTGGGGGATAAGGCCACGTTTAGTTCACATGACACAGCCAGTAGCACGGGGCTTATCCTGCCGGTTTCGCACCAAAAGGGGGCCGCAATATGACAGCCCTGGTATTTGACGGCAGCTTCGATGGCTTCCTGTCTGTAGTACATGCCTGCTACTATGAAAAGCTAGACCCAATAAGCATTCAGCCCGCGGAAATTCTCACTTTAATGGACGAGGCGCGCTATATAGAAACCCACCAAGCCAACGCCGCCCAGGTGTATGCTGCAATAAAAAACAAAATTTCACCAGAGGTGGCGTACACGGTTTATGTGGCATCCCTCTCTCCAGAGGAAGACCGCTACACCGCGCTGCTGGCGTATATTCGGCTGGGCTTTAAGGTGGGGCATATGGTGGGCAGCCATTTACAGGTTGAATATGTACGCCGCGTGCGCGACCTTCACCGCCAGGCCGCCGGGGAAGCCCACTTGCTGTTTGGCTTCAGCCGCTTTGTGGAAACGGCCAGCGGCGTATTTTACTGCCAAATCACCCCCAGAAATAACGTTCTGCCCCTGGTGGCAGACCATTTCACCCGCCGCTTCATGAACCAGCAATGGATAATCCACGATAAGGCCCACAACCAGGCCGCAGTCTACGATGGCAAATCATATGTAATAGCCCAAAACCCAGGCGATGCAGATGTAACCCTAGCCGCCCACGAGGAAGAAACCCAGGACTTATGGGTGGCCTTTTGGGACGCGCTGTCTATCGAATCCCGCAAAAACTGGAAACTGCAACGCCAGTTGCTGCCCATTTACTTTAGAAAGAACATGACAGAATTTACCCGGCAGCGGCCGATAAAAAAACCACCCGGCGATATCGGGCGGTTTATAGAAGGTTAGATTTTGCGGGGTTAAATAATAGGAGCTTTTGCCGAAGTATAACATATTTATTCAAAGAAGAAAATGGCGGAAGGCAGCTTGTAAAGGAGATGATACCATGCCTGGTAATTTTACAGCTAGCGAAACATTGAATATGCTAAGGGTGATTTTCGAGAAGCATAGGAATGAGCGGGTTTGCGTTGTGGGGACGATATGCACAGGCAAATCTACGCTTTTTACGCAACTGCCGGAATATAATTGCGAAGATTTAGACGACGCGCTTTGGCCAAACTTACCCAAGGAAGCCGCTGCCCACCTGAATGAACTAAACAAGCCGCCCTGGACGGCAGAAAATGGAAGCGAAATCCATAAAATCATTTCAACATATGGCCGTGTGAAGCCTGGCCGCCCGCTGTTTGGCACAACTATTTTGTGTTGCGAAGCCGTTGTGTACCTGGACATCCCAGATGCTTTGCTTATGAAGCATTGCAAAAAGCGCGGGGATAGTTTTGATTTTGCAAAAAAGTATAAAGAAGCCATAGAAAGTGATTGGAATGCCCATAAGGTCAAAGGTGGCAAAACATTTTATTACTTAACCGTTACTGAGTAGCTGGTTTAGAGAGGAAGATGCCGTCATGAGCGGGATTAAAAGGTACAGCCTAGACGAAGACAACGCCAGCAGATGCGCGTATTCAGAGGTTGTTGAGGCGGGTGATTTTGTGTTTTTGTCGTTCTGCGTGGGGAATGTGGGGCAGGGGGTAGAGGCTCAGGTGCATGGGGCGCTGAATGATATGGAGGCCAGGCTGGCAAAAGTTGGCCTAACACTTGAAGCGGTGGTAAAAGTGGATGTAATGATGCGAGACCCTTGGAATATCCCCACCATGGAAAAGGTGTTTAAGCAGCGGTTTAACGGGGTTTACCCCGCGCGCAAAACCATCGCAACAGAGTTTGCCAATAACGGCGGCGAAGGCGGCCTGCAGGTGCAAATTGATGCAACGGCGTACAGAAAATGGGAGGTGGCCGAATGAAAGAAGTATTGTTGCTGCTTACAGACCATTGGGCAGATTGGGAGGCGGGTTTCGCCATTGCCGGGATAAGCCAGCAGTACCACGTGAAAACAATTGCCATAGACAAGCTGCCGAAGGCATCTATAGGCGGCATGAGGGCTGAAATAGACTGCAAAATAGCGGAATATCAAAGCTTCGGCAACCTGGCCATGGTTATATTGGTGGGTAGCTTCTCTTGGGGCGAAGGCCGCCACGATGAAATTGCCGGCTTTGTGCGCGATGCACATGCGACGGGCGTTCCTATCGCGGCCATTTGTGGGGCGACAATTTTCCTGGCTAGGCATGGTTTCCTTGATAATATCAAGCATACTGGTGACGATGCAGAGTATTTTGCGGAAATGCTACAGGGTGAAACTGGCTACAATGGGCAGGAAAATTTCACCGGCGGACAAGTTGTAAGCGATGGCGGGATTATCACTGCTACAGAAACGGCGGCAATAGAATTTGCCCGGGAGATTTTCCGCATGTTGCAAACAGATTCTAATGAGGAAATTGATGCATGGTATAGGAGGATGCGAGGATGCCAGGAATAAATAAGGAAGAAATGTACGCCAAATTTAACAGCCGCCAGCCCCAGGCTGCCCAGGCGCTGGTTGAATACATTGGCAGCAGCAGCGCGAGGGAGGGTATTTTGCATTTTATCGATTGGCTGCAGGCAAAAGGCGTGACGCCGCAGTACGCAGATTATGAAAATCAATCCCCCGTATGGGAGGTAAACTACCGCGGCAAGGCGTTTTATCTAGTGTTGAACGGCCAGGATAATGTATGCATCATGGGCAAGGTTGCCTTCTCTGAAGAATCCCAGGCTGTGATGCGTGATAACAATATGGAAGAAACTGTACTTGGCAACCTGCAATACTGCACCCGTAAAGATGGCGGCCATTGCGGCAATTGCGATCTGCCAGCACATATTGCCGGGGTAGACGAAGTGATTTTTGGCCAGGAAATAAAGGGCCTATGCTGCGGGCAGTTTGTTACATTTGAGAACCCCGGCAGTGTTGTGGTTGAGGGTGTTATAAAGTTGCTGGAGCTGTGATTAGGTGCAGGCAAAATGTTAGCATTGGGATGATAAAAAATTCCAATGCTAATTTTTTGTCCAGAATTCTTTAAAGACGTGCGGAATATAGCGGCTTTTTGAGGTAAATCTTATGGTTTTTGTCACAAAAGTGGTGCAATGCGGTGCTGTTTTTGCAATTTATTTGAGATATAGCCGCTCCACCTAAAAACATTCGCATAGAACTTGTAAATTTCCCGCAATCCTTCGTCGCTGAAAACCTTGCGCACCGCTAGTGCGCGGCGGTTTTCAGCTTCTCGCCTTGCGAAAA
>Ga0123355_10000319_pt1 | contig 61820 bp, 49 predicted proteins | sample TergutEmb28metaG_3_FD_89872 | JGI IMG/M metagenome (GOLD analysis project Ga0123355, IMG submission 89872) | Embiratermes neotenicus P1 segment gut microbial communities from Petit-Saut dam, French Guiana - Emb289 P1 | ecosystem: Host-associated > Arthropoda: Insects > Digestive system > Gut ...
GTTGCGCCCGAAATACCGGGCTATGCAAAATCAATCGTCAAAAAAACTCTTGGAACAAAAACCGAACTTCAATCGGTCGAATGGACAGCGGGAGGTTTGTTTAACAAAGTCTTTTATGTTCACACATCCGAGGGCTGCTTTATCTTGAAAATCGAATGTGAAAAAATATTTCCATCTACTCGTATGGGGCAGATGGAAAACGAAGTAGATGGTATTCGCTTGTTTACACAAGCAGGTATACCATGCCCCAAAGTTTTAGCGCATGACTTCACAGGTAATGACATTGGGGTGCGATATATTTTTACAGAGCGTGTCAGCGGCGATATTGTACTGGCAGACATAGGGCAAATGGATGCTGATACAAAAGCTGAAGTCGAACACCAATCAAGCGAAATATGCACTCGTATGAAAACAATTACAAACACTCATTTTGGTAGCCTTACGCAAGCGGGTTCGCTGGGCTGGCATAAGACTTGGAGTGAGTGCTATCGTGCGTGGTTTGACTTGCTAATCAACGACGGCGTAGGCATTGGCTTGTTTACAAACGATGAATTAGCCATAATTCGAGCCGCCGCAGAAAAACCTCTTGCCCTATCTCAATCACATACACCTACATTTGAGCATGGGGATTTAGGTTGGCACAATATGATATGGGGACAGACCGGCAATGGTTCGGATGCGCTCTATGTCATAGACTTTGGTAATGCGAGATATTTGCCGCCGCACCTTACCATGTGGGGCTATCCTCCGCACAAAGTACCGAATGCACAGATTTTAGATAAGGATGTAAATTTGCTGCTCTTGTATGATTTTGAAATGAACGTGATGTGGAAAGAAATGCAGAAGCTAACAAATGATTATGCTCATTGCATGAACTGGATGACTGCAAGTATTGAGGAGGCCAAAAAAGATAAATCCCGTGGCCATATTACTGCATTTGTAGAGAGATGCCTTGTGTTTAATCAATCGTAAATACCCTAATATCGATAAAGCGGATACCTCATACACGAAGTATCCGCTTTTCCTTACTACCCAACAGCAACTGCCGTTGCAGCCTTTGTTCTGTGATAATACCCTCACTGTTCTTTGTTCCGTGCGATGTGCCAATCCTCATAAAAGGCGGAATGCTCGTGAGTTATCGGCAAGTTATCCATATGTGCTTCTGAATGCCTATAGTCATTCGCCACTATATATATAAAGCTCGGAAAACCTGTCTGTAAATGACAAATTTTCCGAGCTTTAATAGTTACTACTTCATATCCATGGCCGAATAATAGGCGCTGTAGTGGCTGTCATAGTCTTCCGCGGCAGTCTTGACATCTATCTTTCTGTAAAGGTTCATGCCTGTGCCTGCCGGTATGAGCTTGCCTATAATAACGTTTTCTTTCAGGCCTATAAGCGGGTCAATTTTTCCTTTTATGGCGGCTTCCGTGAGTACCCTTGTAGTCTCCTGGAAGCTGGCGGCTGATAGGAATGAGTCGGTTGCAAGAGACGCTTTTGTTATCCCTAAGAATACTCGGCTACCCATTGCCACTTCTTTGCCTTCCGCAACCATCCGCTCATTAACTTCTTCAAACTCGAGCCAGTCAACCAAGCTGCCCGGTAAGAAATCAGTGTCGCCGTTTTCTTCGACTTTGACTCTCTTAAGCATTTGGCGCACTATAACTTCAATATGCTTATCATTGATATCAACGCCTTGGAGCCTGTATACACGCTGGACTTCTTTCAGCATGTAGTCCTGAACAGCTCTGATGCCTTTGATTTTCAGTATATCATGCGGATAGACAGAGCCTTCGGTCAGCTCGTCGCCCTCTTTTATAACATCGCCGGTGTATACCTTTATTCGTGAACCATAAGGTATGAGATAGTCTTTCATCTCGCCGGTTTCGTTGTTTGTGATTACTACTTCGCGCTTTTTCTTAGTGTCGTTTACTGTGACAGTGCCAGGCAGCTCAGAAATTATAGCAAGGCCTTTTGGCTTACGCGCCTCGAAAAGCTCCTCAACGCGCGGGAGACCTTGAGTAATGTCCTCGTTACTATAGATACCGCCTATCTGGAAGGTACGCATAGTGAGCTGTGTACCCGGCTCGCCTATAGACTGTGCCGCTATTATACCAACGGATTCGCCAATACGTACAATTCTACCCGACGCCATATTCGCGCCATAACATTTAGAGCACAAACCTATGCGGCTGCGGCATGTAAGAATTGTTCTGATATGAACTTCTTTCACGTCACTAGCCTCAATCTCATCAGCCTGATCATGGCTTATAAGTGTGTCAGCTGCGCATATAATTTTACCTGTTTCAGGGTCTATAACATTATCAATTGCCCAGCGGCCGCGCACACGGTCTGAGATAGGCTCAATAACCTCTGCTCCATCCATAAACGCGGAAACATACATGCCGGGAGCCTCTGCTTCCGTACCATCAGCAGCTGCGGCACAGTCAAACTCACGAACAATAATATCTTGTGAAACGTCAACAAGCCTTCTGGTCAAATAGCCGGAGTCAGCTGTTCTAAGTGCCGTATCGGAAAGCCCTTTTCTTGCACCGTGGCTTGAGATAAAGTACTCAAGAACGGAGAGACCTTCACGGAAATTAGACTTTATCGGAAGCTCATTCGTCTTACCGGATGGAGAAGCCATAAGTCCACGCATCCCTGCAAGCTGCTTGATCTGGCTGGTTGTTCCCCTTGCACCGGAGTTAGCCATCATGAACAAGCTGTTGTACTGACCGAGGCCTGAAAGGAGTTCGCGCGTGATATTTTCACTGGCTTCATCCCAAGTTTTAATTACCTTGTCACGGCGCTCATCATCTGTCATAAGCCCACGACGGAACATTTTTGAGATATTGCCAACGGCTCTATCAGCTTCATCCAAAATTTCATCTTTTCTGCCCGGAATTACCATGTCAGATACAGATACGGTCAGGGCGCCAATAGTCGCATATTTGAAGCCCAGAGCCTTAATTTTGTCAAGAGACTCAGCGGTTTGTGTAGAGCCATATCTGTTGATACAGCGATTTATGATTTTACCGAGTGCCTTTTTATCGGTCAAGAAATCTATCTCGAATAAAAGTTTATTCTCCGGCTTGGAGCGGTCAATAAACCCGATATCTTGCGGGATTGCCTCATTGAATAGGATGCGTCCCACGGTCGTGTTTATTTCACGCACTACGAGCTCGCCGTCAATTTCTTTCTGGCGTCTGACTCGAATACGGTCATGCAGTGAAATCTCGCTATTGTCATAGGCCAGTATAGCCTCATTCTCGTCTTTAAAGTATTTCATTTCAGAAAAACGCTTTATTACAAGAGCCGGTGTCGTTGAAACAAGCCGTTCTTCGTTATGATAGTCGAGCTCAACCCAGCGTTTTTGGATGATGCTGTCATCTAAGCCTATTTGGCCAAGGTTGAGTGCATCAATTATTGCTCTGTCGCTCTCAAAAATTTGCGCGTAGCTGCCTTCTTCATCCATTAAAGATTCGCCTTCAAAAAGTGGCTTTTCACGCGCTATTGTCAAATAGTATATACCAAGAACCATGTCCTGCGCAGGCACCGTAACAGGTGCGCCGTCAGACGGCTTCAGCAAGTTGTTAGGCGCAAGCAAAAGGAAGCGGCACTCAGCTTGAGCCTCCGCAGAAAGCGGCACATGCACAGCCATTTGGTCTCCATCAAAGTCAGCGTTGTAAGCTGTACACACCAATGGGTGGAGCTTAAGCGCCTTACCTTCAACAAGAACCGGTTCAAAGGCCTGTATGCCCAGTCTGTGCAGGGTCGGAGCGCGGTTAAGCATAACAGGGTGCTCTTTAATAACATCCTCTAGCACATCCCAAACCTCAGGCTGTAAGCGCTCTACCATGCGTTTCGCACTCTTTATATTATGAGCAAGTCCTACGCCAACGAGCTTTTTCATTACAAACGGTTTAAACAGCTCAATCGCCATTTCTTTTGGCAGTCCACACTGGAATATCTTCAAGTTCGGACCGACAACGATAACCGAGCGGCCTGAATAGTCCACGCGCTTACCGAGAAGGTTTTGACGGAAGCGTCCTTGCTTGCCTTTAAGCAGGTCAGACAACGACTTGAGAGGTCTGTTGCCAGGGCCTGTTACAGGGCGGCCGCGGCGGCCGTTATCTATAAGTGCGTCCACTGCTTCTTGTAGCATACGCTTTTCATTGCGAACAATTATATCCGGTGCGCCGAGCTCAAGGAGTCTCTTGAGGCGGTTGTTACGGTTGATTACACGTCTATATAAATCATTCAAATCACTTGTCGCGAAGCGTCCGCCGTCCAGCTGCACCATAGGTCTCAAATCCGGCGGTATAACAGGAATTGCGTCCATGATCATCCAGCCCGGCTGATTGCCTGAAATCCTAAAGCTTTCGATAACCTCAAGCTTTTTAATGAGGCGTACGCGCTTCTGGCCTGCCGCGTCTTGCAGCTGGCTTTTGAGCTCAACACTTTCGCCTTCCAGGTCGATATTATCCAAAAGCTCTTTTATGGCTTCAGCACCCATGCCAACGCGGAAAGTGTGACCATATTTCTCAATTGAGTCTCTATATTCTTTTTCGCTTAGAAGCTGCTTATATTCAAGGCCTGTAAGCCCGGTATCAAGCACAATATATGATGCAAAATACAGCACTTTTTCAAGTACTCTGGGCGAAAGCCCAAGTATAAGCCCCATGCGGCTGGGGATTCCTCTGAAATACCATATATGCGACACAGGAGCCGCAAGTTCAATATGCCCCATACGCTCGCGTCTGACCTTTGACTTTGTAACTTCGACGCCGCAGCGGTCGCATATTACGCCTTTATAGCGAATACGTTTATATCTTCCGCAGTGACACTCCCAGTCTTTAGCCGGCCCAAAAATACGCTCACAAAACAGCCCATCACGTTCAGGCTTTAATGTTCTGTAATTTATAGTCTCAGGCTTTTTAACCTCGCCTCTCGACCATTCCCGAATTTTCTCCGGGGATGCAAGGCCAATCCTTATGGAGTCAAAAGTGATAGATTGTTCATTCGATTGATTCGCCATTGATTGCCCCTCCTAAATTTTATCTAATTCGTCTTCGTCAACGAAGCCGTCGCCAAACAATTCTTCATCGAGCACCGCTATGTCGTCCTTCAAAAGCTCACTTTCATCAAGCTCTTCAGGGAAGTTCTCTTCTTCGAAGTCGATATTTTCTTCAAAGTCGAAGTTATCTTCTTCAAGCTCATCGCCTTCCATAATATCGTCCTCTAAGAAGTCCTCTTCCAAATCGCTGTGACCTTCGCCGTCCGATTCGTCGTCATCCGGCAGTTCAAACAGTGAAGGTTTTTTGATAAATGGACTTGAATTCTCATCCTCGCCTTCTCTGCCCTCAAGGTTGACAGGAATATCTTCAACGTCTTCCACAGACTCTTTAATCTCAACTTCAGAGTGATCTTCCAAGAGAACTCTGACGTCAAGACCAAGTGCTTGAAGCTCTTTCAAGAGAACTTTGAAACTCTCAGGAACGCCAGGCTCAGGCACATTTTCACCTTTAACAATGGCCTCGTAAGTCTTAACACGCCCGATTATATCGTCCGACTTAACCGTAAGAATTTCTTGTAATGTGTAGCTCGCGCCATATGCTTCAAGCGCCCAAACCTCCATCTCACCGAAACGCTGGCCGCCAAACTGAGCCTTACCTCCGAGTGGCTGCTGCGTAACAAGTGAGTAGGGGCCTGTCGAGCGCGCATGAATCTTATCATCAACAAGGTGGTGCAGCTTAAGATAATGCATATATCCAACTGTTACCGGATTATCGAACGGCGCGCCTGTGCGCCCATCTCTGAGCTCTATTTTGCCATCACGAGTCAGTGGCACACCTGCCCACTCATCGCGATTTTCCTTGTTCTGTTCAAGGCCTTCCATTATGAATTCATCGACTGTGCCATTCCATTTAGCATAGAACTCATCCCAGTCCATATTGGCATAATCGCTTGCAAGCTCAAGTGTATCCATAATATCAAACTCATTGGCGCCGTCAAATACAGGAGTTGCGACCTTCCAGCCCAAAACCTTAGCAGCAAGTCCTAAGTGGACTTCCAATATTTGCCCGATATTCATACGTGAAGGCACGCCCAATGGGTTCAGAACAACATCCAGAGGCCTTCCGTTCGGCAAAAACGGCATATCTTCAACAGGAAGAACTCTTGATATAACGCCTTTGTTACCGTGGCGCCCGGCCATTTTATCGCCTACTGAAATTTTGCGCTTTTGAGCTATATAAACACGTACGAGTTGGTTAACCCCCGGAGGAAGTTCGTCGCCGTACTCTCTAAGGAAAACTTTAACATCAACGACTGTGCCCGACTCACCATGAGGCACTCTGAGCGACGTATCGCGAACTTCCCTGGCTTTCTCACCGAAAATTGCGCGCAATAAGCGCTCTTCAGCTGTAAGCTCGGTTTCGCCCTTAGGTGTTACTTTACCAACCAAAATATCGTTAGGTCCTACCTCTGCACCTATGCGAATAATGCCTTTTGCGTCCAAATCTTTAAGCGCGTCTTCACCTATATTCGGAATATCTCTTGTCATTTCTTCAGGACCCAGCTTGGTATCTCTGGCCTCTGCTTCATACTCTTCTATATGAATCGATGTATAAACATCTTCTTCAACCAATTTTTCACTCAGCAAAATCGCATCTTCGTAATTGTAACCTTCCCAAGTCATGAACCCAATGAGAGGATTTCTTCCGAGAGCGAGCTCGCCGTCATGAGTCGACGGGCCGTCGGCTATAACTTGACCTGCCTCAACTGTTTGACCTCTTTCAACAATCGGCTTTTGGTCTATGCAGGTAGATTGGTTCGAGCGCATAAACTTTGTCATTTTATAAGTGTCTTTGCGGCCTGTTGCTGTTTTTATCACGATTTCATCAGCGGAAAGTCGTTCTACAACGCCACCCTCACGCGCGATAACACAAACGCCGGAGTCGTAAGCACATTTGAACTCCATACCCGTGCCTATTATTGGCGAATCTGTTTTTAAAAGCGGCACGGCCTGACGCTGCATGTTAGAACCCATGAGAGCTCTTGTAACGTCGTCATTTTCCAAGAAAGGAATCAGTGCCGTTGCCACAGAAACCATTTGTTTAGGCGAAACGTCCATCAGGTCAATTCTGGAAACATCCAGCTCAGTAATTTCCTCGCCAAAACGACACGCTACTCTTGGAGCCACAAATTCACCATTGTCCTTTAGAGGCGTATTTGCTTGCGCAATTATGAATTCTTCCTCTTCATCAGCAGTAATATAGCGGCACTCCTCTGTTACTTTGGAATTCTCACCTTCATGAGAAACTATCCTGTATGGCGCCTCAATAAAGCCGTATTCGTTAATACGAGCATAAGTCGCAAGATTGTTTATAAGGCCGATATTAGGACCCTCCGGTGTTTCAATAGGGCACATACGTCCATAGTGGGACGAGTGAACGTCACGCACTTCAAAGCCGGCTCTGTCTCTGGAGAGACCGCCCGGGCCTAATGCTGAAAGCCTGCGCTTATGAGTCAGCTCCCCAAGAGGGTTCGTCTGATCCATAAATTGCGAGAGCTGGCTCGAGCCGAAGAACTCTTTAATAACGGACGTTACAGGGCGAATATTTATAAGCGCTTGAGGGGTAATAATATCCATATCCTGGATCGTCATACGCTCGCGTACGACACGCTCCATCCTCGCAAGTCCGATTCGAAATTGATTTTGTAAAAGCTCGCCAACGCAGCGTATGCGGCGGTTGCCCAAATGGTCAATGTCGTCAACATTGCCTATGCCGTAATCCAAGCCAAGCACATAGCTTATAGAAGCAACGATATCAGGCACTGTAATGTGTTTTGGTAGAAGCTTGCTAATATTCATCAGAAGAGCTTCTTCCAATTCTTTAGCGCTCGTATGTGCTTCTAAGAGTTCTTTAAGCACAGAAAACTGCACGGCTTCATAAATACCTAAATCTTTCGCGGAAAGGCCTAAAGGCGCGATAAAAGCATCAATTTTTACAGTCTGATTAGATATAACTTTGACTTCTTTGCCATCAGCATCCACAAACAGCGCGTCTACGCCTGCATTTTGCAGGTCATCAGCAAGCTGGGCGCTGAGTACAGTTCCCGCTTCAGCCAATATTTCGCCGCTTAATGGGCACACTGCTGCTTGAGTTAACTGGAACCCTCGCACACGATTTTTAAAGCTTAATTTTTTGTTGAATTTATATCTTCCAACCTTGGCTAAATCATAGCGCTTAGGGTCGAAGAACATGCTGTTTAAAAGGCTTGCGGAACTCTCCACAGTAGGGGGCTCGCCTGGGCGAATCCTTCTGTAAATCTCCAGAAGGCCTTCCTCGTAGTTTTTAGAAATGTCTTTTTCTATGGATGCGATAATTTTAGGCTCGTCACCAAAAAGCCCGAGAATCTCCTCATCTGATGAAATTCCTAGCGAGCGCAAGAGAACTGTCACAGGAACCTTGCGGGTTCTGTCAACACGCACACTAAAAACATCAGCCGAATCCGTTTCATACTCAAGCCAAGCGCCACGATTCGGAATAACCGTTGTAAAAATTAGCTCTTTACCTAATTTATCACGATCAATATTATAATAAATTCCGGGGGAACGAACGAGCTGGCTAACGATAACACGCTCTGCTCCGTTTATAATGAAGGTTCCGGTATCTGTCATGAGCGGGAAATCACCCATGAAAAGATCCTGTTCCTTAATTTCATCAACATCTTTGTTTCTCAACCTGGTCTTGACACGCATAGGCGCCGCATACGTGGCGTCGCGCTCCTTGCATTCTTCAATGGTGTACTTAGGCTCATCGTCCAGCCTAAAGTCGATAAACTCCAGCACAAGATTACCATTATAATCTGTGATTGGGGAAATGTCTTGGAATACCTCCTTAAGGCCCTCTTCCAAAAACCACTTGTAGCTGTCCTTTTGAACCTCAATTAAATTGGGCATCGAAAGAACTTCGTCAATCTTGGAGTAGCTTATACGCTTGGAAAGCCCCTGTTCTGTTTGGTGCACACGGTTTTTCTCCATTTTAAATCACACTCCTTAGCGTTTTAGCGTTGTAAAAATTTCTATGTAGACACAAAAAAGCACCGATACATTGAAGCTCAACATTTCGGCTATATGAGTAGTTAGATTAAAAATTGCGGCATCAAAGAAGTCGTCATTCGTTAAACTACTTTCTTTATTCTCGCGAAGCAGTAAGCCGAGCACAAAACGCAAGCGCTTTGTATTTGACCAACACCGCGGAACAAACTGCCTCGCCCATTGAGGTGGGACAGTTCGCTTAGCACTGGCAAAAATTATTAATTATAATATGAAAAGGAAAGGTATATAATATATACTAGGTTCCTTCAAAAACAATAAATTTGTTATTGATTAATCTATTGTTTTGTGAGGAATTTAGTATTAGTGGTAAATTTTCTTAAATGTTTTTGTAAAAATATGTTGAAATTATCAAAAAAGTATGATATACTGAGTTTAAGTTGCCGTATTATGGCATATGGAGATACATTTAAGCATTATACCAATTTAAGCCTTGCCTGTCAAGGTTTTTTTTGTTGAGAAAAACATGAACAGCAAAAGCATGCGATAAAGTCCTTCAGCTATAGGTCAAGCTTGAAAAATACAGAGCAATATGATATCGTAGATATAGTCAATTTATTCTAAACTAAGCGCTGGATAACCTGCTTTCATACTGAATCGCACGCAAATTCTTTAGGGTGTGTGAGCTCAGTACTAGAACAAAGTACGAGCGCGAAACACGCGACGAAGTACTTTAATTAATTTGAAGTAATCAAGTTGTAATGAGGTTGTTCAGGGCTTACTAAAATCTGGCCGGCAAAACGCCATAGCAGGCTAAAGCTAGCTAAAAAATGCCTGGCATAACTCATGTTAGCACTATCTATGCAAAAGGAGGGGGTTTTTAATGCCCTGCAAATTATTGGCATTTGATTTAGACGGCACACTTCTTAACGACTCCGGCGAGCTTACACCGGGCAACGTGGCGGCGATCCGCCGGGCGAAAGAAGCCGGCCTTAATGTGATAATCGCATCGGGACGCAGTCATTCTTCCATCAGCAAATTTAATCAGGCGCTTGGGTTGACTTGTGAGAACTCGTTTGGCATAAGCTTTAATGGAGCTGTGGTCTATAAAACAGCGACCATGGAGATTCTACATGAAACACGTCTTGGCAGAGCTGAATGCGAAAAGATTTATAAGGCTGTAAAGGCCTACGACCCTGACGCTCCTCTCATTCTATATACTCCGCGTGGTGATAAAGTATATTATGAAGTAGAAAATGCGAACATCGACAAATATTACCAGCATACAAATATGAGATGGCAGCGTGTGCCGAGTCTCTTAGAACTAACAACAGAGGGCGCAGCCAAGTTCCTTGTGCGCCAAGAGCCGGAAGAAATCATCCGGATGCAAGATGCCATAAGTGCGGAACTTTCTGACGTGTGCGAGCTTGTGTCCAGTGCGCCGCATCTTTTGGAGTTCGGAGTTCGCGGAAACAATAAGGCCTGCGGCCTTAAGTTCTTGACAGATTATTTGGGAATTAATATGGAAGAAGTCGCGACTGCCGGTGATAATTATAATGATTTAGAGATGATTGAGGCAGCCGGGGTTGGGTTTGCTGTGGCTAATGCTGTGGACGAACTCAAAGCCGTCGCAGATTATGTAACAGTGAGAGACAACAATACTGACGTGGCAGAAGAGATTATCGCGCAGGTTCTAAAGTAAGTGCTGAACAACCTGCTTATGACTGAATTTGAAGCAATCCAGTCGTAGTGAGGTTGTTCAGGGCTTACTAAAATGCACTTAAGGAGGTAGACATATATGCCTATGCCAAATAAAATTATCGATGCACATATGCATTTTTCCGATGTGAGCAAGTTTTTCGATGCCGCAAAAACGTCAGGGGTCGATTATTCCTTTGATGGGTACATGCGAGAATGCGCGGCCAACAATGTCGTTGCGTCTGTCTGTATGGGGCTGGCGGAGACTACACAAGCGGCTTTCCCGGATGAGGCTGCACCATCGCCCATGATTGCGAACTTGGATGTAAAGCGTCCGCCGGGGCTGCATGTGTGCTTGGGTATTAATCCGCATGTGCTCAGCAGTGAGCTTGTTCCCTTGATTGAGCGTATGGTAAAGGAAGGTGCCGGGGTTGTTGGATTTAAGATTTATGCCGGATATTATCATTATCATATTCATGATGCTATTTATGAGCCTGTCTACAAGCTTGCCGCAGCGCACGGCTTGCCCGTGGCAATTCATACAGGCGATACCTATTCTGATAAAGCTTTGTTGAAATATGCTCACCCTTTGGAGGCAGATTTGCTGGCGCTTAGGTGGCGTGATGTTAATTTTATACTGTGCCACATGGGCGACCCATGGATAATGGACGCTTGTGAAGTGGCATATAAGAACTCCAACATTTTCGTTGATATTTCAGGTCTTTTGGCTTGTGACGCGAAAGAAATTGCAGCAACTACCGAGCGAGCGCCGGTGATGCAGCACTATACTCAAGGAATTACGTATCTAAACAATTATAAAAAAGTGCTCTACGGTACGGATTGGCCGCTTGTGCCCATGGCTGAATATATAGAGTTTTGCAAGAAACTCATGCCTGAATCGGCATATGAAGATGTTTTTTTCAACAACGCCAATCGAGTGTATGGTCTTGGACAAAATCTATAGATTGATATTGCATTTGGAGCACCTAAACTGATATAATTTTGATATTAGTGAGTCAATTTTAAAAAGGACACGCTTTCGTGTAATTTTTAAAATTGATGAATATCTCTTAAGCGAAGCTATGTGGCTTGGTTCAACTTATATGCTTTTCTTAAGTTGAGCACTACAGTTTATAAATCAATCGGAGGATCACACATGAAAAAATTGCTATTGGCGATAATTATAGCGACACTCTTATCAGCATGCCAGAGCCCCGCACCGGAAGAACCGGAACCGCCGGAAGATGTGGTTGATATTGTTATTTTACCCGATCCGGAGCCGGAGCCTGACCCAGAGCCGGGGCCTGAAGAGATCGAAGACCCCGGCCCTGATTTAACGGGACTTAGTATGAACCCTATCACAGGGCATTTTATAGATGAAGAGGCCGCTTGGCGGCGCCCTGTCGCGATTGTTATTGACAATATAGCTGCGGCTCTTCCACAAAGTGGAATTTCCCAGGCTGATATAATTTATGAAACTTTGGCTGAAGGCGCTACAACACGTTTGGTTGCTGTGTTTACAACAATGGATTCTGAAAAAGTCGGCCCGGTTCGCAGCACGCGCCATAACTTCTTAGATTTTGCGCTAAACCATGATGCTATTTTAGTGCACCATGGTGGTAGCCCGCAGGGCTATTCCGCCATTAACAGCTTGCGCGCGGACGCCATAGACGGCATGCATGTATCAGGCGCATTTTTTAGAGACTCTTCCCGCTCTACAGGAGGCACGAGACCTTTGGAGCACTCATCTTTTGCTCGCTCATCAGGCCTGTTTGAAGCGATAGACGGCAGAGGATTCAGACAAGAACTTCATGAAGACTTTGCTCAGCCATTCGAATTCTTTGATGATGACTATGAAGTTGAGGGAGAAGAGATGCACGAGGTAGTCGTGCCTTTCGCCGGAGGTAAAGTCGCCGGTTTCCATTACATCGAGGGCGCCGGGGTTTATTTGAGAACTCAAAACGGCAATCCTCATATCGACGAGTATACCGGGCAGCAATTAGCCGTTGAGAACGTTCTTATACAATATGCGAGAATGCGTGTGATGGATAACGTCGGGCGCCGTGATGTAACATTGGTCGGAGAAGGCGCCGGCACACTTCACACAAGAGGCGTGAGCATCCCTGTCAGATGGTCCAGAGAAAGCAATACCTCCCCAACCATCTGGACATTCGAAAACGGCGAACCAATGCGTATAACCCGCGGTAAAACCTGGGTTTGTATTATGCCTGAATAGAGTCAACTTGTAAGATTTTGCTTTGTGTGTCCGGCTTCTCCCGGCCAATAAAGTCCATCCTGCGAGTTTTATTCAGGAACAGCACCTTTTACCCATATTTATATTTGCGAAGGTGAGAAATTTATGAAACACCCTGACAAGTGGAGAGAAACAATAGACCTTTCCTCGATATCGTTCAATCAAATTATAATTGATGAGGTATTAGGATATCCTCACGCGGGGAACGATGTTTTCCATGTAAGGATTTATTATCAGGGAAATAAATTAAACGCCTTCATAAAAGTTGAGCGACAATATGGTGCGGATATTCCAAATGAAGTCAACGTCATATCAAGCTTGCCTTTACCGTGCGTTCCAAGGATTTTAGATTATTCCTTAACTGAACCTCGATATATAGTGACAAAAGAGGCTGCCGGTAAGAAATTATCAGCGATTGTCATAGATAATCCTAATATAGATGTAAAGAAATACCTATTTAAACAGGGGGCTATGCTTTCTGAGCTTCATAACTTAAAGCCTGAGTGTGATCCTGTAAAAGATAGGAAATTCTTTCACATTCCGACACAGGAGTTTTGTGACAAACATAATTTGAGCAATGTACATTTATTTTTAGTATCAAACCAACCGAGTGAGCACATAAAATGCTTTGTTCATGGAGATTTTCATTATGCAAACATTTTATGGGAAAATGCAGAAATTTCTTGTATATTGGATTATGAGCTTGCAGGGCTTGGTATACGGGAATTTGATATGGCATGGTCTGTTTTGCTTAGGCCGGGTCAAAAATATTTATTATCTATGAGTGAAGTAGACGCTTTCCTGCAAGGATATAATAATTCGTTTAGCACTTCTTCGTTTTACTATTGGTACATTAATATTGCTACTCATTTCTATCCGCTCGGAGACAAAGAATATCAGGAAAACATAAAGAGGCTCATTAGGGAAGCAATTAACATTCATTGTAAATAATAAAAATCCTCAAACCCAAATCACCTTGTCCACATGCAAGGTGATTTTTTTGTTGCATACCTTGTCCATCTCGCGAATATATTGTTTTCAAACACACATTCCAAAGAATATAGCTATTACGGTTAAAAGGCGTCCGAGCAAAACGTCAGCACTTTTTTACGGAGTGAGGCGGTGCCGACGACACACCCTCGGAGGTACCAACAAAGTGCTGCAGAAAAAGGGCAAGTTTTGCCGGATGGTTTTCAATCGGAATGGCTATTAAAAAACGCAAGGAGATGGACAAATGAATTGGCACTCAAAAAGCTATCAGGAAGCAATATCAAAGTTTGACTCGGACTTAAGTTATGGATTAACAATGAATCAAGCGGAGAATTATCTCCGGGAACATGGCCCTAACAAGTTGAAAGAGCCTAAGCGTGTTAGTGTATTAACCAAGTTTTTTCTGCAGTTTAACGATTTTATGATAGTTCTTTTGCTAATTGCTGCCGGGGTTTCGGCGGGAGTTACGCTCTTACAAGGCGAGCGCGATTTTTTAGACCCTATCATAATTGTAGGAATTGTCGCGCTGAACGCCATACTCGGCGTAATACAAGAAAGCAAAGCTGAACGGGCAATTGAAGCCTTAAAGAAAATGTCCGCACCCAAAAGTCGGGCGCTTAGAAATGGACGCATACACGTAGTTGACACAGAGATACTTGTCCCGGGAGATATAATCATATTGAAGTCAGGTGATATGATCCCGGCTGATGCTAGGCTCACGGAAGCGTCCAACTTAAGCTGCGAAGAATCAGCACTTACAGGCGAATCTATGCCTGTCACAAAAGACTCTGCCACAGTTGTGAAAAAAAGCTGCCCTCTGGGTGATCAGCACAGCATGGTCTTTGCGGGAACCACAGTGACCGCCGGGCGCGCAAAGGCTATAGTTGTTGCAACAGGTATGCATACTGAAATGGGTCGAATAGCAGGCCAGCTTCTGAAAGGTGGGGCGCTGGAAACGCCGTTGCAGAAAAAACTTGCCAAAACAGGCAAAACTTTGGGTCTTGCCGCAATCGCCATATGTTCTATCATATTTGTGATCGGAGTTATGCAGAGATTCTCGCCTATGTTTATGTTTATGACCTCTGTCAGCCTTGCGGTTGCAGCCATTCCGGAGGGACTGCCTGCCGTTGTGACTATTGTATTGGCAATCGGTGTGCAGCGCATGGTAAAACGGCGCGCAGTCATCAGAAAATTGCCGGCGGTGGAGACTTTAGGCGGCGCTTCCGTTATTTGCTCCGACAAGACAGGCACACTCACACAAAACAAAATGCGCGTTGTAGAGATGGTAAGCGAAGATGCCATGCTTATGCTGAAATATGCATGTCTCTGTAATGATACAATCATAGAGATTAAAGCCACAGGCACAGAAATGATGGGTGATCCCACAGAGAAGGCGCTGGCGCAAGCTGCGTATGAGTCATACATGTCGAAGCATGATTTGGACAAGGATTTTCCAAGGGTTTCGGAGATTCCATTTGAGTCCAAAAGAAAGCTTATGACTACCGTTCATGAAACGCCCGAAGGATATGTGTCCATCACTAAGGGCGCGCCGGATGTGCTCATTTCAAAATGCGTTTTAGAAGACGGGGCACGACGGGATGCACTGGCAAAAAATAATGTTATGGCAGGCAAAGCCCTTAGAGTTATTGCGATAGGCTACAAAAAGCTTGACACTAAACCCCAAAGTGCAAGCGGAGATATTAAAAACTTGGAAGAAGGACTCACTTTTCTCGGTCTTATTGGATTAATTGATCCGCCGCGGCCTGAGGCCAAAAGTGCTGTGAGCATTTGCAAAAAGGCCGGCATTAAGCCTGTTATGATAACCGGTGACCATGTAATAACAGCTCGCGCGATAGCCTCTGACTTAGGCATACTTGAGGGACGAGACAAAGCAATGACAGGAGCTGAAATTTCTGAGCTGTCGCAAGATGAGCTGGTTGAAATTATTGATGACTATACTGTGTTTGCAAGGGTTTCTCCTGAGCACAAAGTGCAGATTGTTAAAGCGTTTCAGGCCAAAGGCCATGTTGTAGCTATGACAGGTGATGGGATAAATGACGCGCCCGCACTTGGCGCCGCAGACATAGGCTGTGCTATGGGTATTACAGGCACAGATGTCGCCAAAGGTGCTGCGGATATGATTTTGCTTGACGATAATTTTGCGACAATAGTTGAAGCCGTGCGCGAAGGGCGCGGGATTTATCAAAACATACGTAAAGCGGTTCACTTCCTGCTATCCAGCAATGTCGGCGAAATAATTACTATCTTAGTGGCAATTTTTACCGGGCTTGCCGTGCCGCTTCTGGCTATTCAACTGCTGTGGATAAACTTGGTGACAGACAGCCTTCCGGCATTGGCGTTGGGTGTTGATCCTGCAGAAGAAGATGTGATGGATAAGCCGCCTCAAAAAACAGGAAATAATCTATTTGATTTGGCTCTCTGGAAGAGAATCGTTTTGGAGGGTGCTATGATTGGTGGTCTCGCGCTGACTGCGTTCGTGTATGGACTTACCCGTCACGATGGGCCCGGCGAAATCTGGGTAGCTCGTACTATGTGCTTTGCGGTGCTCAGTATATCCCAGCTGGTTCATGCCTTCAATATGCGCAGCGAAAAGAGTTTGCTAGAGATAAAGCCATTCTCGAATCTATACCTGGTGGGTGCTTTTTTTGCCGGTCTTGCGCTCCAAGTTATAGTCATCATGACCCCGGCTATCAGCTCTGTTTTTGGGGCGAGGCCGCTTAGGTTGGAGCAATGGGTGGTAGTAGGCCTTCTGAGCCTTATGCCTTTACTCATTGTTGAAATTGAGAAGTTTGTGCTTAGCAAAGCTAAGAGTAGCGACGTTAGAATAAAGCCATGGAAAAATAATTATCAGGTTATGGCTGAACATAGTCCTTCTCCAAACAATTGATTGTTTATTTCTTGAAAAACACCAACAATTCATCTGTGTTCGTCATAATCCATAAACGAACCATAGTCTTTCGCATATATTTTCATGAAAATTGACGAGAAGAAACTATTTCCCTTCAACCCCAATATATAGTATAATGAGCATACGCTCACTACTATATATTGGGGTTGAGTCCTTGTTAATAAAAAATACACTTATTATGTTGCCAAGGAACACAAGACACAAGAGGAGGATAAAATGCAAGTACTACAACAACAGCAAAACATGCTTGTTTCAATTATCAAGAGGGATGGACGCACAACGCCTTTCGACGAAGAAAAGATTGTGGAGGCGATAAAGAAAAGCTTCCAAGCTGAGGGGGATTACAGAAGCTACAGCTACTATCAGCAAATAACATCGAATGTTTTGAAGCTATTATTCGAACGCGGAATGAGCACGCCAACGGTTGAGCAGGTTCAGGACGTTGTCGAAGAAGCGCTCATGAAAAACGGGCATGCTCAAGTCGCAAAGGCGTATATACTCTATCGCGCGGAGCGTAACCGCGCACGTGAGATGAACACACGCCTCATGCAAATTTATGAGGAAATAACGCTAAAAGACTCCAAAGATTCCGATATTAAGCGTGAAAACGCCAATGTCAACGGCGATACCGCTATGGGTACCATGCTTAAATACGGCTCGGAGGGCGCCAAGCAATTCTATGATATGTTTGTGCTAAAGCCTGAGCACTCAAAGGCACATAAGGACGGCGAGATTCATATACATGATTTGGACTTTTTAACAATGACTACTACGTGTTGCCAAATAGATATTGTTAAACTGTTTGAAAACGGATTTTTCACGGGGCATGGCACACTTCGCGAGCCTAAATACATTGGCAGCTATTCAGCATTGGCTTGCATTGCCATCCAGTCCAACCAAAATGACCAACATGGTGGACAGTCCATTGCAAACTTTGACTATGGACTTGCGCTTGGTGTGCGCAAAACTTTTATGGCCCAATATCTTGAAGGCATAATTCAGTCGCTTGAGCTTGTAGCGGATTTTGATGCACCAGATAAGCTGAAAGCAATCCATGATCAGCTCCACGCAGACGGTGTTATTCTCCGTATGGAATATTATGATGAGTTTCTAAAGGCAGAGCGTGAAAAACTGCTGGAACTTGGCCTCGACGCTAATAGTATAGAAAAATGTCAGCAAACATCTATTAAAAATGCAATCAAAGGCACAGACCGTGACACTTACAAAGCTATGGTCGCCTTGGTTCATAATTTGAACACTATGCACTCACGCGCAGGCGCGCAAGTGCCTTTTTCCAGCATTAATTACGGTATGGACACCTCTTCTGAGGGGCGCATGGTTATAAAAAACGTGCTTTTGGCGCTTGAGGTAGGGCTTGGAAATGGCGAGACGCCTATTTTCCCTATCCATGTTTTCAGGCTTAAAGAGGGCGTAAATTATAACCCGGAAGACCCAAGCTATGATTTGTTCAAGTTGGCTTGCCGCGTAAGTGCAAAGCGATTATTCCCAAACTTCGCGTTTGTGGACGCTCCGTTTAACTTGCAATATTATAAAGAAGGCTGCCCGGAGACAGAAATCGCATACATGGGCTGTCGCACTAGAGTTATCGGCAATACTTTCGATCCATCCAGAGAGACAATTTTTGGAAGAGGAAACTTAAGCTACACCTCTATCAACCTCCCACGCATAGGTATCAATTCCGGCGGCGATTTAGATGCGTTTTTTAGTGAACTTGACGAAAAAATAAACTTGGCCTCGGAACAGCTTCTCGAGCGCTTTGAAATACAGGCAAACAAAAAGGTGCTTAACTATCCATTTTTAATGGGTGAAGGTATTTGGATGGATTCTGATAAGCTGAATCCTGAAGATAAAGTCAGAGAAGTGCTCAAGCACGGCACGCTTTCGATTGGGTTTATAGGCCTTGCTGAATGTCTTGTTGCACTTACCGGCCAGCACCACGGTGAATCAGAAGACGCACAGCAGCTGGGTCTTAAAATAATCGGCCATATGAGAGCTCGCATGGACGAGTGGTCTGAGAAACATAGGCTTAACTTCTCGCTTCTTGCGACTCCGGGCGAGGGCTTGAGCGGACGCTTTGTTGGAATAGATAAAAAGCGATTCGGCGAATTACCGGGCATAACTGACAAGGAATACTATACCAATGGCTTCCATGTACCTGTGGGGCATAAAATCGCGGCATTTGAAAAGATAAATGTTGAAGCACCTTATCATGAACTTACAAATGCCGGGCACATAACCTACGTCGAAATGGATGGCGACATGTCCAAAAATGTAGATGCGTTCGAGAAAATTATACGCCATATGAAAGAGTCAGGTGTGGGTTACGGCTCTGTCAATCATCCTGTGGACAGAGACCCTGCCTGCGGATATACCGGCATCATAAATGACGAATGCCCGAAATGCGGACGTACGGAAAATGGCGCAAGATTTGAGAGAATCAGAAGAATCACCGGGTATCTGGTAGGAACTCTTGACAGATTTAATAACGCAAAACTCGCGGAAGTTCGTGATAGAGTGAAGCATGGCTAGAAGTTCTTGATGAAGCTTCAAGCCTAATCAAAAAAAGACCGGCGGTTGTGGTCACAATCGCCGGCCTTTCCTTTTTTGTGCGTTATCTCTTCGTTTTGCCTGTGTGTAACCTCTCGCCTAAAATCGCTTAAACTCAATATCCCGTCTTGCCGGAGGTATTGCCTTAAGGCGCGCATACTCGGTTCTAACGGGGTCGATGTTTTGGACTTTCGGCAGTCCTACGAACCACGAGAGGAATAGGATATAGCATTTGTACAGTATGAGGAGTCCCCATGCGAAGAAAAACCCGCCATAGAAAGAGGGACTAAGTCCGACACTCCAACCATCGGTTATTACGAATATGACCAAGAAACTCACGAACCATGCTATTACATGCCTTAGAAAGCTGTAGCGGCGTTCAACATTACGTCTAGCCACATACAAAATCAAATCAGCACTTGGAGCTTCGGCGTGTTCTGTATCAATATGTATCCCCGAAGTCGGTGATTGAACTTTAATCACCTTATTACTATCAGCGGCATCGTCGCCAGTGACTGAATTGCTGCTATGAGGTGCGTAGGTCTCATTTGCAGCACTGTCATCTTCCAGCGCGTTCTCTCTTAAGTTCATACGGTTGTAAGATCTGTTAGAAAGAGCTTCGCCTTCAAATGTCTCTACTGTTTGCTTATCTTCCTCTGCGTCAACGGCAGCGATAGCTGTATTCGTCAGGCGGATTGACGTAAGGTCATTATCCAGCCAAATTGCACGGTTCTTCAGCGTAAGCTGCTTCGCCCGGCGCGAATAGGTCTCACCAACTCGTTGATTGTGATGATTGAAAACAATAATTTTCCCCAAAACAAGTCACTCCTGTCGGACAGAGGCTCTGCACATAGTCAGCACAAAGATTCTGCACGTAGATGGAACACCAGCTCGACATGGAAAACACTCTATTTCCCAATAGAAGCTAATGCTTGCCTCTTTCACCGGAAGCAAAAAAGGACTTAGATATTACTATGTTACGCGGTATTGCTTTATGTAAAACCGTGAATCTGCTGTTTTTTATCATGGGTGCCATCCCCTTCACAGTTTTCCATCAAAAGATGATCCTATCATTATCCGTTAAGCATAAAAGACCCGAAAATGACGACTTTATACTGTACGCCATAATCGGTGAATGAGCTGAAAATAAGATTTTTTAAGTACAGGCTAGTGCCAAATCTAACACCAAACTAATATCCTTCCCGCATGGAAGACATAAAAAATGGCAATAATCATGATTGCTTAACTGGTAAAAATATGATAGATTTATAATACACGTTTATAGTAAAATTTGCAAGTAGCAATTACAACTTTTTTAGCTCGTTTTAACTTATGGAATTACACGCAAGTTAAAACAAGGGATTGCTAACTAGCTGTATATATATTATGTCAAAAATGATGTTTAAGGAGCAGACAGTATGTGTGGACTTTGTGGTTTTAGCGGAAATTTGGAAGCCGGCGAACTGATAATCGAAAAAATGATGGATAAGATTAAGCATAGAGGGCCTGACAGCTCCGGCAAGTTTTTAAGCGAAAATATGACAATCGGCTACCGTCGCTTGAGCATAATTGACCTAGAGGGCGGCGCACAGCCCATATATAACGAAGATAATACTCTTGTGCTGGCCTTCAACGGCGAGATATATAATTTCAAGGCCTTGCGCGAGGAGCTGGTTTCGCTTGGGCATGTGTTTAAAAGCGAAACGGACTCGGAAGTAATAATTCACGGGTATGAGGAGTACGGCGAAGGCCTGCCTTTAAAGCTGCGAGGCATGTTCGCTTTTGTAATATACGACACGAAAACAGGTGCGTTGTTCGTGGCCAGGGATCACTTTGGAATAAAGCCGTTTTATTATTCTGTAGTGGATGGTGAGCTTGTTTTTGGATCGGAAATTAAGAGCATACTGGAACATCCCGGCTACAATAGAGAGGTGAATGAGACAGCGCTCGAGAATTACTTGACATTTCAATACTCCGTACTCGAAGAGACTTTTTTCAAAGGAATATTCAAGTTGCTCCCTGCACATTATTTGAAGTTCTCAAGCGGTCAGGAGCCGAAGGTCACGCGTTATTGGACGCCTGAGATTGCACCCGCAAAAGAGGCCTCGCTTGAGCAAGTTATAAACGAAATCGATGAAATTATGACAGATTCTATAGAGGCGCATAAAGTTAGCGATGTTGAAGTTGGCTCGTTCTTGTCAGGCGGCATTGACTCGAGTTATGTTGCGGCAAGGTTCGGCGAACGAAATTCACTCAAAACATTTACAGTTGGCTTTGCCCATGATAAATACAACGAAGTCGAGCACGCCAAAGAATTGGCAGGGCAGCTTGGCATACAAAATTTTGAAAAGATTATAACAGACACAGAATATTGGGATGTTTTCCCAACAGTCCAGTATTATATGGACGAGCCTCTGGCAGACCCCTCTGTGGTTCCTCTTTACTATGTGAGCAAGTTGGCAAGCGAGCAGGTGAAAGTTACTCTCTCAGGCGAGGGCGCGGACGAGCTTTTCGGCGGGTACAATATCTATAAAGAGCCGCTGGATTTGAAGATTCTGACTGATTTGCCAAGGTTTATTCGATTATTCTTGGGCGCTATAGCTTCCGCATTGCCGTTTAACATCAAAGGCAAAAACTTTTTCATAAGAGGTTCAAAGACTGTTGAAGAGCGTTTTATAGGCAATGCGATGATATTCTCGAAACCTGAGCGTGAGGCCATATTGAAAGGTCCAAAAGGAAAATACAGCCCAACAAGTCTCACCGCCCCTTATTATGATAAAGTACGCCATCTAGACGATATAAGCAAAATGCAGTACATTGATTTGCACTTTTGGATGGCGGGTGACATACTTCTGAAAGTTGATAAAATGAGCATGGCAAACTCAATAGAGGTGCGCACTCCATTTTTGGACAAAGAAGTCTTTGGCGTAGCCGCAAAAATCCCTGTAAACTACAAGGTCAACCAAAGCGCGACCAAGTATGCCCTGCGAATGGCTGCTAAGTCTGTGCTGCCGGAAGAGTCCGCAAGCAGGCGCAAACTGGGCTTCCCTGTGCCTATCCGCGTATGGCTAAAAGAAGATAAGTACTATAACACAGTAAAAGAAGCGTTTACATCAGCGCGTGCAGAGAAGTTTTTCAAAACGGACAAGCTCATGGATATTTTGAATCGCCACAAAGCCGGCAAAGCTGACTATAGCCGTAAGATATGGACAGTATATACATTTCTTGTATGGCATGAGGTTTACTTTAGCGAAGTAGCGGGCTAAGCACGAAAGCCTATCTTTAAATTTTACGAACACCACGAAGCAAACTACCCCTCCCCCTTAAGGATGGGTAGTTAAACTTCGTGTAAAAAAGGAGGGTTGATATGATTGCTTTTAAAGACATAAGCATGACCTACAAAGTAGCCAAACGCCAGCAAGGGCTGAAAGCCGCTTTGAAATCTATGGTCAAGCGCGAGCACATCTATATTGAGGCATTGAAGAACGTTTCTTTTTCTGTCGATGAAGGTGAAATCATCGGATATATTGGCCCTAACGGCGCGGGAAAATCCACAACCATAAAAATACTTAGCGGAATACTGGTTCCTACAAGCGGGGATTGTTCAGTATTTGGCAGGCGTCCCTGGGATAATCGCATTGAGCATGTCAAGCATATTGGCGTTGTTTTCGGCCAGCGTTCTCAGCTTATGTGGGATATTCCAGTCATCGACTCATTTGAGCTCCTGCGAGACATTTACAGAGTGCCAATCATGGAATACAAGAAGAATCTCGACGAACTTGTTGAGATTTTCAGTCTTTCGGAGTTTGTGAACACACCTGTTCGCCAGCTGAGTCTGGGTCAGAGAATGCGCTGTGAGATTGCGGCGTCACTGCTGCATAGCCCCCGTATTTTGTTTTTGGATGAGCCTACTATAGGGCTGGACGCCGTCTCTAAGGTAGCGGTGCGAAACTTTGTGAAGCGAATCAACAAAGAAAACGGCGTAACAGTCATGCTAACTACCCATGACATGGGAGACATCGACGCGCTGACAGACCGCGTGATGCTGATTGGCAAAGGACAGATTTTGTACAACGGCAGCTTCGCTCAGATGAAAAGCAAATACAATGCCATAAGCATCATGACAGTGGACTATGATGATAGCAAAGAAATACCTCGTCAAGAAAATGTTGAGCTCCTATCCTGTGCAAACGGCAGGGCAGTTTTATCAATTGACACGACGAAAACCTCCGTATCACAGGTTATAAGCTGCTTATCACAACACGTTATTGTACATAATATTGGAGTAGAGTCACGCCCCATTGAAGAAATAATAGCCGAAGTTTATGAGGAATTTTCTTTATGATGCCATATATTTCACTTTTACGAGTTAGATTTCTAAATGGGCTGCAATACCGCGCCGCCGCGCTTGGAGGGCTTACTACCCAAGTGTTTTGGGGGCTTATGCTCATTTTTATTTTTAGCGCTTTCTATGGTGATGCGCCTGCTTCGGGTGGATTTTTATTCAGTGAGCTTGTGACATTTATCTGGCTGCAGCAGGCATTTCTTACGTTCATCTTTTTGTATGACTGGGACAATGAACTGCTCGAAATGATAACCACCGGTGGCATAAGCTATGAGCTTTGCAGGCCCATAGATATATATCAAGTATGGTATGTGAAGCTGCTCTCTAAAAGGCTGGCTGGCGGCACTTTGCGGTTTTCTCCAATAATTTTGCTTGGGTTTTTGATGCCGTATCCATTTAATCTGTCTTTGCCCCAAAGCCCGCTTTCGTTCTTGTTGTTTCTTATAACGTTATTTTTGGGGTTGCTGCTGCTGGTTTCCATACTAATGATAATCTATATCTCGATTTTCAAAACAACATCACCCATAGGCTCAATAGGTATTCTCAGCACAGTCGGCTCATTCTTAGCGGGACATAGCATACCTATACCCTTGATGCCTCCATGGCTGCAGCAAGTCACCGCATTCATGCCGTTTCGCTGGACATCTGATCTCCCCCTGCGAGTGTATTCCGGGCATATAGGCACAGAGGAGGCTCTGGTGGGAATATTAATGCAAGTTTTCTGGATTACTGTTTTGGTGTCAGCGGGTACGTTAATTATGAAAAGTGTCACGCGCCTATCCACAGTGCAAGGAGGTTGATTTGATGAAGCTATATTTGAAATATATCAGCTTGCTCTTTAGAGCCCAAACGCAATACAAAGCCTCATTTATCATGACTGTTATAACCCAATTCATCCAGCCGTTTGCGCTATTCGCAGGGATATTTTTCCTGTTTGAGCGTTTTGGCAATGTGCAGGGCTGGACTCTGTTTGAGGTGTTCATGAACTATGCTGTCATTGGAATGTGCTTTGCTGCGGCGACCTGTTTTGCTCGTGGATTTGACACATTTGCTACTATGATTAGAACAGCATCGTTTGACAGAGTCTTAGTTCGCCCGCGGGGCACTGTACTTCAAGTTTTAGGCTCAGGCTTTGATGTGAAACGAATCGGTCATTTTCTCCAGGCTACTATTGTACTCGCTATCGCGATAGTCAACGTTGATGTATCATGGAATTTTGTTAGAGTCATTATGCTTATCAACATGATTTTGGGTGGTAGCATCATATTTTCAGGCATATACATGCTAGAGGCAACAGCGGCTTTTTGGACAGTGGACGGGCTTGAATTCGCTAATATATTCACCCATGGCATCCAGCAGCACGCGGTCTATCCTTTGGGAATATTTCCAAGAGGGATTACGATATTTCTAACGGTTGTGATCCCCTTCGGAACAGTGACATATCTGCCCATGCAGTATCTGCTTGGCAGAATAGACGGCATAGGCTGGCTGTATGCGTTCATGCCGCTCGCGGGGGGATTGTTTATATTTCCTTGCATTCTGGCATGGAGGTTTGGTGTTAGTAAATACTCATCGGCGGGGTCGTAGAGTAGAAAATTGGCTATATTGCCACTATCTTAAAATATAAATATTGAATCAGCTAAAGCAAAGATGTATAATGTATACATAATAAAAAGTGCCAAATGTATGGAGGCGTTTTCCCTTGAATGCATGATGAGTGCCAGCAAGGCCGGACGGCCGCAAGACTGCCTGCTCACCCAAGCATTCAGAAAAGCCGGACGCCGGAGGCAAACAGAATCCATTAAAGCAGGGTTTTCATAGGTAGCGAAAAGCACTGTGAGACTTTCTATGAAAAGTTGGGTTAATGCATAAAAAACCCAGCAACCACATTCATGACAAATATTTCAAGGTGGTGTAGTTTTGTTTCAGCTCATAACAGTAACACTTTCTTTTGTTTTAGTGCCAATACTTGGCAGGTTCAAAGTCGGCCTATGGGCTTCACTCGTAATAACAGCAATTGTAATGGGGCTCATAAATGGCTTAGGCATTGCAGATTTAGCAGAAATAGTTGGAGATGTCTTCACAGCGCCTGCCTCGATGAATGCCATACTTACAATCGCCATGGTAAGCGTCATGGGCGCAATGATGAAAGTGTATGGCGTGCTGGATAAAGGAATTGCCGGGCTCGCTTCCCTTGTGAGTGACAAAAGGTATTTAATAGCTATAATTCCCCTGCTTATCGGTTGCATCGCAGTGCCCGGAGGCGCCATACTTTCAGCTCCTTTTATACTCAACTTGGGCAATGAGCTTGGCATGGAAAAGCCTTTGAGTGCTGTATCAAATCTCGTGTTTAGGCATATGCCAATGTTTTTGCTTCCATATTCAACTTCAATCTTGGTCGCTTCATCTATAACAAATCTTAGCATTATGACGTTCATACCGCTGAATGCTATATTTATACTACCTGTATTTTTTTCAGGTTATTTTATCTATATGAGACGCGTCCCGGCGAAGAAAAACGAGGATAAAGTGCCGTTTGCCGAGGGTATGAAAAACTTGCTGAAATACACTTCACCTATCTATGTTTGCGTTATAGTACATATAGTTACGGGAATCCCATTCTATCTGGCGATGATATCGAGCTTATTGATACTTTTCATGATGAGCCCTGATAAAAAAGGCTATCCAAAGCTGTTCATAAAGTCCGTCTGCCTAAAAACTGTGTTTTCTGCGGTAGGTGTATTCATGATACAGGGCGTTGTGAGTAATTTAGATGGGCTTATAGCTGTTTTTAGCACAATGATGGAGAGCGGTGCGCTAATGATTTTGGCATTGTTTTTAGCTGCTGTGTTTTTTGGGATGATTACAGGATTCCATATGGCGTCAATTGGTTTTGTAATACCTATGATTATGACGCTTGATCTGAGCCATGGTGAGTTTTTGGCATTGCTATATTTTGTATATTGTGCGGCGTACTTTGGTTATTATTTCTCGCCGCTGCATATGTGTCAAATCTTTACCAACCAATATATGGACGTAAAAATGAAGAGCCTGTATCGTGTATATATCCCGTTCGCGTCGTTTGTACTGGGGTGGATGGTAGTATCGTATCTTGCGCTGAGCCAGATACTTCCTATGATGTTTGGTTAGATAGTGTCGACATGAGTAATGTCATACGTCTTTCCTTCTGATTTTTAGTCACTTCTCGTCGAGGACTTCAACACTTTTCACTTCGTGAAAAGCCGCACAACTAACTCATGTCAACACTATCTAGACCATATAACAAATATAAACTGAGGAGCGTGCAGCATATATGAAAAAAGAAGCCATGGAAGTTTTGAGAAATCGCAGAAGCATAAGGAAATACAAACAAGAACAGATAACAGAAGAAGAATTGAACACGGTTTTGGAGCTGGGGACATATGCGCCAACCGCAAAAGGCTTACAATGCCCGGTGATTGTCGCGGTGCAAGACAAAGAAACCGTTGCACTTCTTTCAAGGCTGAATAGGCAGATACTTTCTGAAATAAGAGGTAAGCCATTAGAAGAAATAGCAGACCCATATTTCGGCGCACCAACTATTGTTTTAGTGTTCGCTCCGCGCTCTGTGAATACCTTCGTTGAGGATGGCAGCGCTGTGATGAGTCAGCTTTTGCTGGCAGCGTATGCTGCCGGGCTGGGCTCATGCTGGATAAACAGAGAGCAGCAAATGTTTGAACTGCCGGAAGGAATCGCACTTAAGGAAAAATGGGGGCTTAGCGAAGAATACGCCGGTATAGGCGGGCTATCGCTAGGATACGCTGACTGTGCGCATCCCGAGCCGATAGCGCGCAAGGATGGATATGTTGTTATCGTTAAATAGGTTGCAAAAAGACTGCTCTACATATAGTAATATAATATCACCTCCCGGGGAAAGCTGTTATAAGCTGTAAAACCTAAGGAGGTGATATTTTTGAAAAAAATCACAATGAATATAAATGATAAGCTTAACAATAAAAAAGCCATGGAGATTCGCACGTCTCTAAGTGACTTGTCCGGGGTGGTGTCTGCGGATGTGGCTGTTTTGGATGCGAAGGCTTACGCTTATGCCGGAGATAAACTTACCCCTGAAGCTGCTGTAGCTAAGGTGCTGGAGACAGGGATTAGCGCATCTGTGGTAAAGGAAGAATATATAAGTGATGCAAGCGATTTTAAGTCACCTATTCAGGGCACACTGTAGTGAATTATGTTGAAGCCTGCCCCACATAAAATCATGGGGCAGGCTGCTTTTTCTAAAGGCCTAACTATAACGTAAAAAAACCTTAATGTCACTAACCCAATAAGTGTGGTAAAATTCGACATATATAGCCATATATAGCTGATTAACTTAAAAAGTATCGCAAATTAAAGCAGAGGGATTGCTATAATGCTTCGCGTGAGCATTTTGAGATGAACTCACTATACATAGAGATATTGGAGGTAATTATATAATGCAACGAACCAGGGGATCAGGCACACGAGCAAAGAGGCGCGGAGGCGGCTGTCTGCTGTTAATAATAATCATTTTGGCTATTATCTTGGCCGTAATCGGAGGTATCGGTGCTTTCTTGATGGGAGTGTATAGACCAAGTTCAGAATATATGGACTATTTTGAATTTCATGCTGTTGACTCAGAGCCTGTGATTATGGTGCTGAATGATGTGATTCTAGGGTCTGAGTATACTCCTATTGTTCAAAATGGCGAGCTTTATCTTCCATTTGACTTTGTTCGGCAATTTGTTGATGAATGGATTTTTTGGGACGAACCTACAGGGAGACTGACCATAACCAATCAGTATTTTGTGATACGTATAGATCTGGATGAGTTTACTTATTATGTCAATAGCCGCCCAACCACCTTAGATCAACCTATTTTTTACAGGAACGGTACCATATTCATACCTGCTGCCTTTTTGGAAAAGCAGTATGACATCAATATAAACTTCCCCACGAATGAGCAAGGCGAGGGACGTATAGTGTGGGTGCATCTCACGTCGCAGGAGCGCCAGTCTGCTCATATCACGGAAAATACAGTTCTACGTTTTGAGCCACATAGATGGAGCCCTATCGCCGCTGAACTGAGTGAGGGATCTCAGCTTACCATATTCGCTCCTGAATATGGTGAGGTTTTGAGCTATCTTCATTACAGGGAGATGAGTAGAGTCGAAAGTGTATTGAACCGGCGAATTGACGAGAAGTATATGCGTGTGCGAACTGACAATGGGCTTATAGGCTATGTTATTGCAGACCTTTTGAGTGAGATTCAGACCATCCCCGGATACGTGCGTGAGCTTGTTAGGCCAGATTATATTCCACCAAGGCCCATAGACGGCAAAGTTGTTATGGTTTGGGATATGATGGAATATCAATTTCAAAACACTCCATGGACTAAAAATGACCATAGTGTTATAGATGTAATATCTCCGCAATGGTTCCGTTTTAACAGAGAGACTTACAGCGGAGAAATACTTTCCATAGCTTGCCAAAATTATATGCAGTGGGCGCACGAGCGCGGCTACCATATTTGGCCCAAAGTTTTTGACAGTGAAGATGGAAATGTGACCGGACTTATACTGACAGATCAAGAGCGACGCGAGTATGTAATCCAGCAGCTTCTGGACTTTATAGACATATATAACCTTGATGGTATAAATATTGACTTTGAGCGTGTGAGGCAAGTTGATATACGATATTTCCATCAATTCTTGCGCGAGCTTTGGCCACCCATGCGTGAGCGCGGCGCAATACTATCTGCGGCTGTGTTTGTGCCAAGCGCCTGGAGCCTGTATTATGACAGAGGCGCAATCGCTCAAGCTGTTGACTTTGTTGCTGTAATGGCCTATGATGAACATACGATACATTCATCTGAGCCCGGCCCTAACGCATCGATAGGCTTTGTTACAACCGCCGTTCAAAATATGCTGTTTAACCCGCCACCCGGGCAGCTCCCGGTTCCGCCTGAGAAGCTCATATTATGTGTGCCATTCTATACTCGTGTATGGATAGAAACAGAAGATGAGGACGGAGAGGTCACTTTCCGCGTCCGCAGCTTAGGCATGAACTTTGCCAGACGCCTTTTTGAAGAAAACGGCGCGGTATTTGAGTGGCAATATGATATAGGTAAATACTATGCTGAGTTTGAGATATTTGAAGACGGTGCCATGCGGCAATACCGCACATGGCTTGAAGATATTAGGTCAATGACGAAAAAAGTTGATCTGGTCACAAGATATGATTTAGCCGGCGTGGCCGCATGGGTCTGGGGACTTGAGAAAGAGTCTATTTGGGATTTATTTTATGCCGAGTTGAAATCGCAGTAAAATGTGATGCGATATGATGTGGAGGAGCCACCGCAAATGGCTCCTCATGTCTTTTTCCAAAATATAGCCGTTAAGTTGAAAAGCACAACTTAAACGACTAGCGTACTACGTACGCCTAACACCTCTACAACTGCGTTGTGTCGGTGCTTTGACGTTCATCTAACTTGAAAGAACCTTAACACTTTGCGTTAGTGTTTTCAAGTTAGTTCACTATAATATACACATGATAATCTTGACTGTATTAGTCAAGTATGATAATATCGAATTGATCCTGTAAGGATAGGGGGACTTGATGTATGTTTTTGACTAAAGAATGCGATTATGCAATACGAGTGGTACGAGCTCTCTCAGGTATGGAAAAAAAGACTGTTAAAGAAATTTGTGACCTCGAGCATGTTCCGTTTAATTTTGCATATAAAATATTAAAAAAGTTGGAGCGAGCAGGTATCGTACAATCCATTCGGGGTGCGCATGGGGGCTATCAACTTTCAAAGGCTTTAAATAAAATCTCTTTGTTCGATATTATCAGCGCGGCAGATACTGAGTTGTATATTAATGAATGTCTAAAGCCGGGGCATGAGTGCATAAACAATATGAATGGTAAACTCTGCAGCGTGCATCAAGAACTGGGACAAATACAAGCCAACTTGACTGATATTCTTAAAGCAAAGACGTTTGATATGCTTAAGTAAGCCCTGAACAACTTCATTACGACAGGACTGCTTCAAATTCAGTCATAAACAGGTTGCTCAGCACTTACTTATGTAAATTCTAAATATGCTACCCATTTCTATGATAGCTGTGAAATAAACTTATATGCGTAATTCGGACTAATTTAGTCATATTTAAAAAAGATGATAAAAGGAGCGATAGCAATGAGTCAATTTAGCAAAGCTTTTGGATGTCACAACTGCCCCAGTGCGGATAAGCCGCTCGAGGAGTTTATCGCAAAGTTGCCGATGGAAACTTCTCACCACCGCGTAGATGCACAGGAAACTAAATGCGGGTTTGGTTTGCAAGGCGTATGCTGTAGGCTGTGCGCCAATGGTCCGTGCCGTGTCACACCAAATGCACCAAAAGGCGTTTGTGGTGCGGATGCGGATGTAATTGTTGCCCGTAACTTCCTCCGTTCTGTGGCGGCAGGTTCCGGCTGTTATATCCATGTGTTGGAAAATACTGCGCGAAACTTGAAAAACACAGCCAAATCAAAAAGCAAGATAAAAAGTGAAGATGCACTAAAACGTCTGGGAGACATGCTTGGAATAGAAGAGTCAGATCAGCATATCCTTGCCGAAAAAGTGGCGGATGCAGTGCTTGCTGACCTTTACAAGCCTGACTTTGAGCCTATGGAGCTTGTTCAGAAAATGGCATATGCACCTCGTTATCAAAAGTGGGCAGAGCTTGGCATTTTGCCTGGCGGCGCTAAGTCCGAAGTATTTAAAGGATTGGTTAAAACATCGACCAACCTCAATTCTGATCCAGTAGACATGCTCCTTAACGCACTACGCCTGGGTATTTCCACCGGCCTTTATGGCTTGGCGCTAACCAATATGCTAAACGATATTATGCTGGGCGAGCCTGAAATTCGCATGGCTCCCGTGGGCATGCGAGTAATCAATCCTGATTACATAAATATAATGATTACCGGGCATCAGCATTCTTTGTTCACTCACCTGCAAGATGCACTAATTACGCCGGAAGCTGTGGAAAAAGCCAAAGCCGTTGGTGCGAAAGGCTTCAAACTGGTAGGATGTACATGCGTGGGGCAGGACTTGCAGCTCCGTGGCGCACATTATACAGAGGTATTTGATGGGCATGCCGGTAATAACTTCACCAGCGAGGCGGTTCTGGCAACAGGCGCTATAGACGCTGTGCTTACTGAGTTTAACTGTACACTCCCGGGCATTGAACCTATTTGTGATGAGCTTATGATTAAGCAAATTTGCTTGGACAATATAGCGAAAAAAGCCAATGCTGATTACATAAACTTCTCTTTTGAACAAAGAGATGAGCTTAGTCGGAAAATCATTGACGATATTGCCATGGCCTATAAGGCACGCAGGAGTAAGGTTCAGCTTAATCTGATGAGTGATCATGGTTATGAGAACACTCTCACAGGCGTCAGCGAAGGTACCCTGAAGAAGTTCTTGGGAGGCTCATGGGCGCCGCTTATTGAGCTGATAGCCGCCGGTAAAATTAAAGGGGTTGCGGCTGTTGTTGGCTGCTCAAATTTGAGGGACGGTCACGATGTATTGACAGTCGAGCTTACTAAGGAACTTATAGCTCGTGATATTATTGTACTTACCGCAGGATGCAGCTCAGGCGGAATTGAAAATGTTGGGCTTATGACGCCGGAAGCGGCAGAGCTTGCCGGGGATTCGCTTAAGGAAATCTGCAAAGCGCTGGGCATACCTCCTGTTCTTAACTTTGGCCCTTGCCTTGCGATAGGCCGCTTGGAGATGGTAGCCACAGAGCTTGCCGAGGCACTTAATGTGGATATTCCTCAGCTTCCATTGGTGCTTTCAGCTCCTCAATGGCTGGAGGAGCAAGCTTTGGCTGACGGCGCGTTCGGGCTAGCTCTTGGCTTGCCGCTGCATCTTGGCCTTCCGCCGTTTGTGACAGGCAGTTCTATTGCTGTAAGCGTTTTGACTGAACAGATGAAAGCCCTTACAGGAGGCTTTGTAGTCATAAATCCTGACGGAAAACAATCAGCAGATATGCTGGAAGATATTATCATGCAAAAACGCACAGAGCTTGGCTTAAATTCCTAAAGGGGGGAGACGCATGAAACGTATCATGATAGATGCAGATAAATGCGACGGCTGCAGAAACTGTGCCCTTGCATGTATGCAGACTCACCGCGGGGATGAAGGCAATATATATTCATTGAACTTGAGTGACCCGCGCAATGAGTCGCGCAACGACATTCTGCTTAACGATAAAGGTGAGTACATACCACTGTTTTGTCGCCACTGTGACGAGCCTGAGTGTATAATGGCTTGCATGAGCGGCGCAATGACAAAAGGCGAAACAGGCCATGTATATTACGACGATGAGAAATGTGGCGCATGCTTCATGTGTGTGATGAGCTGTCCTTTTGGCATCCCGAAGCCTGATTTTGCTACGGGCAGTAAAGTTATTACATGCGATTTCTGCAAGCACGACGAGGAAGGGCCAAGTTGTGTACGCAGTTGCCCTAAACAGGCGATTCGTTTAGAGGAGGTGGCGGCAAGATGAAACATGTAATCATCGGCGCAGGTGCCGCGGGAATGACCGCCGCCAAAACCATACGAAGTATCGATCCACAAGCTGAAATCATTGTAATTTCTGAAGATAAGCAAGTACACTCACGCTGCATGCTGCACAAATACATAGGCGGCGAGCGCGATGAGGCAGCACTAAATTTTATGCCGGAAAACTTTTTTGAGGCTAATAACATTGCGTGGCTCAACGGAACCACTGTAACAAGCGTGGATTCGTCCGCAAAGCTAGTTCACTGCGGGCAAGACAGCGTTACTTATGACAAACTATTAATTGCCGGGGGCGCAGTTAGCGCAGACCTGCCTGTGCCTGGTCTGGATAAGGCGAAAAACGTATACGGCCTTCGCAACCTCTCAGATGCAAAAAACATCAAAGATGCTGCATCAAAATCACAGCGAGCAGTAATAGTTGGAGGCGGGTTTGTTGGCCTGGATGCGGCATATGCACTACTTGGTCTAGGAAAGGAAGTAGCAGCCGTTGAGATGGCTAAGCACATCCTGCCACTTAACTTGGATATGCGAGCGGCTCAAGCTTACCAGGAAAAGTTTGAAGAAGCCGGCGCAAAGCTTTACCTTGGGCGCAAAGTGACAGCTGCTACTGTAGGCAGTGATGGCAATGTGACTCGGCTACTATTGGATGATGGCTCAACGCTGCCTTGTGACTTTGTCGTGGCGGCTACAGGCGTAAGAGCTGCTGTGGGCTTTTTGGAAGGCAGTGGAGTGGCTGTTGACAAAGGCGTATTGGTTGATCAATATATGGCTACAAATTGTTCTGATATTTATGCCGCCGGTGATATAACCGGACTGTCAGGCATCTGGCCATGTGCTATGAGCCAAGGTGCAGCCGCGGCGAAAAACATGTGCGGCATCAAGGAAGTCTATGAAAATGCTTTTTCATCGAAAAACACAGTGAATTTCTTTGGCCTGGTTACTCTTACCGCCGGCACACTGGAACCCAGCACAGGAGATATAGTTGAGTGCTATGATGACCAGCGAGGCTATAGCAAGATTATTCTGCGTGACGGCCGCGCCATCGGCGTAATTATGCAAGGCGACATCAAGGGCGGCGGATTCTGGCAGTATGCTATCAAACACGGCATACGTATAGACAGCATTAAAAAGCCTATCTGGAAAGTCTCTTTCGCTGATTTTTGTGCAATGGATGAAAGAGGAAGCTACATATATACAGTTTGAGCGGATAACCTAGCTTAAATAATTTAATCATCGGAAACTTAGTAAAAGAGCTTGGAGTATACAAATATTCCAGGCTCTTTTGTTTGTTATGTGTAGCACCTGGACAGGTCGGGTAGGATGGGGTATAGTGGAGTTAGCAAATATTTATTTATTGAAAAAATGAACCTCTCATACTTTCGCGACTATTAACAAGTGTACGGGATTTTGAAAGGAGGTCACTTTGGAGGAAATATTGCGCGCAATCAAAACACAAAACACACTTAGCTCTACAGACCTAGTGGATGAATATAACGAAATAATCTGGCGGTTTTGCCGAAGCCTCACCTATTCTAAAGAGGACGCTGAGGATTTGTTTCAGGACACCTTTCTGAAGGCGTTTGAGCAACTGCAAAAAATAAATGCTTCAAATAATCCAAAGGGCTTCCTTTTTTCCACTGCGGTGTATTTATGGAAAAGTAAGAAGCGCAAATATGCTCGCCGTGAGCGTTTGGCCCCTGTTCAGGCTATGACGGATGACGAGGCGGCAAGCGACATTGATATAGAAGATGATATCATGGCGCAAGAAGACACTCGCGTTGTGCGGGAACTAGTACACTCACTACCAGAAAAAATCAAAATCCCAATCATATTATATTACACTATGCAAATGAGTTTGACAGATATAGCAGCAACATTAAAACTACCTGTTGGCACAGTAAAAAGCCGCCTGCATAAGGCGCGAAAAATAATTGAGAAAGGGTTGGTGGAAGTTGGGTATGAAAAATAATAATCATGATGTGGACGCTCTCCTCCGGAAAGCCCTGGAAAGCTCTGAAAAGCCGGATCTGGCTTTGGTTAACAAATTAAAATATGACCTATATGAGGAGAGATATTCTATGAAAAACAGAAAAATTAAATTGTCCGTGGCCATTGCGGCTGCCTTGATTACTGCACTATCACTGTCGTTTGTTGCTTTTGGTGACCCTGTTTGGCGCGTTCTGCAAACACGAATCGTTGAAGGCGATCAGTATATATCTGATTTTGTTCTGAAAGAATCAGATGATGGATTTGTTATGGGTAGGGTGACAATGGCAACTGAGGAAAGCGGCGACACCGGCAGAGTTGTTGTTGAAGTAGATGGCGAGCTGCAAGTATTACAAGATCCGCTTATTCTTACTGATTTAGACGAAGCTATAGCTCTTTTCCCTGGAGAAGTTGTGTTGCCGACCTATTTACCTGAAGGCTTTGTATTTGAAAGAGCGAGATTTAGCATATGCCCTATCAATAATCCTGGAGCCGGCGGACAAATGATGGTAACCTTTAGTGACGGCGAGCAAAGCTTTATGCTTGAAGTTCGTAGGCAGCATGAGCGCTATGGGTTTGATGTTTGGGGCGCGGTTGAAGAAATCACTATCAATGGCAAAAATGCTATTGTAGGCGACGGAGGTTTGTCTATACACACCTGCCCCGAAGTAAGAAACACTTTCCTTGGCACTTTAGATAATGATACGTTGATTAGAATGGCTGAGTCTCTGCAATAATATAGATAACTTAATCTTTCTACCCCTCACCTTGTTCCTATAAAAAACACCTGCGATCGATCGTGGGTGTTTTTTGTTGGCAGAAACGATTACTTACTATAAATCATGCACTGCCGCATAAATATCTCGCTTTGAAACGCCTCGATCCTTTGCGACACGCTTCATGGCTTCTTTGAGTTCAAGGCCTGACTTTAAATACAGCTCAACATGTTCTTTAATTGTGAGCTCATCATACGCAGCTGAGCCCGCACCTTTCTCAGCACCTCCCAGCACCAGCACAATTTCGCCTTTGGGCTCATTTTGCCTAAAATGCTCTTTTAGCTCACCCAAGTTGCTACTCAGGCTTTCCTCATACAGCTTGGTGATTTCGCGCACAACCGCCGCTTTGCGCTCCGGGCCTAGTCCTTCCGCAAGCGAATCCAGCGTTTTTCTAAGTCTGTGCGGAGCCTCATAATAAATTGTAGGGCGGGATTCCGATCCTAGCCTCTCAATTTCTTCTCGGCGTTCTTTGTTGTCTTTTGGGAAAAAACCGCCAAAAATAAAGCTTCTATCGCCGCCGATGCCCGACAGAATAAACCCGCTCACAAGCGCCGTAGGCCCGGGCACGGTCGTGCACTTTATGCCTTCTTGCATGCAGCGCTGCACCATTCCCTGCCCAGGGTCTGATATAACAGGCATCCCTGCATCACTGACCAGAGCGACATTCTTACCGTCCAGAAGAAGTGAGATAACCTCTTCGCTTCGCTTTTTGAAATTGTGCTCGTTAAAGCTTAGTAGTTTAGCCTTGATATTGTATCGATTCAGCAGTTTAAGCGTATGGCGGGTATCTTCACAAGCAATAAAATCAACCAGCCTAAAACATTTAAGCTGGCGAATGGTAATATCTTCTAAATTCCCTATTGGTGTACCGCAAACATAGAGCGTTCCTTTTTCCATGTGCCCTATTCCCTGTCATTTATAATAAATTTCATAGCATTCCTTGGTATATTCCCCATCGCGCTCGTAAACCACAAGCGACGGCAGAACTCTAAGCTCTTGACCTCCCCCACTCCTGGCTTCAATAAGCACCAGATTAGGAGGCTTGTCCGCATATGGCTGTACAAAGCGCAGAACCTTGGGTTCGAGCTTGTGCGCCCGCAGGCTGCATATTATATCAGTAAGTCTAAATGGTCTGTGAACCATATATAGCCGCCCGCCGAATTTAAGCGCAAAGGCAGCCGCTCGCACAAAGTCATCAAGATTCATCGCCAGCTCATGGCGCGCTATGGCTTTTGCTGAAGGCCCATCCACCACTCCGCTGCCAAACTTCATGTATGGCGGATTAGCAGTCACAACATTGAAAGAATGAGGCTGAACAAGATTCTCTACTTCTTTAACATCACCCTGCACAATGGAGACTCGCTCAGTGAGATTATTATATTTAACGCTTCTTGAGGCCATATCGGCGCTGTCCGGCTGCAATTCGATGCCTGTCAAATGCTTGGCTTTGGTCTTTGCAGCCAGAAGTATGGGAATAACACCCGTGCCTGTGCCTAAGTCCAACACAGTTTCATCCTTGCCAACCGTGGCAAATCCGGTCAAAAGCACAGCGTCCATTCCAAAACAAAACTGGTTCGGATCCTGTATAATCATATACCCGCATCTATGCAAATCGTCCAGCCGTTCGTGGTCTTTAATCATCTAAAATGTCCTTAAGTTCGGCCTCCGGAGTACTCTCGTCCTTTTGCGGCTCTTTGGCTTTTTTACGGCGAATGATGTTCAAATCCGAAGCCTTGTAAGAGTTTATATTTGGTATATCCGTGTCTTTTTTTCTCACAGCTACTTTCACCATGCCCCTGAGTATGGACACAGAAAGCACTTCACCCGTGCCGTCAGGCGTTTTTACAACATCGCCCTCGTGGGGCAGCTCTCTGTTCAATGCTTCATACGTTTCTTCCTCATACTTCAAACAGCACATGAGTCTGCCGCAGACACCTGAAATTTTAGTAGGGTTAAGCGATAAGTTCTGTTCCTTGGCCATCTTTATTGAAACTGACTGAAAATCTTTCAAGAACGAAGCACAGCAAAGCGCTCTGCCGCAAATGCCCATGCCGTTCAGGAGCTTTGCCTCGTCGCGGACACCGATTTGCCTAAGCTCGATCCTTACGCGGAAAACTGACGCAAGATCTCTAACAAGCTCTCTAAAATCCACGCGCCCTTCGGATGTGAAATAGAAAATGACCTTACTGCAGTCAAACGTAAACTCCACATCGACCAGGTTCATGTCCAGGCCATGTTCCGCTACTTTGACAAGGCATATTTCAAAAGCTTCTTTCTCTCGCTCTTTGTTCTTTTCAATTTGAACCTCATCGTCAGGAGTGGCTATACGCATGACTTTTTTGAGAGGTAAAACAAGCTCGTTCTCAGCCACCTCGCGATTAGAAATTTCGACCTTGCCGAACTCTATGCCGCGCACAGTCTCCACGATAACATTCTGACCCTGCTCTATCTTTAGTCCGTCCGGGTCGAAATAATATATTTTACCTACTTGTTTAAACCTGACTCCTATTATCTCTGTCATATATTAACGCTCCTCGTTAGGCAAATACTTTAAAAATCAGTATCCCGCCATTTTCATAAGCATAACTTCCATCGTGAGTAAATAATTGCCGTTGAACCTTAAGTTGTAGCCGGCGCCAATAATTGAATCAGTGCCCGCGATAAGCTTTTTAAAAGACATTCTTTCGCTGAAGGATACTATATCACTTGAGAGGTCTTTTTGCATAAAGCCAGACGAACTACCTGTTGCTTTATAGACCAGTGCGTCCCTATACCACATATGCATAGAATCCAGCATACGCGATGAATTATCTTTGAACTTTTCAAGCCGTTTCGCTAGTAAAAGTATATCCCATAAGTTCGAATCAGGCAAGTTATTTAGTATTTCATGGATCTCTTTGCGATTTTCTTTAAAGCTATCGTCTGAAATGAGCATAAGTGCTCTGCCTATGCTTCCACCACTTGTGACAGCAGCTGCGTGTATATCGCTAGGGTCGTGCGCTTGGCTTTTAAGATAATCCTCAACGGTTTTTATGTTGAGGGGTTTAAGTCTCAATGTAACACACCTGGAAAGTATAGTTGGCAAAAATCCATTTAAGTTTGTTGATATGAGTAAAAAAACCGCATAACCTGGCGGCTCTTCCAATGTTTTTAACAGCGCGTTCTGAGCCTGTGCGCTCATCTGATCAGCACTGTCCAGAATAAAAATCTTGTGCCTATATTTATATGGGCGTATATGCGCAGATGAATTGATTTGATCCCTGATATCATCTACACCTAATGCATTAGCGCTTGTGCGTTTAGACGGCGTCACATGAATGATATCCGGGTGCGCACCCACGTCAAAAGCCCGGCATGAAATACATTCATTACAAGGCCGGGCTGGCTGTTCACATTGAAGCGCTTTTGCGAATATCCCTGCTAAAAGTTTCTTGCCAACACCTGATATTCCGTCGAAGATATAAGCGTGGCTGTTACTGTCTGTTGCCAAGGACTTCTTTAAATTTCCAATAACTTCTTCGTGTCCTAAGACATCTGAAAATCCCATACTGCTATACTTTTCTGAATTCCTCGACATTTAACACAAATATCGTGGCGCCGCCCACAGTAACTTCAACCGGATATGGTACATAGCTTTCTGTGGCGCTCATATGAGAAGAGTTAATGGAGGTTATTTGTCTACGGCCTTTACATTTTTTCTCTATGATTGCAACCAAATCATCGAGCTTATCATCTTGAACACCACAAATCAGCGTCGTATTACCGGCACGCAGAAAACCACCTGTGGTCGCCAATTTAGTTACAGAGTAACCCTTTTCATTCAGCACGTCCATAATGTGAAAAGCATCTTCGTCGTGGATTATAGCCATAACTAATTTCATCGTAATTCCTCCCTATCTCGTTGAAGTTTTCTTGCTTAAGGAATTATAGCACAACTGTTTGAAAAATTCCAGTACAAATTTTATCAGAAAGTATATATCATATCGATAGCACAAGGCAGTAACAAGTGCCACATACCATAAAGAATCTCTCTACAATTGTCGAGCTTCCTTCAAAAAATACCAATATACTCATCAATAATGTGGATAAAGCTCTCCGGTGTGACACACGCATCGGCAATCTCATTGATGAAGTCGAGACTTTCACTCTTCAAATATGAAAATCCAACCTCTGATACCTCTGTATAATGAGGTGTGAGAAGCTCCGCCCCTTTGCTTGATACAATTGCGCACAAAGCTACGCCATAAAGCATCCCTTCCGGTGCTTCACAGGAAAAATTGCAGTCCGCTTCTTGACTCAGAAGGTAATATCTTAGTTCTAACGTGCTTTCCTCACCGATCTTTATTTCACATTGGCGGATTAATTCTCTCATCCTATTGTCCTACCTCCTTTAGTAAGGGCTGAATACCCTGCTTATGACTGAATTGTGCACAAATTCTTTAAAAGACAAGGAGCGTGTGAGCATTTTGAAGTTAACTCACTATACTTCAATGAATTTGAAGCAATCCTATCGTAATGAGATTGTTCAGGGCTTACTTTATAATAAGTTAACTTCTGTGCACAGTATAACATTCTTTTTTCAGCTGTTAAGATATAACTTATCGGCAAATTTTGACAAGATTCGGGATATAATAGCTCAATAAAACGTTAGCGGCATCAAAAAAGCGACATGTCATTCACACGATAACCCGCATGGTGCCTATGCCGCCGTATATGCATATGTATTTTTGCATCTTGATTTCGCTTATCGACAAAATTTTACAAGCTTATGCTTCTGCCTTGAGTTCCAGTCGAAGTTTATCCGCGATAAGTGCAATAAACTCGGAATTAGTCGGTTTTCCTTTATGTGTGCTCACTGTATAACCAAACAAGCTGTCGATGGCATCAACTTTCCCACGATTCCAAGCTACCTCGATAGCGTGCCGGATTGCGCGCTCTACTCTGCTGGGTGTCGTATTGCATTTCTTAGCAATAGATGGGTATAGCTCTTTAGTGATATAGTTCAGAACCTCAATGTCATTCACCGACATCATAATAGCTTCTCTGATATAATGGTATCCGCGGATATGCGCCGGCACACCAATCTCGTGCAGCATATTGGTAACCCTGGCTTCAAGGCTATAGGGATTGCTCAAACTGCCTTGCCTTACCGCAAAGTGACCTTTTGGCGTACTGCTTTTTTTACTCATAAGTTGCCTTATTCTCTTGGTTAGGAGCTCCATATCAAAAGGTTTGGCGATGTAGTAGTCCGCGCCCAAGTCGATAGCACGCTGTGTGATTTTTTCCTGAACTACGGCAGAAAGCAGTATGCATACCGGCGCGGTAGGGTTGTCCATCTTGTTTAAGCGTTCAAGCACACCTAGCCCATCAAGCACCGGCATAATACCATCTATAATGGCCACATCCGGATTTTTTTGAATAATTTTTTCATAGGCAGAAAGCCCGTCGTGTGCTACCGCAACGATGTCAATGTCATCCTGGCTTGCGAAATAATTTCTCATAATGTCACAAAAGTCCTTGTTGTCATCGGCCAGTAGAAGCTTAATTGTGCTGTTTTCCATGTTAATACCCTCCGATTTCTTTGTAATGGATGTAGTTTTATTGGTAAAAACTTCCATTTTTTCCAATTGTAATACATCTGCTTCTAGGATACAACATTATTTAACCAACAAATTTTAGCAAGATTTTACAATCATCGCACAATTAGCTCCCGCGATGTTGGAACTTTTTGTAATACAACTTCATTGTATTGCAAAGACATAGTGCTTGTAAAGCTCTTTCAGACAACATATTTCGATGAACAAGTCGACAATTAGTAACTGCCGACTGCGTTTATCGACACTATAGCAAAATTATCCCCTTCACTAATCAACAACAGGCCTGGAAAGCACCTTGAATGACTTTGCCTGTTCAGGCTTTTTGCTCCTAGCTATCGTACTTGACTTGACAAGCTGGCAGTTATAGTCGAGCCGCTTTAAAACCGTCCACTAAAACTTGTGTTTTTCTACAATATATCATCGCCTCCGTCAGCACTTTCGCCTACGGCGAAAGCCGCCCTATGGGCGTCCGGCTTTCCTGGATGCTTGGGCGAGCAGGCAGCTTTGCTGCCGTCCAGCCTTGCCGGTGCACCCTAGCATGCCTTTGGGCAAGCGTCTCAGAATTTTTGCCTGCGGCAAAAACGGCGCAAGCGCCTACGACATCTTTCGGTTCATGTTGTCACCTCTTCATCTTGTAGAAAAAATCCGGCGTTTTACTTGGACACTTTTAAAGCGGCTCGACTATAAGAATACCGAAGTAAGCTTGTGCATAAATTAATAACAGGCTTCCAGAAATAGCTACAAGGGGTGAAATAGTATGAAAGTAAATACAAACAAAAAAAAGCGCCAAGCCATTCGCCGCCGCAGATATAAGCGGCAGTCTCCCGGTGCAGCCAATTACATAGAAACATTTATAACACAGTGCATTGTTAGCGGTATAGTTCTATCCATGGTGTTGGTACTTCGAATAATAGATGTACCTGCAACCAACACTGTTAGAGATCAGTTTCGCCACTCTATATCATCCAATATAGATTTTCCTGACGAAGCAAGGAATCTAGGAGCTATATTCCAGGCAACTCTGGGCAGCATTGGCAATGGGAACTCTTATCAAAACGACAGCGAGGAGAGACCTATGACAGATCAGGAAAACTTGCCGGCATACACAGGAAATCCTGCTCAAGACTTTCGTATCGATGAAGAAATCTTACAAAGAATTCAGGCACAGGATTACGAGAGGCTTAGCAACTGACTATAACGACAGAGAAAGAAGCAGGGCATGCTATAGCTGATTAACTTAAAAACAGACTGTGCAAAGCGCAGTTGACAATGATGCATGCCCTGCCTGACTGTAGACAAGCCCATTTGCATGACAGGGAAGGGTTCGGGAAACCGCAGGTTTCCTGAATTAAATCCGCAAGCCAGGCTTTGCCTGGCTGAGGTAAATTCGCTTGCAAGGTATTGCGTAGCAAAACCTTGCAAGCAAATTCATACGCTAAGCTCCTCGAAAAAATGGCAATGCCATTTTTTCGACCAGTAGTGAAGACTTTGTCTTCACTATGCTAGGGCATGCTGATAAAGCCAGCATGCCCTGCTTCTGTCTCTTCTCATACACTCAAGCTTTCTGCACCGGCTATATCGGCTTTTAGCTCACTATGTTTGACAATCAACTTCAAATAAACTAAAATTGAAGACAAGTTATTCCGTGGTGAATACAGACTTTAATATCTACTATGTAGTAAGCACTGAACAACCTCATTCCGCCTGAATTGCTTCAAATTCATTAAAGCACTTCGTCTTTTAAAGAATTTGTGTGCAATTCAGTCATAAGCAGGTTATTCAGCACTTACTATAGGCCTTTCATGAATCAATAGGAGGTATAATTAATTGGATAAACTACAGCAACTGCATGACAAAAAACAAAAAATATCTGAAGGCGGCGGACAAAGTCGTATCGCCAAACAGCACGAGAGTGGCAAAATGACTGCCAGGGAGCGCCTTTCTGTACTGCTTGATAAAGGTTCGTTTGTGGAGCTGGATGCATTTGTCAGCCATCGCTGCACAAATCTTGACATGGCAGGCACAGAGATGGCCGGAGATGGCGTGGTCACAGGCCATGGCCTTATTGACGGGCGTCAGGTTTTTGTTTATGCTCAGGATTTCACTGTCATGGGAGGATCATTGGGCGAGATGCACGCAAAAAAAATTTGCAAGGTATTAGACCTCGCGGTCAAAGTTGGTGCGCCTGTTATAGGCATAAACGATTCCGGCGGTGCGCGCATCCAAGAAGCTGTTGACGCACTTTCTGGCTATGGTGATATCTTCTACAGAAACACACTGGCAAGCGGTGTAATCCCTCAAATTTCGGTAATTATGGGACCTTGTGCAGGAGGTGCAGTTTATTCCCCCGGGCTTACTGACTTTATCTTTATGGTTGACAAAACATCCAATATGTTTATAACAGGGCCTCAGGTTATAAAAACTGTTACAGGTGAAGAAATAACCGCAGAAGCACTCGGAGGCGCCACCACTCACAGTACTGTGTCAGGTGTCGCGCACTTTATGGGCGCAAATGAGCATGAAACCATTGAGATGATTAGAAAACTCATAAGCTTCCTGCCTTCAAACAACTTGGATAACTCCCCGCGAAGACCTTCTATCGATTTGCCTGACCGCTTGTGCTATACGCTTGGCAGTATCATTCCGGACAGCCCTAATAAGGCCTACGACATAAAAGATGTGATTTGCGAAATCGTTGATAATGCGGATTTTTTCGAAGTTCAGCCTATGTACGCCACTAATTTTGTTATAGGCTTTGCGCGTATTGACGGCCAAACCGTCGGCATATTGGCAAACCAACCAAAAGTTATGGCCGGCTGTCTAGATATCAACGCATCTGACAAAGGCTCCAGATTCATATCTTTCTGCGATAGCTTTAATATACCGATGCTAACCTTTGTTGATGTTCCCGGCTTTCTTCCAGGATCACAGCAGGAATACGGCGGTATAATTCGTCATGGCGCAAAAATGCTTTATGCATACTCGGAGGCTACGGTTCCTAAAATTACTATCATTGTGCGCAAAGCCTACGGCGGTGCGTACCTTGCCATGTGTTCCAAGCACCTTGGCGCAGACTGTGTGCTTGCCTGGCCAAGTGCAGAGATAGCTGTAATGGGCCCTGATGGTGCCGCAAACATTATTTTCAGGCGTGAAATCGAGCAATCTAATGACCCTGCCGCCACGCGCGCGCAAATGGTTAAAGAATATGCCGAGCAGTTCGCAACACCTTATCTTGCCGCTGCACGCGGCTATGTGGATGATGTTATTGACCCTGCAGATACCAGAAGGCTCGTCGTACGCACTCTTCAAATGCTTGCTACCAAGCGCGAAACACGTCCGGCTAAGAAGCATGGGAATTTCCCTGTTTAGCAGCGCAGGCTACGATTATTCAGAAATATAAAAAAGACGCAGTTGATAAAAGATACCCTCAACTGCGTCAATATTTATCCTCTCGGAGGTTTAGTTTATGCGAAAAAAAGCGCTTACATTCATAGTAGCAGCTCTATTTGTAATCAGTGTCTTGTACATATTCCATTTGTTCATAACAATCGCCGATGTACGCGAAGCTCAGCGCCAGCGCGGTATCGAGTTTGAGGCCGGGAGATGGAGCGCACAAATGCCGGAAAACGAATAGGTAAATATACTTCCATCACACAGCATCTTATACTGCTATGCACCAAGCATTCCCTACTATATTAAGAATTCCAACGCACATGTATACATCTTCCGTTTTCAAAAGAAAAAAAGAGCGTTCCATCAAAAGGAAACCCGTCAGGTATATAATACTCGGTATAATCGTAAAACACTCGAGCGCTTGCTTCCACCGGCTCAAAAAATACGTTGTAACCCCACTCCCTTGGCTCCGCTACACGCCGCCATATTTCAACAGGCGTAGTTTTGTCCACTTCAACTTCCCGGTACATTCCTGTTTTTTTATGGATAATACGCTGCCCATCCGGTTCATACATGCGATACCTAATATCGTCGCCTTCAAATTCACCAAAAAACGCCATTACAAGGAAAATTTCAGCCCCGGTATATGCATTGTACAAGCGGTCTCTTGGCATAAAGCCTTCCATATCAACCGCAGTATGCGTAAATACTTCACCGTTTATTTCGATAGTTCCTTCAGCGCGAACAACTTCAACCTCTTCCGGTGTAAGCGTATTTCTGGCAATAACCCCTCTAAGCAGTAGGCTGTCGCCTTGGTCTTCTACGCTTTCCAAAAGAAAGTTGTAACTGGGATGATAGTCCCACTGTGTTAATCTCATATAGCTTTGCGCGGCGTTCTCCGAGCCAGCTTCTGTAGTTCCACCTGACAAAGTACGTTCTGTGTCTCTGTCATTGCAAGCCGTAAGCAATACAACCGGAAGCAATAAGGCCAAGAGAAACACTAATATCTTTTTCATTTTTTTATTCCCTCCAAAATGCTACTTATATCCATTCGGATTTTTACTTTGCCATCGCCACATATCGCGGCAAGCATCCTCTATCGTCTTTTCTGCCTTCCAGCCGAGCATTTTTTCCGCTTTTTCTGTCGAGCAATACGAAATGGGCACATCACCCGGGCGTCTGGCAGATATCTTCGTTGGAATTTTAATGCCGGTAGCGGCTTCAAATGCCTTTATCAGCTCAAAGTTACTGGTCCCTTTGCCTGTTCCAAGATTGAATGCCTCTGCACCTGTGTTACTGTCGCAGTATTTCATGGCGGCCATATGCCCTTTTACCAGATCATCAATATGGATATAGTCTCTTATACACGATCCATCCGGCGTAGGATAATCGTCACCAAAAAGTCCTAAAAATTCGTGCTTGCCAGCTGCGGTTTGTGCGATGAACGGCGGTAAGTTTTTTGGAATTCCCGTAGGGTCATCGCCTATTTCCCCGCTCTCATGAGCACCTATCAGGTTAAAATAGCGCAACATGGCCACAGACCAATCCGGATTAGCTGCTGCCACGTCACACAATATTTGCTCTGACATAAATTTTGTCCACCCATATGGATTAGGACAGTCACCGACATTTGAATTTTCAGTAAGCGGCATCTCATTATCTGCGCTGTATACACAGGCTGACGACGAAAAAACAAGTTTCTTAATATCGTGGCGCTGCATGGCTTCGCATAAGGAAATAGTTATATTCAAATTAGTGTTATAATACTCCAGTGGCAGAGCCACACTCTCACCTGCTGCTTTAAATCCTGCAAAGTGAATTATACAGTCAATTTTATGAGCACCGAATATCTCGTCCAGTTTCGACGCGTCCCTCAAGTCACACCCATAAAAAGTAAAGCTCCGACCGGTTAAATTTTTCACACGAGATAATGCCTCGAGAGTACTGTTGGAGCAATTATCAGCAACAATCACATCATATTGCGAGTTTAGCAGCTCTACAGCCATATGGCTTCCTATAAAGCCTGCGCCTCCTGCCAGGAAAACAGCCATTACTATTCCTCCTCCGCTTGTTGTGAGGTTTGATTTTCGTATGCAATCGGAGCAGGTTGCGCAGGCTCTTCCAATGCAGCCACAGCGACGCCCTTGAGCTCACTTAAGTAGCTACCCAATTCATCCACTCTGGTCAGCGTGTCCTTAAACTCAGTTTCATTGACTTTCATCAAATACTTTTCAACAAGCTCACAATAATCTTGCTCAAACCTGGTAATTAAATTTTTCTGCTTATCGAGTGACTCAGATACTCTGTTCAAATGCTCGACGGTTTCTTGTCTGATGCTCTTGGCAGCCAAATTAGCGTTTTTAATGATATTATCAGCCGCAATTTGCGCGCTTATCATAGTGTTTGCTATGGCCGCATCTTTTTCTTTGTACTCAGAAATAATGCGCTCCAGCCCTTCAATATGCTTGTTGACCTCGTCAATATTATATCCGTTTCTCATAGTATTAAAAGATGGCATCTTTAAATCTTCCTTTCTTTTGTGTATACTGTGTATGTAAGTGAGTTACCTTCAAAATCATTTGACTATAGTATACACGCTCAAAGTCTGTTATGCAAATAAAACATACAGCATCTGAGAAAACACCCCATGATAAACTAAGGAGAATACGCATGGATCATAACTTTTTTATGAAAGAAGCAATCTTTGAGGCAATGAAGGCCTTTGAAATAAACGAGGTGCCTGTCGGCTGCGTAATAGTTTACGACAACCAAATAATAGGTCGAGGACACAACCGTCGTACTATTGAAAAAAACCCACTGAAGCATGCAGAAATTATTGCGATTAATGAAGCGTGCGCGTTCATGGGCGATTGGCGGCTGGAAGACTGCCACATATACGTAACAGTAGAGCCCTGCCCTATGTGCGCCGGAGCGATTTTGCAGGCCAGAATGAAAAGCCTGTGCTTTGGAGCGTGGAACAAAAAAGCCGGCGCATGCGGCTCGGTTATTGATATTATTGGGATGGATACGTTTAATCACAAGGTCGAAGTGGAAGCCGGGTTCATGCACGATGAATGTGCCGCGTTTATGAGTAGTTTTTTTGCGAAACTGCGTGCGGTGGGGAGGGCAGAAATTGCAGGAGGCACAAGTATAGAAAATCTAATTATTCGATTAGAAGAACCCAAAGATTACAGAACGGTGGAGGAGCTAACAAGGACCGCCTTCAATACACCGGATAGGATAGAGCGCTCCAAGATAGACTGCCCAATTGAGCATTATATGGTTCATAGACTGCGCAAAAAAGATGGAGTCATGAATTTGAATTTTGTAGCTGAAATAGATGGGAGGATTGTCGGGCACATTATCTATAGCGATGCTTATATTCTACAGCCGGATGGATCAAAGATTGACGTGCTTAACTTTGGGCCGCTTAGTGTCCATCCTGACCTTCAAAAGTCAGGCATTGGCAGCGCGCTAATGGAACATTCAATTTCTGAAGCAAAAAAACTAGGCTATGGCGCGATTTTATTTTTTGGACACCCGGAATATTACCCTCGCTTTGGATTTGTTGATGCCAAGAAATTTAACATTACCACTTGTGATGGTAAAAATTTCCCGGCTTTTATGGCTATGGAGCTTAAAGAAGATTATCTTGAAAATATATCAGGTAAGTTTATTGAAGCAGATATATATAATGATAAATTGAATCGCGAACAGGCGAAAGAATTTGATATAATGTTCAGATGAAATGATGACATATTAAACGCCCCTTATTTAAGAGGCGTTCAGACTGTAAACAAACCCATTTGCATGACAAGGAAGGGTTCGGGAAACCTGCGATTTCCCGAATTAAATTCGCAAGCCAGGCTTTGCCTGGCTGAAGGAAATTTGCTGACCGCAAGAGATTGCGCAGCATAACCTTGCAAGCGAATTCATACACTAAGCTCCTCGAATAAATGGCATTGCCATTTTTTCGACCAAAGTGAAGACTTTGTCTTCACTCTGAACGCCCCCTAAATAGGGGGCGTTATAAGCTATATGATGACCGTACTATCTTCTTTGTTGTCTCGCATAAACATCATATGCAATGCTATCAAAAAGCTCTGTGTTAACTGTCCAGTTAACCGCATTTTCATTCAAAAGACGCTCTATCTCAAGGGCGAAAAGATGCCCACGCACCATGTCAGACAAAGCCGGCACCGGCCCCTCATGAGTCTCGCGCTCCACTTGCATGTCTTCAAAGCCCTCAATAGCTACAAGATTCATGATATGGATACCGTGGAACGTTTCAACAATACCTAAGTCGCCCACTTCAGCCTCAAAGGTCCAATCCAAAAATTCCGGCACGAAGTTCGTGCTCCTTGTTACTTGATATTGCCCATCGTTCTCAACAGATCCTGGGTCTTCAGAATACTCTACCACAAGTGATGCAAAACTTTCACCGCCGCGTATTCTTGCAAGAATTTCTTCTGCTTTTTCCATAGTTTCTTCGCGGCCTTCAGGGCCATAAACTTCCTCATCAAACATAATAAGAATATGAGCTACAGTCGCAATACGAATACCTTCAATCATCTCAGAATTCTCAGGGTCGTCATAGAACGCGCGCGCAGACGCGTCTGTAACATCAATTCGCTCATGGATGCTGAGGCGGAAATTATCAACCGCTGACAATATTCTGCGCGATTCAATCGCTTCTGTTGCGGTAACATAATTGATTTCATAAAACAAGCGCTCTCCGGTTATCGATGGAGAGTTCATCATGAAGACAGTTTGCTGGATATTATCACGAATCATTGCTATTTCTTCCCTGTCATAGGTATAGCCGTGCTGTACGGCGAGTCTATGGAAAATCATAACTTCTTTCGCTTGCTCAAGCGCCGCCTCTTTCAAATCTTCAAATATAGTGCGTCCTGTTTCTTCATCAACGACTTCACCCCAATAAGCTTCAAAGTCTTCAAATGTAAGTCCGAAAAACTGATGCAGCATCTGCTCATTTTGAGCTCTCAAAGAACCCAAAAAATATAAATAATCCCTAAGTAATAGCTGATGCTCCCCGCCTGTTGCCAACACTGCATTGCCGGCGCCCATGCGCGGCTGTACATTACAGCCTATAAGGCTCATGCCGAAAACAAGGCAAAGAATAATGCCAGTAATTTTTTTCATAGCGATCTCCTTTGTTATATTGTTCTCCTAATTAAACCCTACTAAGCATCAGGATAAGGTTAATCGGTGGAACAAATAATACGTAATCTTATCAATGGTAACACCCATGACAAGGCTTATTCATTTTACATAAGACAAGCATTTTTTTCAAGTGAAATAACAAATTTTTCGAAATGTTAATTAAATGTTCACATAGCGCGCGCAAAAACCAGGCTCCAACCCATTGACAAACAGATTCACGTCACGTTATAATTCATTAGTCTATATAGTTGATGAACATTGCCCATTTATAGTCATATTGCTATAGGTATAGGGCAAATTTTTTAATATCCGGAGGTCGCTATGACTACAGAAAAGAAAACCATGCTGACGTATGACGGACTCAAAAACCTTGAAGAAGAACTGCAAGAACTTAAGGTTGTTAAGCGCAAACAAATTGCTGAGAAAATAAAAGAAGCCAGAGGGCAAGGTGACTTGTCAGAGAACGCCGAGTACGACGCAGCGAAAGAAGAGCAGGCTGAAACAGAGGCTCGCATTGCATCTTTGGAAAAAATGCTCAGAAACGCAGAGGTTATTGATGCAGAAGATATTGATACAGAAACAATTAACTTAGGCTGTAAGGTCAAGCTTTTTGATGAAGAGTTCGACGAAGAAGTTGAATATATTATAGTTGGATCAACGGAAGCCGACCCGCTCAAGGGGCGCATTTCTAATGAATCGCCATTAGGATTCGCGCTCATTGGTCAAGCGCAAGGCACAAGAATTGAAGTTGATGCACCCGGCGGAGTAGCATATTACAAAGTTCTTGAAATTAGCAGATAATTGAAGAAAGCGTATTGTAATTTTTCGGAGGATAATATGAGCACTGAAAACAACAAAAGAGATGTCCAGTCAGAGCCTTTAAGCCGAGAGGAACTGAGCGAGCAGGAATCTATTCGCCGCGAAAAACTTAAAGAGCTGCAAGATGCTGGCAAAGACCCATTTGTGATAACAAAGTTTCCGCAGGATAAGCACTCAGCTGAGATAATCGCCAATTTCGATACACTGGAAGGCACACCTGTGGCCATCGCCGGCCGCATTATGACCAAGAGGATTATGGGCAAAGCCTCTTTTGTGCATATCGCGGACAGACATGGACAAATTCAAGCTTACGTGCGCCAAAGCGACATAGGCGAGGATAGCTATGCCGATTTCAAGAAAATGGATATAGGTGACATAATAGGCGTAAAGGGCGATGTTTTTAAGACCCAGCAGGGCGAGGTTTCTGTTAAAGCGAAAGAAGTTGTGCTTCTTTCAAAGAGCCTTCGCGTGTTGCCGGAGAAATTTCACGGACTTAAAGACCCTGACTTACGCTATCGCCAGCGCTATGTGGATTTGATAGTAAATCCTGAGGTTAAGGACGTTTTCCTCAAGCGCTCTCAAATAATCAAAAGTATACGCCAGTTTTTGGACGGGCGCAATTATATAGAGGTCGAAACGCCTATATTGCAAATCATCCCCGGTGGCGCGTCCGCAAGGCCGTTCAAGACCCATCACAACACATTGGATTTGGAAATGTATTTGCGAATAGCCCTTGAGCTCCCGCTTAAGAAGCTCATTGTAGGCGGGTTTGAACGGGTTTATGAAATTGGTCGTAATTTCAGGAATGAAGGCATGAGCATTCGCCACAATCCTGAATTTACAATGCTTGAGCTATACGAAGCATATACAGACTATCATGGAATGATGGAATTGATTGAGTCTCTCATGCGCAAAGTCGCGCTGGATGTGAATGGCACTATGACGCTGGAATATGGCGAGCATACTATTGACCTTGAGAAGCCTTTCTTACGCCTCACAATGGTTGATGCTGTGAAGCAATACGCCGGTGTGGACTTTGACGAAATAAATTCTTTGGAAGAGGCTCGCAGTATCGCCAAAAAACATAATATCGAGTACGAAGAGCGTCACGCCAAAGGTGATATTCTGAACTTATTCTTCGATGAGTACGTTGAGAAAAACCTCATTCAACCAACATTCATTATGGATTATCCGGTGGAAATATCTTACCTTACAAAGAGGAAGCCTGATAAACCGGAGTATACAGAGCGCTTTGAGCTGTTCATCACTGCCAGGGAGTTTGCAAACGCCTACTCAGAGCTGAACGACCCTATAGACCAACGCCAGCGTTTCGAGCATCAAGCTCAAATGAAAAGTATGGGCGACGCTGAGGCAAATGACATCGACGAGGACTTCATGAGCGCCATAGAGTATGGCATGGCGCCGACCGGTGGCCTTGGGCTTGGCATTGATAGATTTGTTATGCTGTTGACCAATTCCCCATCGATTAGGGACGTGCTTTTGTTCCCGACAATGAGGCCGCTTGACTAATGGATATATATTAACTTTGAGAAATGCCGCTGTTGGGATATTCCTGCTAGCGGCATTTTTGTTGTGTATAATCAAATCACTCTACCACCGGTTGAATTTTATCCCCTGCCTCAAGCAGAAAGTTATTGTCTATGCACAAAACAATGCTATACTTAACATGAGGTGATGTTCATGTTAGATAGCAAAAAAATAGCTGCTTTTATATCAAGCAAACGCAAAGCCAGAGGCCTGACACAACAACAAGTGGCTGATATGCTGCAGGTTTCTTTCCAAGCCGTCTCAAAATGGGAAAACGGCACATCTTACCCAACAATAGATTTACTGTACGCGCTTGCGCGGGTTTTAGACACCACAACAGACGAAATACTGAATGCCAAGGACGCAGAAAATCCCGGATTGACATACAGCAGCGCCGGCGTTGACATTTCATACACAGACTCAATAAAATCTGAAATGGCTGAACATATGCACTCATCAAACCCTCGCGTACTAAACGGGCTTGGACCTTTTGCGTCGCTTTATGATATAAAGTTTGATGATATTGAAAATCCCGTGCTTGTCTTAAAGTCCGAAGAGCCCGGTTCTAAGCAGAAACTTGCGCTGCAATATGGCTATACAGAATCCATCTGCCACGATATGATAAATCATCTTGTAAACGATATTATTGTCATGGGAGCAAAGCCCTTAGCAGTGCTTGACACTATCATTTGCGGGAGCGCCGAAAAGGATACAATAAAATCTCTTGTGAAAGGCATATCAGATGCATGCCGCGAAAACGAATGCGATTTAGTGGGCGGCGAGACTTCTATCCAACCCGGCGTAATCGATAAAGGCGTATATGTACTGAGTGCAAGTGTTGCGGGGATTGTAGACAAAAAAGATATCATCGACGGTTCAAAGATACAAGAAGGCGACAAAGTAATAGCACTCGCCTCGAACGGGCTGCACACAAATGGCTATTCATTGGTCAGGCTTTTAATCGACACTGTGCCACAAATAAAGCATACCAGACTGGGTAGTGAAACTTTTCTTGAGGCCATTATGAAGCCGCATACCCCCTACTACAAAGCAGTAAAGGGATTATTCAAAAACGATGCGCTCCATGGCATGGCACACATTACAGGCGGAGGCATCGAAGGTAATCTTTCGCGAATCATCCCGGCAGGTCTGTCTGCGCGCGTCAATTTGGCAGAAGTAATAGTTCCGCCTGTTTTCAAGTTCATACAAGACGAAGGCAATATTTCTGAAAAAGAAATGCTTAAGACTTTCAACTGTGGCGTGGGATTTGTTTTAGTGGTCGCGCCTCAGGCAGAAGAGGATGTTATAAGGGCTGTATCGGCGTCCTGTGAATGCTACACGATCGGAGAAGTAGTACGGGGCGATGTGGCGGTTGTGTTCGATAATGGATTGGCAAGGGCATAAAATGTTCTGACTCAACTTGTAAGAATGACCAAGGGCATGGTTCCACACTGTACAACATACGTAGGGGCGATTATTAATCGCCCGCGGGCGGCTGATAGCCGCCCATACAAAATACGTGAATAGGCGCCCTACAACACAGAAGGAATCGCTGCAGAAAGCCTTTATCAGTTTAGTAAGCACTGAATAATCTGCTTCCGCCTAATTTGCGCACAAATTCTTTTAAGGACGAGGAGCATGTGAGCGCAGTACTATAGCGAAGTACGAGCGCGATACATGCGACGATGTACTTTAATTAATTTGAAGCAAATTGGCAGGAATGAGGTTGTTCAGTGTTTACTTTAGTATCTCTCATGCCTTCGCAGGGCTTTTTTTATTGGCTCAGCCATGATATAATCTATTCAGATTGATTATACAGGAGGCCGCTCTATGCTGAAACTCGTTTGCATCTCCGCGTCTAATATTGTCCATCAAAAACCCGAAACAGCACTTCGTATAAACTTTGCGAAATTGTCGCTGGCGAGGTGGCGAAAAAAATACCAAGCGCTGAAAAGTCCATCATCGACTTAAGAAGTAAATATATTACCCCATGTACAGGCTGCGGTGCGTGTTTCAAGCCTCATAGATGCATTCATGATGACGATTTTAACAATATCTACAATAAGATAGTAGTAGCCGATTTGGTCTTTATAGTTTCACCGCATTATGCGCCCATTCCCGCCAAGCTGGCTGCTACCCTAGAAAAAATGGAACAGATAACATTTTTGCATTGGGGAAAAGACAGCGCTTATCAGTCAGAAGTTTACAAGAAACCGGTAGGCATAATATCGCATGGCGGAGGTGGTGACTGGGCGCTTAATAGCTACAAACTCATGGTAAATAATACGATTGCCAATGCACTGGACACCATACAAATGGAAGTCATTCCATATTAACGAGGAATGGAATACAGGAATATCCATTCCTGTCAAAAATGTTGTTTTTGACGCTAACTGCATTTTCCCTAAACAGGAATATGACTGGGGTTTTATCAAAGATAAGGCTTCCATGTATGTCAACAAAGCCTTGGCTAACTTTACAGATTCATGCTATACTGAGAACAAGACAATAAGAAAGGATGAGAGCTATGGAGAAGTATAATTTTGATGAGATTGTAGACAGGCGAGGCACCTATTCCTCAAAATGGGAACATATGCCCGCTGGCAATGAAGAGGATGCACTGCCCCTATGGGTCGCAGACATGGACTTTCCGGCGGCTCATCCTATTTTAAAAGCATTGCACGAGCGCACGGACAGATTGATATTTGGCTATACTGCCTATGATACTGAGCTAAAAAATGCGGTGACAGGCTGGTTCAAAAAGCGTTATGACTGGCACGTGGAAACTCGCGACGTATTTTTCTGCCCCGGTCTTGTTACGGGAATCGCTGTTATGATAAATATATTGAGCGAAAAAGGCGACGGCATAATCATCCAGCCGCCGGTTTATCATCTTTTCGCTATGAAAATTGAGCGGAACAATCGAAAAGTAGTAAATAACCCACTGGTTTTAAAAAATGGCCGCTACGAAATTGATTTTGAAGATTTGGAAGCGAAGCTCTCAGACCCGCGCAACAAGGGACTCATGCTGTGCAGCCCTCACAATCCGTCCGGCAGAGTGTTTTCTCCGGAAGAGCTTGAGCGTATAATAAATATCGCCAAAAAATACGGCAAGTGGATCGTCTCCGATGAAATTCATGCGGACACTTTGCGCAAAGGTGTAAAATTTACGCCACTTGCCAAACTCGCGGGCGATTATATTGATGAGGTAATAGCCCTCACAGCACCCAGTAAGGCGTTTAACATCGCCGGCCTAAAAGTGAGCAATATTGTCATCACAAAAAAGGAGTATCAACGCTTATATAACCATCTGGTCAACGATCAATTCCACATAGGCGGGGTCAATCCATTCGGAGCCGCCGCCACAATTGCCGCATACACTGAAGGCGACGAGTGGCTTGCTCAGGTTAACGAATACATAGACGCCAATGTCGATTACTGCATGGAGTTTTTCAAAAAAGAACTTCCTATGTCACGTCCAGTTTACATTGAAGGCACCTATTTGTTCTGGGTGGATTTGAACGCTTACGAAAGCGACCCAAAAGAGCTTGAGCGCATAATGAAAAAAGAGGCGCGTGTGGCTTTAAACGATGGATATATTTTTGGCGAGGAGGGCAACGGCTTCCAGCGCATAAACTTAGCATGTCCAAGTTCGATACTTGAGGAGTGCTTGAACAGGATGAGAGATGCGCTGATTAAGCATTGTGGTTAAATAGCTATGAAGATAACAATCATTGCTGTAGGCAAGCTGAAAGAATCATATCTAAAAGAAGCCGTTTCGGAGTATGCGAAACGGCTTAATAGATATACCAAGCTCGACATAATCGAAGTTCCTGACGAGCCTGCAGGCGAAAAAATAAGCCCGGCTGAGGAGATAGCCGTGCTTGCTAAAGAGGGCGAGCGGATATTAAAGTATATTAAAGAAGGGGCTTATTGTATTGCGACAGCCATTTCCGGAACACCACTCACAAGTGAAGGGTTGGCTGATAAAATAGCCAAGCTGTCCGTCACAGGTCACAGTCATATATATTTTGTCATTGGCGGATCTTTAGGCCTCTGTGGCAACGTGCTTAAAAGAGCTGATTTCCGCCTGTCTTTTTCACAGATGACATTTCCCCATCAGCTGATGCGTGTGATGCTGGTAGAGCAGCTGTACAGGGCTTTTCGGATTAATAGTAATGAGCCTTATCATAAGTGAGCTGCATTGCTGTTTAAGAAAAAGCTTGGAGAGACAGCTTATTAACTACAGTTTTATAAGCATGGTCTATCATACTATAAATTTCATCGTCTGGAATACCTTCTTCAAGATAAACCGTGTTCCAGTATGGCTGCTGTACAGGCGGGCAATGATAGCCACGAACTACTGTTCATGGAAAAAGGCTTCGATAAAAATCCCCTGTCACCATATCGCATTTTACGATAATCATCTTCTTATCGTCAGTCCAATATACCTGTAGAAAAATTTTGTTACGGACCTTCATGCAAATGGGGACAGGGGCAAAGGGGCAGTCTTCATAGGCGCCTTTCTTTTCTAGGGCCTGGCGTATAATGTCTTGATATTTTATGATTCACTCTTGCAGTATGTAAGCTTGTAACAATATTAGCAACTTGCTATTTCGATATCAAATAGCTTCCGTGAATTTCCCTCTACTCCATAACCATAAAAAAAACATTATTTTCCGCCATGCTCTTCTTGTTTTTCTAGCAGCTACAAGGTTTTATGCTTGTCATGGTTGCCTATTAGGCACAAAATTTCGTTCAGAAATTTTGCTGTGGCCTTGACAAGCATAAAACCTTGTAAAATAATGGCTTACGAGGAGCATGGCGATTCCTCATCTGGGGAAGTCCCTAAATAATATTTTATCCTACCAAGCCGTCATTGCGGGCTTGACCCGCAATCTCATGTAGCTATTACTTATCCTCTAACCTTCTTGAATATCCTTATCAGAATAGTCCACAACAATTTTTTTACACAATTTACAGATATATGCGGTAAAATTTACACATGATATCAGATTGTTTTCCAGCATGATTTCACCAGCTCTAGGCAGCAGTGATATCTTGTGAACTTTCTTTGTCCAAGCTACACGCGGGCCGGAGGATTGCAAAAACCCTTGCTCCATCTCTTGATTGCATATAATACAAGTCATAAACAACCTCTCAAATATAAATTTTGCAAATCACTACAAAAACTCCCTCATCTCAACCATATTCTCCCAGTACCTTTTCGGCATATGGCTCATCCTGCATCTGGGGTTGAGTCGTTCCTTGATTCCTATAGTATTATAAAAATTCTTCCACAGATTCTGATATCGCAGCTCTTCCTCTGACTCTTCCGCGAACTCGATTTCTTCGACTACTGTGATTTCAAGCTTTTTATCCTGATAAACCAGCGCGGCTTTGTGTACCTTATCATAAATCATGAAATTTTCATTGGGAAAGCGACGGCAAAAATGATCAGCCAAAAGCGGCAGCACAAAATTTTTAGGACTTATCACCGCACAAAGAATGTCTCCATAATCCGCGAACCTGATAAAGCCCAAGAGAAGATGCTTCTCACCAAGCATATGCCGCTCCATAGCCAGAACCTCCGCAACTTCAGCCTCACCCAGCATAAGCGGCACATTGCTCCCAATCCTAAAGGCCATAACTAAAAACCTCAAAAGCTTCAATTCTTTATGAGCATGATGGCATAAAAAAACATGCTGAACAAGCTCCAACGCTCTGCCCGAAACCTTCTTTGCAATGGACTTTTGAACATCCATGGCTTTTGTTTCGTCTGTTTTTATGAGTTTCTGTTCGTACAGACAAGGCTCATATTTTGCGGCACTCACTATGTCTGCGGGCAGTTCTTTGGCATAAAAACTTTCATGAACACAACATAAAAAACCCGCAAAACTGCCATCGTAGACATATATCACATTTGCGGTGTTAACTACAATTTTGTAGCCAGGCATAGGGCCGCCTCCTCACGCACGTCCTCTATAGCCGGGGGGGTATAGTCAAGCAGCATACCTTGCTGCGGCGTATCGAAAAGGCTTAATTGCTCAATGCCCATAGAAAAACTGCCTGGGTCTATGAGTGCTTTTGCCGTGGTGAATTTGTCCATGGATATGCCTAGAGGCTCATCGCTGGTAATAATAAAGTGTTTGGCACGCTTTAGGACAACGCCTATTCTTTTAAGCTCGGCCATCCCAAGGCGCGAGTGCCTACGCGCTGAAACAATGCGCTTTGCACTCGTCGGGCCTATTCCGGGGACTCTCAGAAGCGTTTCAAACTCAGCTTTGTTTACATCCACAGGGAACTGATGGAGATTATTTACAGCCCAGTTACATTTCGGGTCCATATAAGGATTGAAATTAGGCGTATCATCACTCAAAATCTCATCCGCGTCAAAGAAATACTGCCGCATGAGAAAGTCTGCCTGATAAATGCGATGCTCTCTTAAAAGCGGCGGTTTTGCGTCTATCGCAGGCAGCATCTTGTCTTCAACAGCCGGAATATAGGCTGAATAAAATACACGCCTCAAGTCATATTTACCATATAGCCCTGAGGCCAGCTTAATTATTGAGTAATCTGTTTCGGGAGTCGCACCTATTATCATCTGCGTCGCTTGCCCGCCGGGCGCGAACGCCGGTGCTTTTTTATACTTTACAATATCCGTCGTGTTTGCTACTATTCCCTGGGTAATTTGCGCCATAGGCACGAATATGGCTTTCCTTTTTTTATCAGGTGCAAGATTCGAAAGGCTTGCTTCGCTCGGAAGCTCGACATTCACACTGACCCTGTCAGCCAGCAGCCCCAGCTTATGAACCAGTTCAGGAGATGTTCCGGGAATAACCTTAGTGTGAATATAGCCCCAAAAATTGTGCTTATATCGCAGAAGCTCAATTGCTCTGGCCATATGCTCGCTGGTATAGTCTGGGTCTTTGATAACACCGCTCGACAAAAACAGGCCTTCAATATAGTTGCGCCTATAAAATTGTACAGTCAACTCCGCCAGCTCCTCAGGCGTGAAAGTGGCTCTGGGAACGTCATTTGACTTGCGGTTAATGCAATACTTACAGTCATAAATGCAGCTGTTGGACATAAGGACTTTAAGCAGCGTAATACAGCGCCCATCAGAAGAAAAAGAATGGCAACATCCCGCGGGCAGGGCATTCCCCATTCCTACGCCGCCGGGCGGACCTGAGCGCTTAACGCCGCTGGAGGTACATGCCGCATCATATTTTGCACTGTCTGCAAGAATTGTTAATTTGTCCATAATGTTCATGGGAATACCTCGTTTTCAACACGCGAAAGTTTGTTCTTTAATTTTAGCATGCGAACAAAGGTTTGTAAAGAGAAATATTTGTTTTTTGTAAAAATTGAGATTTGATATGAATAAATATTTCGTAAAAAGGTATAAGCTTCAGTTCAGGCTCTGCCTTATAAAAACCCCTTCATACACCAGCTTTACAAAATGTAAGCCAATCTATGAAGGGGCATTCTAACTGAAAAAGCTTTTACTTCGGAGGGTTATAGTAAAAATGAGAAATGAGTTCAATGCTGGCATTAAAAGAATCCGAACCATCCTCATCCTCCTTTGAGATGTTTTCATACGCTTTTCTCAATTGCATTTTTAGGTCATTAAATTCAGGATTGCCATTGAGCCTCTTGGCTAATGAACCCTGCACGTGTGTTTTTAGAAAGTTAGACAACTCCCACTCCAACAACTTATTACATTGCCATTCTTCAGCGTATTTTGTTTCTAAGCAAATTTTTGCCTTTGGGCTCCTTATATCCATGATAATCTCTGGCATTGTCTTATCTTTACTTAGCATCATCAATACTGCTATTACACGTCTAATATCACCATTTTCATAATTCTCCCATGCTGCTTTGCGACTTTTAAGGAAATGATTCATAATATCGATATACTTATTCGGATCTGTGATTTGTAACATATCTAGCATAAAAACATCTGCAACTGCTTCATCATACGCATGGCTTAGCTCAAATAATATTTTCGCATAGTGGTTTATGAAGTCAACGTAGTGCTCCCTTATTTCTACTCGGATGAGGTGCTTCTCGTCAACAGTGCAGTCACTTAGCATAGTTCGCATATATCTAAAAATTACATGCGCATAATCTGCTAAACTAAGTGGACATTTATCAAGCTTGAGCTCACACGCTACCTCTTTCTGCTCATGCTTTTTGCAGAAGCTATTACACAAAGAAGAAGGCTTAAAACCTTCCGGTATTAACTGATTGCATATACTATCTACAGCCGTTGTATTTAATTCAAAGGATGGGGATATCTTATGATATGCAAACGCCAGTGCATATACAGCAACCATCCAAAAGCTACCAAATCTTTCACTATTACTGTAACTCTGTAATCGTCCGTGCCCAGCTTCATGCAAAAGAAAACACACCGCCCAGGGATTATACATCGCGTCAAACGGAATGGAGTAGTTCCATAAAAACTCTTCTGGCTGGCCATGTCCGGGATTCTTGTTATGATGAACTTCTATTGCTGTAGTTTCATAAACAGTATCGGCAGTTACAAATGCGTAATGTTTCATTTGGCTAGTCTCACAAACCTTGTATATAGTTCTCACTAAGTTCGTATATGCGACTAAAATTTTTGCGCCATAACGAGTAAATCGAATATTGCCTTGCGGCAGCTCAAAGTCTCTGCCACTGGCTACGACTTGGTTATCGAATAATGTATTAAACTTATCGACCACTGTCATTGTGGTAATCTCGGCCTCAGTTTTCACTAGAGAAGCATCTCTCACTAATTTCGCAAAAAACAATACGGCTTCCACAGCGTCTCTGTAAAATTCCCAATTAGTATAGGCGGCTTGATATGCTCTTAATAGTAGGCGAATGACAGCCGACTCAACGGTTTGCGACATATGGTCATTGTTTTTTATATTATTTATAATGCACTCAAGGGAGTCAAGGGTTTGCTTTTGTTTATCCCTATTATTCTTTTTATCTTCATCCCCCATCGGTTCTACTTTTAGCGGCATCAATGCTTTTACTAAGCTATTTAACTTTTCTTTATTTTTTTTAGTAGGAAAGTCCATAAA
>Ga0123355_10000320_pt1 | contig 61812 bp, 50 predicted proteins | sample TergutEmb28metaG_3_FD_89872 | JGI IMG/M metagenome (GOLD analysis project Ga0123355, IMG submission 89872) | Embiratermes neotenicus P1 segment gut microbial communities from Petit-Saut dam, French Guiana - Emb289 P1 | ecosystem: Host-associated > Arthropoda: Insects > Digestive system > Gut ...
AAAAGGGAAAATTTTCACACCAGGGCGCAAAAGCAGGTTAAGGGGAGGGAAAAAAAAAATTATTTTTTAAAAATCGAAAAAATTAAAAAAAAATTTTAAAAAAAAATAAAAAAAAAAAAAAAAAACAACACTCAGTACATCGAACATACTTGAGAACCGTAAAGGCGAGGCGGAAGCGCGGGCGCACTTCGCCCGCACCCTTCTGCGCGTTTTCCGACGACGCCCGGACGGGCAGTGCGTTCGCTATCGTAAGCGGTTCGCTCGTGCGAACGGCGTTGAGAAGCCCGCTCAGGCTTCGCCGGAAAACGCGCTGAAGCCCGCGTTTCCCGCCTCGCCTTTACGGTTCTCAATGCCGTTCGCAATTGTTGTCGTTTTCGGGAAAAACACCCGAAAACAACCGGTCGCTCACCATAATGCACTTAACGCCGACGGGACGCAAATCAAATTGATTCACTATAATTTGCCGCATGTTCCCTCGAATCCGGAGCAACTTCACGTGAAATAAAAAAGTGCGCCAAGCGCACTTTGAACACCAATAGCAGCAGTGAGCGAAGCGAGCGTTTCCGCTGCGCCGGGGACACATGTGATTTGCCACACATTCCCCCGAAGCCGGAGCAGTTTAGTTTCACTATATTACTGCCTGTCAATCAAATTCAATATTAACTTAACCTCGCCCTGCCCCAATCCGAGTTCCTTAGCGATTTCGGCAATGACCTTTCCGTCCTCGCGCATTTCCCAAATTTTTTTGTGCTTGGGGCTTGTGAAGGTCGGGGGCTTTTTGGGTTCGGGCGGAAGAGGCGGCTCTTCAATCTGCATGGGCAGCACGGGCGGCGCGGGTTCAATCGACGGCAGCGCAGCAATCTGTTCAACCGGCGACGCGCTCGCAGGCACGGCTTGCGGTTTTGCCTCCGGCGCAACCCGTTTAGATTCGTAAGTTTCAATATATTTCGCCAATTTTTCGGCAACAACAGTTCCGTCGGAAATTTCGGAGATTTCCTTTTGCTTTTCATCCGCCAAGCTGTACAAAAAAAGCATCGCTTTGTGTTTTTCGTCGGCGTCCGCCAAAACAAGCGCGCCCAATTTATTGATTTCATCAAGCGCGGAATTAAGGGCGGCGTCAAGCTCGGCAATTGCAATTTTCCCCCCGTTTTTTCGCTCGCGACGGCGCACAATAATCAAGGCGGTAAGCGAAAAAATCGTTACCACCGTGAAGCAAATTATAAGCGCGACAAGAACAACCGTAACAACCAAGCAAATACCTCCGAAAAAGGGGCTTTCGCCCCTATCGTTAATCAAAGCCTGTTTAATATCTCTGCGTCGGCGAGGAGCAAAAAATTTTCTCGAAAATCCACCGAAAACTGCTATATTAAACAGGCTCTCAAAAATCTAAATTGTAATGTCGTACATACTTTCACTTTTGAAAAGTTTTGACTGCTTTGACTTGGGCTGTTCGGTTTTTTTCTCGGGCTTGCGACCGGAGCCGCTGTAACCGCCGTGACCTTTCCCGTCGGGGTTGACGTCGGCTTTATCGGCCTGCGCGGCCTGAACAACCTGTTGTTCCTGTTGACGCGCTTGCTTTTCAAGCCGCTCGGCAAACAACTGACCGGCAAGCTCGGGACGACCTTGCGTACCCTGCAAGCCCGCACGCTGAGAATCGGCATGTTGTATGGTCAACGCTAAATCGACGGGACGTAACATTGGAAGCCCTCCTTAATGCATTAACTTTTGGGGCTTCGCCCCAAACCCCACCCGCTTTTTGAAAAAAGCGGGGCAAAAACTTTCATAAAATCGCGCATTCGCGCGATTTTTGAGTTTTTTGTCGAACTTTTTTCCAAAAAAGTTCGCAGGGGTTCGGGGACGGAGTCCCCGAGGTTTTATATATTCGGTCCGATTGCGATTTTTTCTCCGTTGTTGCGCAACCTGCAATTTGAAAGTTCGTCGCGAATGGTCATTTGCGCGTTGCCGATTTTGATGCTTACACCAGGACGAATCACGTTTTTCACGCTAACCGTTCCAACGTTTACGGCGAGGTTGCGGTTCACATTGTCAACCTCTTCCTGCATTTTGGTCATTTTGTCGCGCAAAACCATTTTCATGTTAATCATTTTGGCCAAAAGAGCCTTTTTATCAGGCGGAAGTTGGTCGCGCTTGCGCATAACGTTCAGCGTTTCAACGCCCTTATCGCACTTTTCGTACTCTTCTTTGAGCTTGTTAAACTCGGTGATGAGTTCTTTTTGTTTGTTGACTTCCTTGGGCGAGCCGCCCACTTCAATCTCCGTGTGCGTACCCATGGGCGAACCGACTGTTGTTGCAACAAGTTTTTCGCCGGCAAGCATGTTTCCGCCTACAAGAAGCCCGTTTTTGCCGACAAGCATGGCACTTCCGTCGCATTTAACATTGCTTTTGCGAATCGAATCCGAAATAACGCTTCCGCCGGCAGTTACGACCTTGCAGCTTTCGATAAATTTTGCGGTAACGTCGCCGGCAGCGGAAATTTCGCCTTTATCCGCGCCTTGGATTCCGCCGCCGAGAACAATGCTGCCCTCTGTCGAAATCAATTTTACCGCCTCGCACGCACCGTAAATTTCAATATTTCCGACGGCTTTTACGGTAAAGCCGGAAATAACATTGCCGCGAATCGTAACCTGACCGTTAAAATCAATATTGCCCGTGGAGTTATCAACGTTGCCGGGGATTTCCAAATGGGGCGAAACGCTTACCTTGCCCTCTTTGAGAACAAGTTGCCCGCTTACGTCGGCAAGAAGATGCTGTCCGTCGGGAGAAAGCACCGTGCCTTTGCCGCGCGGAATAATTTGTGCGGGCTTGGGCTTCGGCGCGGGAGTAACGTTTCCGTAAATATCAACGCCGTCGTGCCCTTGTTTGGCGGGAACGCTTGTAACAAGAACATCACCGCGATTGCACAGCTTAAACATATCAAGCTGTTTGAAGTTGACCGTACCGTCTTCCATGATTTTCGGCTTGGGCTTGATGTTGCGCTTATCGAAATGGAACTGCAAAAAGCCGTCGGTTCCGTTGAGGGGTTCGCGACCTTCCGCAATTAAAATTCGCCTGCCGTAGCGTTTGTTTGCAAGGGCTGATTGAATCAGCTTAGAATCCGGAACAACCCGTTTTTCCTGCAATAAAGAAATGACCTCATTCGGCGTTAAAAGTTTCCCGTTGTTAATAGGCTCTTGGAAAATGATATGAGCCTGCATACGGTCTTCGGAAACTTCAACTGATGCGGACTCGGCTACCTGCATAATTGACGTGCTTTCTGAAATTTTTATTTCAACAGTTCCGTCCTGCTTAAGTGCTTCACCGATACCAATGTAATCAACGCCTTTTATGCCGTACGAATCAATTACATCAATAACTTCCTGACGTGTTGCGCGTTCCTCCCCCTCGACATCGCGCAAAGTCAACCAAATGCCGTCCTCTTTAACTTTAATGTCAAAAGTATTTCTCTCCACCGTCATAAATATCCCTTCTCCTCTCTTTTACAATAACCCTACGCGAAAAGCAGGTTTTTATATCGACCCAGTTTGCCCTGCAAACGGGAAATTGCTCGAGTGTGAACTTGCGAAACCCTTGATTCCGACACTTTCATAATGCTGCTAATTTCTCTCAAAGTCAAGTCTTCGAAATAATACAGCGTAACAATCAATTTTTCTTTTTCCGATAACTCCGAAATTGCCTCGGCGAGTAATTTTTTTGCTTCCTTTCGCTCGGCAATTTCTTCGGGAGAATCCATACGATTTGCAATAAGCGGCGCAACGGATACTTCGTAACTTTGCTCCATAAAATCGTCCAAACTTACAAGCGAAAGTACCGACGATTTTTTTATCAGCTCACGTGTTTCTTCTGCGGTTAAGTTTAATTTTTCGGCAAGTTCCTCATCTGTGGGAGGACGCCCCAATATATCTTCAAGTTCGTACGCAACTTTTTCCATTTGCTTATTTTTTTGCCTTAACGTGCGGGGAACCCAATCCATTTTGCGAATATGGTCAATTATTGTGCCGCGAATCCTCAGCGACGCATATGTTTCAAATTTCGCACCCTTGGCGTTATCAAATTTTTCAATCGCGTCAAGCAGACCGAAAATTCCGTAACCCACCAAGTCGTCAAGCTCGACATGCTGGCCGACGTGAATCAACAGCCTCCCCGCAACATATTTGACCAAGGGCGCGTAGTACAAAATCAGCTTTTCTTTCAGGGCGGGATTTTTGCTTTCAACATACGCCTGCCACAATTTTTCCAAGTTTGCCGGGGTCATAACGCCTCATCGGGAACATGTAGCGCAAACTCGTCGTCAAACTCGCCCGCAAGCGGGTCGACCGGGTCGATAAAGCCTGCGGCACCTACAATTTCAAGCGGTTCTTCGGTCATAACGTCAAGCGTCCCGAGTTCTTGGTTTTCAAGGCTCGCAACAAATGCCTGATATTCTTCGTCCTCCGCAAAATTGTAGGTGTTTTCGAGGGGTACAAAAACATTTGTAAGAAGATAGCTTCGAACAAAATGCCCCACAAAATAAAACACGACAATCGTAATGCTCACCCAGAACGTCATCGTGAAAAGATGCCGCGGCATGTCGAAAAATATAGTCCAAACGAACGCGCCGGCAATCACCACTCCTGCCAAAACACTAATCAACAAATGAATCCTGTTAAGTTGATATGACATGAATAACACCGCCTTCTTGATTTTTGAAGCGTATTAAATTTCCCTGAAACCTTGCCCGATTGCTTTTATTAAAAATTTTCCGCCGTCCGCATAAAGCTCTACCGTGCGCCCGAAGCTCGCGCCGGTTTCGGAACTTATAAGCGGTATGCCGAGCTTCGCAAGCGCGAGTTTTGTGGCGTCAACATTTCTGTCGCCCACTCGCAAATTTTCATTTGTGGCGTTAAAAGCAAACATTTGCGCGCCGCCCGCAATTTTCGCCTTCATAAATGTTTTTTTCGCGCCTAACTTTTCCATTTCCGAAATTAAAGTTACAACTGCGGTGTCCGCAAATTTTGCCTTGTTAGAATTGTTTTGAATCGCCGTTGAATCCGGAAGCATTATATGTGCAAGCCCCGCAACCTTTGAATGGGCGTCGTACAGGGCAATTCCGACGCACGAACCGAGCCCGAGCGTCGTTAAAATACCGGGGGCTTTCGTGGCTTTTAAATCAGCCATGCCCACCACAATCATGTCCCTCGCCATTATTCCACCCCTAAGGCACGCACTATCCTGTAAAATGAATGCAAATTCGGCACCATAACAAAGCATCCGGTAGACTCAACATTTTCAACTGCAATTTGCGATTCGATAAAAAGCATTTTGTCTGCCATTCGCCCGAACTCGCTTGCCGGCACAGACAGTATAGCATTTGCCATATCCACACACATATAGGGAATAGATGGCTTTATTTGCGAATTTGTAAGCCCGGATATTGATGTCAGGTACGAGCTTATCATAATATTTCCGACTTCCTCAACCACAGAACGTTCCATTTCCCCAAAAGTGTGCATATCTTCCCCGAGGGCGGGCGGAGGCGTACCGATTACAAGCTCAACCAGATTATGTGCGGCTTCCACGCTCATAATCTGCATCATCATGCCTTGGATATTTCCCGAAAGCGACACCAAAATACCGAGCACCACGGTCTCCGGGCCGCCCACAAAGTTTGCAACATTATGAAAATCCAACCACGATACGCGCGGAACAGGCATGGTTACTTTTTTATTTACCATTTTCGAAAGCGCGGTGGCGGCATACGCCGTCCCCATGCTTCCGATTTCTTTCAATATGTCCAAATGCATATCGGTGAATAAATCTTCCGCTTTCTTAGCCATAAAAAACACTCTCCTACCGCGGACGCGCCTTTTTCAGTTCTTCGCGCTGCACTTTGTACATATATCGAATAATCTGCTCTTGGTCTGTTTCCGGCATCATCGCGAATCGAACGCCGTACTGGTATGCAAACTTCGACCCTTCAGGCATTTCGGTTTTCGAGCGCACGTCGCCGAAGGCAACAACAAATTCTTCCCCGAGCTGAATCGATACGTTTAATAAATATCCTGATTGCATACTTTTGTCGGTAAAAATTTTCGCGCCGCCCGCGCTGAGGTCGGAAATCATGCCGACTTCGCGCTCGGCCTGCTGACCGCTTGAGTAAATTACCGTAAACGTAATGGGTATCGCACAATTAAATCGGAATGCGGAACGTTGCTGTATTTTTTCGCCGTCGCTGTCGATTCGAAGCCTTACAACGTCGAAACCGTCCACATCCGTTTTTGCCAAAAACGTCGCATTAAAAACATAAATGGCGTTGTCGGTTAAAAGTCGAAGCGTAAGCGGCCCCGCATTCTGCAAATCAACAACCTTGTGCTGGCTGACCGGCGCGTGAACCAAAATTTCGCGTGAATCCGGTATAAGCAACTCGATTTTACACACAAACCCCCCGTTCGGACCGTCATCCGGTCGCTGAATTTGTACCCGCGCCCCTGATTTTAAATTGTTTACAAACATACTCTAACTCCCCTACCCTCTTCAAATTACGAACCGAATCGCCCTATCAGCTTCATCACAAAATTGTGAATGCTGCTCTTCCTTCCCGTGTCAACGTCCAAAAGGTCTGCACAAATTTTGCTGTATCTGGTCACGCTTTCCGCAAAGGGATACTGAATCGAAACCGGCTTTTGCTTGCGAACAGCCCGCACCAAGTACGAATCAAACGGAATTGAACCGAGAAACCGTAATTTAATTCCCAAAAAACGCGCCGACACACCGTTTAATTTTTCAAAAACTTCATTCGCTTCCGTATCGTTTACGACGCAGTTGACAATAAGTTTTAACGATTCAACGTCCGGCATGGACGTTTTTACCGATTTAATAAGAGTGTACGCATCGGCGATTGCAGTCGGGTCCGGCGTTGTAACAACGATTGTATCCGACGACGCGCGTATAAAATTTACAACGGCGTTCGAAATTCCCGCCCGCGTGTCTATTATAATGAAGTCCGCCAAGGCGTCCAATTGTATGAAACTGTCGGTGAGGCGCATGATTTGGCTGTCGGTAAGCTCTGTAAGTGCCGCCATTCCGGAACCGCCCGACAAAAACATGCATCCCATAGGCCCGATTGTAAGCGCGGATTCTATATCAACCGTACCGTTCAAAACATCCGCGATGGTGTATCCCGGCGCGACCCCAAGCAAAATTTCCACATTTGCAAGCCCGAAGTCGGCGTCTATTATAACAACGCGCTTGCCGAGCTTGCGCATTTGAATAGCTAAATTTACAGAAAAGTTCGACTTCCCTACCCCGCCCTTGCCGCTCGCAATAGAAATAATTCGCGCGTTCATAATTGACGAAACGGGTTCGGGGACGTGACCGGATTGCGCCATAAGCTCCCGAAGGCGTTGCGCTTGGTCTGTCACTATCATGGTTGACCTCCGCCTTCCGCATACGGGTGAACTTCACCCTCCGCCAGACCGAGAAGCGACTTGGCAATTTTGTCCGGCTTAACCGATTCAAGGTCATCCGGCACGTTTTGTCCAAAGGTTACATACGCGGCCTTTTTCCCCGCAAGGCAACATACATTCATCAGAACGCCCAAGGCTTCAGCCTCGTCGAGTTTTGTGAAAATCAAGTCAAAATCGGAAACCCCGTCAAAAACGCTTACGATTTTACATAAATCCCTGTAGCGCGTTGTTACGCTGAGAACCAAATATCGTCTGCTGTCCGGCACTGCGTCGAGAAGCTGTTTAAGCTCACCTATGCTTTCGGTGCTTTTATGACTTCGACCCGCCGTGTCTATTAAAACTATATCATTTTTTTTGCGAAGTGTGCGCAAATGTTCCTGCATCTCGTCGGGCTTATATACAACGCGAATGTCAAGCCCCAAAATGTCCGCGTAAGTTTTAAGCTGCTCAACAGCGGCTATACGATACGTGTCTGCTGTTATCAACCCTACGCGAAGCCCGTGTTTCAGCGTCAAAATTGACGAAAGTTTTGCAATTGTCGTTGTTTTGCCAACACCGGTCGGCCCCATGAAAACAACTGCTTGCGCGTCGGATTTCCCGGACTTTTCCGTATTGATAAGAGTCGGATTTTTTAAAATATCAACGAGGCTTCCGTAAACTGATTTTATTAAAATTCGCACGTCCGCCCGGTCTGATTCGTCCACATCTTCCAGTTCACGCAAGAGGTGTTGCGCAACCTCCGGTAAAACCTCTTGCTCAAGCATGGTGTCGTAAAAAAGCTGCACCATGCTGTGGTTGTATTTTTTTCCTTCGGGTGTCGGCACATGGGATTCAACCTTGGTTTTCGCCCGTTTTGTTGCTTCCTCAATTTCAATTTGATTTGCCGCCTTGCGCGCCTCCTGCAAAAGAATCGACATGGATTCCCCTATCGCGTCAGACTCCGGAACTTCCGGCTTGCTTTCGGCAACTTCGGCGGAAGGCTTCTTACGTTTGCGCTTGCGCCCGGATTTGCCGGACTCGGCAACATCAGGCGGAGCAACAACATTTTCCTCCGGCTGATTGTTCATAAACTTCATCAACTCTGCGTCGTCTTCGCAAGCAGCAGTTATGACTACGCTCGATTGCCTGAAAAATCCGAAAAATCCGCCGGCAGGTTTCTGCTTCACGCTTATAATCGTCGCGCCTTCACCCATCTCCTCCATTATGACGGGCATGAGCGCAGCTTCGGATTTCCCTTCATATCGCTTTACTTTCATGTCACACTCACCATTCCAACAGACTGAACTTCCGCAGTTTGGTCAATTTCACCGTAGCTCAAAACAACCAAGTCAGGCGCGATTTCATCAACAAGCTGCTTGAAATACATGCGCACAAACGGTGAAGTCAGAATAATCGGCATAACGCCGAGGGACGTCAACTTGCTTACCTCTTTTTTCAGCGAATCGAAAACTTTTTGGCTCAACGCCGGGTCGATATTTACAAACGAACCGATTTCGGTTTTTTGAATATTTCCGGTCAACGTTTGTTCGAGAGCCGGGTCGAGGGTGATTACCGTGTTTACGCCCTGACCGAAGAATTTCTTCGAAATGGCGCGACGAAGCGCGGCACGGACATATTCCGTCAACATATCGGTATCGCGGGTAATCGGGGCGTAATCCGCAAGCGTTTCCAAAATTGTTACAAGGTCGCGGATAGACACGCTCTCTTTAAGAAGTTTTGCCAAAACTTTCTGCACTTCACCCACGCTCATGTATTTCGGTATCAGCTCGTCAACAAGCACAGTATGGGTTTCTTTGACGTGGTTAATAAGTTTTTGCACGTCTTGGCGGGAGAGCAACTCATGCAGATGCTGGCGCACAATTTCCGTGAGGTGCGTCGCGATAATCGCGGGCGGGTCTACAACAGTATAACCCAAAGCCTCGGCGCGTTCGCGCTGCGATTCCGAAATCCACATTGCGGGCAGACCTGCAAAGGGTTCGACAGTTTCGATTCCGTCGATTTCCTCTTCAACATAGCCGCTGTTCATCGCCATGTAGTGGTCGAACATTATTTCGCCGCCGGCGACCTCAACGCCTTTTATAAAAATCGTGTACTGGTTCGGCGACAATTTAATATTGTCCTGCAAGCGAATTTGCGGAATAATCGCGCCCAATTCAAGCGCGATATTTCGCCGAATCATAACAACGCGCTCAAGGAGGTCGCCGCCCTGGTCGGCGGCAACAAGCGGAATAAGCCCGTAGCCGAAGCACAGGCGAATCATGTCAACGTCGGTGAGGGGCAACATGTCGTCGGGGCGGCGCATTTCTTCCGCCTCAACGTCGTCGGTTGTAATTTCCGTTTCGATGGATTGCAGGGTTTCCTGCTTGTTCTTCCGAAAGCCCATAAACATAAGTACAGCCCCCGTCGGAATAAAAAACCACGGCAGCGGACTGGCAATGCCCAAGAAAATCAACGCGCCGCCCGTAACAAGCAAAACAAGCGGATGCGTCAAAAGTTGTTTGGCAAGCGAGCCGGAAACTTCCTCTTCGACAGTCGCCTTTGTAACGATAAGACCGGTTGACAGCGCGATAAGAAGCGCGGGAATTTGTGAAACAAGCCCGTCGCCGATTGTTAAAAGCGCGTAAACCTGCAAAGCATCGCCGATTGACAGGTCGTGATAAATCGCGCCCATTGCCACACCGCCGATGAGGTTTATAAATACAATAATAATCGAGAAAATTGCGTCACCTTTTACGAATTTAACAGCACCGTCCATCGCGCCGTAAAAGTTTGACTCGTCTTGAATTTTTTTGCGGCGTGCTTTGGCCTCTTCTTCGTTGATAAGACCGGTGTTGAGGTCAGCATCAATAGCCATTTGCTTACCGGGCATAGCATCCAAGGTGAAACGCGCGGTTACTTCCGCGACCCGCTCGGAACCCTTGATAATAACAAGGAAGCTCGCGAGCAAAATTACAAGGAACAGAATTATACCCAAAATCAGGTTATCCTGCGCCACAAACTGCCCGAACGTTCGGATAACCTCGCCTGCGGAATACGGTGTGCCGTTGCCGCCCAGAATCAAGCGCGTTGTTGTAACGCTCATGGTCATTCTGAAAAGCGTGATGATAAGCAAAATAGTCGGAAACATGGACATTTCCAACGCTTCTTTGGCATACAGGGCGTTAAGCAAAATTATAATCGCAAGCCCGATAATAACCATCAAAAGCAAATCCACAGCCAAAGGCGGCAACGGGCGCATTATCATAACAACCATTGCGACTATGAATATACCGATAATAGCTTCTTTTCTCTTCATTTACGTGTCCACTCTCCCTGCCGGGATTTATTTTTCCAACCACCTCACGGAATTATAACCTAAGTTTGCTTCCGAGGCAACAGCCCACGCCCTGCATATTTAAGGAATTTTTTTAATCGTGCGCCAACAGCTTTCGCAATTCGTCCGCCGAAAGCGCGTTTATAAAGCCCTCGCCCTCCGTAATTACGGAGTCGATTAAATCGCGCTTTTTTTCCTGCAATTCCATAATGCGCTCTTCTATCGAATCTTTTGCCACCAAGCTGAACACCTGCACAGACTTCTCCTGCCCGAACCGATGCGCACGGTCGGCGGCTTGGTCGGTTACCGACGGATTCCACCACGGGTCGTAATGAATCACAACGTTCGCGCCGGTAAGGTTCAGTCCCGTTCCGCCGGCTTTGAGCGAAATCAAAAATAAATCGCGTTCGCCGGCATTAAATTTTTCTGTCATTTCAACGCGCTCTTTAGATTTTGTCGCGCCGTCGAGATAAAAATACGAAATATTTTTCGGCAACGCTTCCTTTATAATGCCCAACATTTGCGTGAACTGCGAAAAAAGCAGCACACGATGCCCGGATTCCAGTGAAAGCTGTATTGTTTCGAGCGCGAGGTCGAGCTTGCCGCTGCCGTGCTTGTAATCCTGCAAAAAAAGCGCGGGATGACAGCAAATTTGCCGCAAGCGCGTAAGTTGCGAAAGTATGCTGATGCGATTGAAATCGGCGGATTTTACCATTTCATCAAGCGCACCGAGCGTTTGCATCAAGTACGCAGCGTAAATTTTTTTCTGCTCCGGCTCAAAATCGGCGGGAAGAGTTGTTTCGGTTTTTTCCGGCAATTCTTTCAAAACATTTTCTTTAACGCGACGCAACACAAACGGCGCGATTTGTTTGCGCAATTTTTCTGCGGCGATTTTTGACTTGTCGTGACTTTTTAAAATCGGGACTTCGTACAAACGCGAAAATTTCGACGCGCTGAAAAGATACCCCGGCATAATAAAGTCAAATATCGACCACAACTCGCTCAAAGTATTTTCAATCGGCGTACCGGTGAGCGCGAAACGTACCCGCCCGTTTAACGCCTTGAGCGACTTCGCGGCTTGCGTAGCCGGATTTTTTATATTCTGCGCCTCGTCGGCAATCACGTACGAAAATTCCATGTCGCGATAAAACGGCAAATCGCGTTTGAGCATGTCATACGTCGTGATAAAAATATCAACGCCGGGCGTTTTCAAAAGCTCGCGACGCTTTTCCGCAACGCCGGAAATCACAAGCGAAACCTGCTCCGGCGCGAATTTTGCAATTTCATTTTGCCAGTTGTAAAGCACGGACGTCGGCGCGACGACAATTGCCGGCTGCTGCGTTTCTTCGCTCGCGATTAACGTTATCATTTGCAGCGTTTTGCCCAACCCCATGTCGTCGGCAAGAATCCCGCCGAAGCCGTAATGCGCCAGTGTTTTCAGCCAACAAAATCCGGTTTTTTGATACTCGCGCAAAATTTTTTCCAAACCTTCGGGTGCTTTAAACTCCGGCAATTTTCCGAAGTTTGCAAGCAAATTTTCAAAATTTTCGTCGCGCGTATGGGCAATTGAGCCGGAAATTTCCCCGGCATACAACGCACGATACGCAGGAAGCACGAGAGTCGTACCGTCTTTTATATCTTTTTTCGTAACATCAAGCGCGTCAAGAAAGTACGCCGCCGAATCTTCTTTTTCGAGTGAAATAAATCGCCCGTCTTTCAGACGAAAAAATTTTTTTCGCTCGCGATACGCTTCTAATGCCTCCAAAAGTTCGCCGATTTCATAATCCGAATTTTCAAGCGAAACATTCAGCAATCCGCCCGACAGCCTCAGCCCGATTTGCGGCACGGCAGGGCGCGCAACCTTTTGCTGCAAGTCCTCGCTGATGAAAATTTCGGCAACATCCCGCAAAGATTCCATCCCGAACTCATGCAAAAACGCAAAAATCGGCTCGTTGCCTTTAAGGCGAAAATTGTTATCGGCGGTCGGCGCAAAACCATGCGCGGTTAATCGCCGCTTAAGCGAGTATTCCGCAACAACGTCCGGCGCCGCATTTTCCGCCGATTCATCATCATATACGAACTCAATCCGCGCCGTAATGTCTTTTTTGTCGGAATCAAAAAAAATTTTCGTCACATGTAACGTCGAAAATTGCAACGCCGGAATTTTCGAACCGGCCGCTTCAATCGCGCCCAATCGCAAGAGGCTCGGCAAAATCACACCGGCAAACCTGATTTGCTCGTTGCCGGCGAATAATATTTCGCGCGACGGCGTTTCTTCGAGGGTTGTTACGAGGGTTTTGAGCATTCGCCCGTCGGCGGACGGCATACGAAAAAAACCGTCGGCGGTTAAAAGATAAAAAAAAGACGCGCCGTCGAAAAAAAAATGAGGCGTGTCTGTAAATTTCAAAAGCGTGCCGCCGTCTGTGCAACCGGCAACAAGCCCCAAAGCGGGGCAACCGTCCTTTAATTCCGCGAATTGCGTGAACTCCGAAACGCATTCCAATGTTTCGCCCGCGAAAATTTCGAAAAATTCGTCGATGTTGCGAGGAGTTAAAAAAAGCTCACGCGAGCCGTAAAGCGGCCTGTGCGTAAAATGAAAGCGATGGCTCAACCGCGTGGCAATTTCCGCATACATGTCGTCCTCGCGAGTAACGAGTTCAATCAGCCGTTGCGAAGTTTCGTCGAACATTTCGCGGCGATGCGAAAACGTCAGACCTTGCCCGTAAGACGCTGTTTCGCCGTTTTTGCAATTTTTCACGAAGTCGGAAATATTTTTTACAACGTACATTCGCCCGTGTCCGATGGTAAACGTCAGGGAAATGCTCTTGTTGCGAAAATTTAAAACCGGCGCGAATTTTAACATGCTTTCCCCGCCGGAGATGACAGGAAAACGGCTGTCGATGCCGTCGTAAATTATTTTTTCTAATTTATCGGCAAGTTTTTTTGCGTGAATGCTCATTTTTTCCGGCGAAAATGTACGCGACTTTCCTTCCGACAACGCAAAAAGCGCGGCAACAACGTGCTTGCACGCGCCGCGCCATATGCTGTGGCTCTCGCAGGAACACGAATAGCCGAACAACTCGCCCGAGCCGCTCAGCCTAACCGTGACATCGTAGTTTTTATAATTTCCCTCAACGCTTGCGCGAACGATTGTTTCGCCGCCCGGGTCGTCCGCCTCTGTGTACGACAACAGCTTACCGGCACGATAGTACCGTTCGCCGCGCTCGTAAACGTCGGTGTTCGAGCTTATATTCAAAATCACGCCTTTTGTGACGGCGTTATGCGAATCGGGCATTTACAATATATGACGGTCTAAAACCGTTACAAGTTTTGCGATTTCGGGCTTTGAAATACTCGCAACCGCGCCGAGGTCGTTGCTGGCCTTGCGGTTATCGTCGGAAATAATCGACGAGAACACCACCACCGGCAATTTGCGAAGTTCTGCGTCATCTTTAATGAGCTTCAGCAGACGATGCCCGTCGATAAGCGGCATTTCGATGTCGGTTATGACAGCGCAAACATGCTCTTCTATCGGCTGACCGCTTCTTCTGTAGCCGTCAAGAAGCTCCCATGCTTCCTGCCCGTTTGACGTGCAGATAATATTCATATACCCCGCTTTTTCAAGCGAGCTTATTATCAAACGCTCCAGAAGCGGCGAGTCTTCCGCCAATAAAATAGGCTTGGTTGAACGATTTCTCATGCCGAGTTTATCGACATCGCTCGGGGAGAAGCCCATGTTGGGGCTGATGTCGATGAGGATTTTTTCGAAATCGACGATTGTAATCAGCTTATCGCCATACTTGGCAATACCGGTTGCCATGCCTTCTTCGCCGCCGTAAATTGTTGCGTCGGGCTTTTCGATGTCGGACATTTTTACAACGTCGATTGCTTCAACGCCGTGTACGTGAAACGCAGTTTCGGCATTGTTCAATTTGGTAATAATTAAAATGTCGGTTTCTTCGTCCGCAGACGGAGGCATACCCATGTACGCGGCCAAATTTATAACCGTCATGGTTTCCGTACGCGGACGGAAAATACCTTCCACGAAGGGGTTTGAGTTCGGCATCGGCGTAATCGGATACTGGCTGTACTTCATTATTTCACTAACCTTAGCTACATTTATGCCGAAACGTCCGCCCGAAACAATGAACTCCATAATTTGCAGTGTTTGTTCATCGGCGTCAAGAAGCTCGGTTGCCCTTTTGTTTCCGACCATAATCATACCTCCCGGGTCATTTCGATAAATTTCATATCATTCTATCACAACTGTTAAAAAATGCGCAAGCGAACGCCGCAGAAATCAATTTTCGAATTTTCGGGGGCGTTGCCCCCAAACCCCCAAAATTGATTTCCGTGCAAAATTTGTCTTATATTTAACAATATGGTAAATTCAGCGGGGTGTTGCGACATGAAATTTATCAGTTTTTCTGCGGAAGACACAGAAAAAATCGCCTTCGATTTCGGGCTGAATGCCAAACCCGGCGATATTTTTTGTTTAAGCGGCGAACTCGGCGCGGGCAAAACCGTTTTTGCAAAAGGTTTCGCACGGGGCGTCGGGTACGAAGGGCGCGTTACAAGCCCCACTTTTGCTGTAATGAACGAGTACACAGGCAAACTTCCGATTTATCACTTCGATTTATACAGGCTCGACGCCGGCGACCTCGAAGGCATCGGCTGTGAAGAATATTTTTTCGGCAACGGCGTTTCACTTGTTGAATGGCCCGAAAGGGCTGACATTTTTCACGGCGCAAATATTTTTTTCGTAAAAATTTTACCGGCAGAAAATGAAACCGACAGGGTGATTTATGTTGAGAATTTTAGCGATTGACACATCGGGCGAACAAGGAAGCGCGGCGATTGTTTCGCCGTACATAACATGCGGCGAAATTTTTTTTAACGCCCGAACCGGCGAAAAATCTTGGACGCATTCCGAGGCTTTAATGCCGGCCGTTGAAAAATTATTCGAGCTTACACGCCTCGAACCCGCCGACATAGACTTCGTCGCGTACACGAACGGTCCCGGTTCGTTCACCGGGCTGCGAATCGGCGCAGCAAGCGCACTTGCCATTGCTCGCGCGTTGGAAATTCCCGCGATTCCCGTCCCGACCTTGGACGCTCTCGCACACAACATTACGTGCGGCTCAGGCACAATTATTCCCATGCTCGACGCACGTCGCGGGCAAGTTTACACCGCCGTTTATTTTTGCGAAAACGGCGTAATTTCGCGCCAAACAGACTACACGGCAGCTCCCGTTGAAGAATTTTTGCAAACCCTATCGGTAACTGCTCAGCTGCCGACAGAAATCGCAAGCGCGGCAAATACATCCCAACCAAACGTTTCGGGATGCGCACCGGGTTCGCAAATTTTTTTTCTCGGCGACGGCGCATGTGCAAACGAAAAAATAATTCGCGAAAAAATTCCGAACGCGATTTTCGCGCCGCAAAATAATAATCGCCAGCGCGCTTCATCCGTCGGAATGTACGCAGTGCGCCAAGCGAACGCCGTAGACATATGCAGGAAACGACACATTCTCTCGAAGCCGGACAATGAACGCCGGGGACATATGCAGGAATCGACGCATTCCCTCGAAGCCGGAAAAAATTTCGAAGTCGGTCAAGCCATCACGTCCGATGCAGGAGACGCCCTTTCCCGGGAAATTGAAGAGAATGTTGAAATGATTTACGTTCGTGCGCCTCAGGCGGTTCGCGAAGCGGCAAAACGCCCGCCCGCCGACGAAAAATCGTGAAGTTTGATGATTACAATTATTCCCGGTGCGCCGGAACACGCTTTTGCGATGCACAAAATCGAAGCGGAAAGTTTTTCCGAAGTATGGTCGGAAATTTCTATAAAATGTGAGATAATGAGCAAGTTTTCCGTTTGCTTTGTTGCGGCGGAAGGCGAAACCGTTGTCGGGCATGTATATATGCGTCATCTTATCAATGAAGGGCATATAATGAATTTAGCGGTTAAAAAATCCCACCGACGTCGCGGAATCGCCTCAATGCTGCTCAACAGGCTGACCGAAACCGCCCGCGAACGCGAAATGATTGGAATCACTCTTGAGGTTCGCGAATCAAATCGCGCCGCAATCGCCCTGTACGAATCGCACGAGTTCGTCGAAGAGGGCGTTCGAAAAAATTATTACGCACAACCAACCGAAAACGGCATCATAATGTGGAAATATTTGTAGCCGGGTGCGCCAAGCGCACCTTGAACGCCGGGGACACGTGTCAGCGGCGACGCATTCCCTCGAAGCCGGAACGGCTTGACGCCGGAGACATTTTCAGCCGGCGGAGACATGTCGGCTTCGCTATATTTTTCAAAATCGCGCGAAAGCGCGATTTTAAAAAGGGTCAAGGGAGCTTGCTCCCTTGCAGGGGTTTGGGGACAGCGTCCCCAAGCCATTATATAATCTGAGGTGTTTTGAATGATTCGTGAATTAAGTTGGAAAGAACTCAAATATTTTTCCAAGCCGCAACGGCTTAAAAAATCCGACGACGACACGCGCGGCATAATCGGGCAGCCGCGCGCAGAGGAAGCATTGGAATTCGGCTTGGAAATGAAGGCGCAGGGCTATCATATTTATGTTTGCGGCGCGACGGGAACCGGTCGCACAACTTTCGCCCGCGAATACGCAAAAAAATTGGCGGCAACGGAAGATGTTCCGCCTGATTTGTGCTACGTCTATAATTTCGAAAATCCGAAATGCCCCAAACTTCTGCTGTTGCCGGCGGGAGTCGGCAAGCATCTCAAAGATGAAATGAACGAGCTGATTTCGCGCCTCTCGGAGGAATTACCGCGCAATTTTGCCGATAAAAATCACGAACAGAAAAAAAATGAAATCGTAAAAATCCTCAAGGCGAAGCAGGACGAAGTTGTGAAAGAAATGTCCGTTGAAGCCCGCAAGTATGATTTCGAAGTAAAAAGCTCCAACGGCGGAATATTTTTCGTGCCGATTGTTGATGGCGAAGCCATATCCGAAGAGCAGTTCGATGCCCTTTCGCTCGAACAAAAGGAGACCATCTCGAAAAAATCCGAGTCGATTCAGGCACATGCGGCGGATGCTCTGCGCGAAGTCAAGGATTTTGAAAAAACCACAAAAAAGGCCGTGGAGGAACTCGACTTCGCGTTGGGGCTGTTCACCGTGGGGCATCACATGGCCGATATAATCGAAACTTTCGCCGACGAACCCGAACTGCACAAATATCTCAACGCCGTCAAAGAGGACATTTTGAACAATCCGGCGGACTTCATCGGTGACGACAACGACGAGGAAGAAGCCCTGCAAGCAATGTTCCCGTGGACGGGCAAAAAAAATACCGAAGATAATCTGACGAAATACAAAGTCAATCTTCTCACCGATAACAGCGAACTTGTCGGCGCGCCTGTTGTTGTCGATTACAACCCGAGCTACACGAATCTCGTCGGCGAAGTCGAATACGACAACGAGTTCGGCAATTTCTCCACGGATTTTATGAAAATAAAACCCGGCCTTTTGCATCGCGCAAACGGCGGCTATTTGATTATTCAGGCGCAAGATATCTTGGGCAGCCCCCACGCATGGGAAACTCTGCGCCGCACGCTCATCACCGAAAAAATTATCACCGAACCCCTTCGCGAATACACAACCGGCGTTGCCGTAAGCGGCATAAAACCCGAAGCCATCCCCCTTTCCATCAAAATTATCATAATCGGCGGCGGCTACTACTATGATATTTTGCGCTTCTATGACGATTATTTCGAAAAATTGTTCAAGGTTCGCGTGGACTTCGATTATGAAATGAAGCTCAACGATGAAAATATTTCCGAAATTGTAAAATTCATTTCGCGCCGCGTCGGCGAAAATACTTTCGACCCCACTGCCGTCGGGAGAATTATCGAATACGCCGCGCGTCTTGCCGAACGAAACGACCGCCTCACAACACGATTCAATCGCCTCACGGAAATTCTGGATGAATCCGTTGCGCGCGCAAAAGGCGGAAGAGTCACGGCAAAACACGTAAAAGAAGCCATCGAAAAACGCGATTATCGCCTTAATATGTACGAGGAAAAACTTTCCGAAATGCTTATCGAAGACACAATAATGGTATCCACCACCGGCGAAAAAATCGGGCAAATAAACGGGCTCGCCGTTCTCGATACCGGCGACTACGCTTTCGCCAAGCCTTCGCGCATCACCGCAACTGCTTACATGGGCAAAGCCGGCATCGTCAACATCGAAAAAGAAGCCGACATGTCCGGCTCGATTCACGAAAAAGGCGTGCAGGTTTTAATCGGATATCTCGGGCAAACCTACGCGAAAGATTTTCCGCTTTCGATGTCGTCGCGCATTTGCTTCGAGCAAAATTATAACGGCGTTGACGGCGACAGCGCATCGTCCACCGAACTTTACGCAATCCTGTCCGCGCTTGCGGAAATTCCCATCCGGCAAGACATCGCCATAACCGGCTCAATCAATCAGCACGGCGAAATTCAGCCCATCGGCGGCGCGACATTCAAAATCGAAGGCTTCTTCGACCTCTGCAAAGCCCGCGGTCTCACCGGCACACAAGGCGTAATTATCCCCGCGCGAAACGTTCGCGACCTCGTTCTCAAAGACGAAGTCATCGAAGCGGTCAAGGTCGGAAAATTCCACATCTACCCCATCGAATGCATCGACGACGGCTTTCCCATTTTAATGAACATGCCCGCCGGAAAATTCCCCTACCCCGCCGACACCGTTCACGGAAAAGTTTTCCGAAAATTGCGCTCGTATCATCGCAAAGTTAATAAAGAATGATTTAAAAATAATTAAGACCTCGGGCTCCGCCCGAACCCGGAAACTTTTGAAAAAGTTTCATCAAAACTTTAATAAAAATCGCGCTTCGCGCGATTTTTTTGATACACGGGAAATTGCATTCGGCTTCAAGAGAATCGGGAGCAAAAAACCTAAAATCGCGCGAAAGCGCGATTTTTTAGTTTTTGTCGAACTTTTTTTAAAAAGTTCGTGGGGGCTTGGGGGCGAAGCCCCCAAAACCTTAATCATAAACCTTGCACAAAAAATAAGAACCGGTATGATAGTGTCTGAATATTTTTTTTCAGGGGGAGCAGTATGAAAGAGTTGACAAGTGAGGAATTTGAAAAAATCCGCACGTATATAAAGGCAAATTACGGCATCTCGCTTAATGACGAGAAAAAAACGTTGGTGCATTCGCGCTTGCGCTCAACGTTGCAAGAGCTTAATATGGCAACGTTTTCGGAATATTTCGACTATCTGCTCAATGATAAGTCGGGCGAGGCGTTGACACGATTTGTTAATAAAATCACAACAAATCATACGTTTTTTATGCGCGAAACCGACCATTTCGATTATTTTCGCGATACGGTTCTGCCGTATATTGAAGAGCAGTATTCGTCGCAGCGGGATGTTCGTTTGTGGTGTACGGCGTCGTCGTCCGGCGAAGAACCGGTTACGCTGCAAATTATTTTGCAGGAATACTTTAAAAACAGCCCCGGTTGGAACACGCAAATTTTAGCGTCGGATATTTCTGCCCAAGTTTTGGACAAGGCCGTAGCGGGGCGATACGTTACAAGCGCGATTGAAACTTTGCCGAAATCGTGGCAAAACGACTATTTTACCAAGCACGACCACGAACTTTCCAAGGTGAAGGACAGCGTTTTAAATCAAATTGTTTACAGGAAAATAAATTTGATTGAGCCGTTTCCGTTCCGCAAAACATTGCAGGTAATTTTTTGCAGAAACGTGATGATTTACTTCGACGCCCCCACTCGCGACGCCGTTGTTAAAAGGTTTTACGATATAACCGAACCCGGCGGCTATTTATTCATCGGACATTCGGAATCTATAAGCAACTCGGGCACAAAATATGAGTACATTAAGCCTGCTGTTTATCGAAAACCGTTTTGATTTCTTAACTTTAAGCGTTTTTTTGTAAAAAACACTTGTTTTTACGTTCTCATTGTAGTTTAATATACAAGAGTAAAGGGAGGGTGAAATTTCTATGAGTGACTTCGACAGAGAGTCAATGCTTGAAATGTTCATTTTCGAGATGGCTCAGTTGATTGACCAGCTTGAAGCCACAATAGTCCAAAGCGAATCGGAATACAACATGGACCAAATCAATGAAATATTCCGTGTCATGCACACAATCAAGGGTTCCTCCGCTATGATGATGTTCGACAACATCGCAGGCGTGGCGCACTCAATTGAGGATTTATTTTATTATTTGCGTGAAGAAAATCCCGAAGGTTTGGACTTTAAACGCCTGTCTGACCACGTTTTAAGCGGCGCGGACTTCGTAAAAGAAGAACTTGCAAAGCTCCAAAACGGCCAACAATCCGACGGCGACGGCACCGAGCTTGCAACGGCAATTGACAAATTTTTGCAACAAATCAAAGGGGTAGGCGGACCGGTATCCGAAGCTCCCCCCGTCGCAAGTACACATGCGAATCCCGAAAAAGCCGTTACGGCAGGTGAGAATATGCATAAATACAGGGCTAAAATCTATTTCCAAGAAGGTTGCGAAATGGAGAATATTCGCGCGTATACGCTTGTTCACAACATGCAGGAATTTGCAACCGACATTTCGCATGTGCCGGCAGACGTTATCGACGAAAGCACAATTCCGCTTATTCGCAACAACGGCTTTATGTTAGAATTTTCAAGCTCGCGCGATTACAGCTTCGTATACGACCATTTGGGCGCAACCGTGTATCTTCGCGAATTGGTGTTGGAAGATATGTCCGCGCCGAAGGAATCGCCGGCAACATCTCCGGCTGACACCCCCGATGATTCCTCTTCGGACGACGACGTTGCAATTGCGGAAGCTCCCGCATCATTGCCGGAGTCGTTTGCGGCAACGCCCGCACCGGCTGACGCGGCAACATCCGCCGCCGACGCATCAAAAAAGGCCGGGGCGGCATCGCACATGATAAGCGTAAACGTCAACAAACTCGACGCGCTTTTGAATCTCATGGGCGAGCTCGTTATTTCCGAAGCCATGGTTACGCAAAATTCCGAACTTGACGGCTTGCAGCTTGAGAGTTTCAATAAGGAAACGCGCCAACTTCGCAAAATTATTTCCAATTTGCAGCAAACCGTTATGCAAATGCGGATGGTCCCGCTTTCCGCAACGTTTTTCCGTATGCACCGCATCGTGCGCGACATGTGCCGCCAACTCGACAAAGACGTTCAACTCGACATCGTCGGTGAGGAAACCGAGGTCGATAAAAACATTATCGAGCATATTGCCGACCCGATTATGCACATTATCCGCAATTCCATCGACCACGGCGTTGAGATGCCCGCCGAGCGCAAAGAGCGCGGCAAGCCCGCAAAAGCGCGGGTTCTTCTTGAGGCGAAAAATGCCGGCGGCGACGTTCTGATTATTATTAAGGACGACGGGCGCGGCATAAATGTTCAAAAAGTCTTGGCCAAAGCGAAGGCAAACGGTCTTACTTCGAAGCCCGACGCCGAGTATACCGACAAGGAAATTCAGCAATTCATTTTCCTGCCCGGCTTTTCGACAAACGACCAAGTTACGGCGTTTTCCGGGCGCGGCGTAGGCATGGACGTTGTTTCAAGCAACCTTGAAATCGTTGGCGGAACCGCACTTGTTGACTCAGCTCCCGGCGAAGGCACAACCTTCACGCTGAAAATTCCTCTCACGCTCACAATCCAAGAGGGCATGAGCGTTCTTGTTGCGGGTGCGCAGTACACTATTCCCATCGCAAACATTATAAAATCCTTCAAAGCGCGGCCGGAAAATCTTTTCACCGACCCGAGCGGCAACGAAATGATTACCGAGCGCGGCGAAATTTATAACATCGTTCGCTTGCATGAATTTTTCAGTATCGACGGCGCAGTTACCGACGTTTGCGAAGGTACTCTTATCATGCTTGAAAACGGCGAACATGTTGTCTGCCTCTTGGTTGACGACCTTATCGGGCAGCAACAGGCAGTTGTTAAACCCATGCCCAAATACTTCAAAAAGGTACGCGGTCTGAGCGGCTGTACGCTTCTCGGCAACGGCGACATAAGCCTGATTATCGACGTTGCCGGATTTTTTGATAAGTAAACTTTAGGGAGGTATAGCTCATGGCTGCCAACATGCAAAATTTATTTGAAGAAAAACAGCAGGACGACACCATCAAAGACCAATACCTGACCTTCGCCATTGAGGACGAAGATTACGGCGTTGAAATTGCATATGTTAAGGAAATTATCAAAATGCAGTCTATAACGAAGGTTCCCGATATGCCTAACTTCATTGAGGGCATTACAAACCTTCGCGGCGACCTTATCGGCGTGTTAGACGTGCGCAAACGCTTCGCCAAGCCCTCGAAGGAGCATGACGAAGAAACCTGCATTATCGTTATCGTTTACGGCGATTATACCTTGGGCATGATTGTTGATGCGGTTCAGGAAACCGCAATTATTCCCGAGGACAGAATTACCGCGCCGCCCAGCGCGAAGTTAAGTTATGCAAATCAATTCGTTCGCAACATAGGGAGAGTCGGCGACGATATAAAGCTCCTTCTTGATGTGGAACGCTTTTTGGCACAGGATTAAAGGCGACTTCCGCCGTATGAAATAAAAAAGTGCATACTTTGAACACTGGGGACACATGTAATTCGCCAAACATTCCCCTGAAGCAGTTTCCTGCGCAATAAAAAATCCCGTCCGTATTGGGCGGGATTTTTTATTGCACCGAGATATTACGCTTTTCCGACCGAGCCGAACAGCTCAAATTTTTCTTTTACAACGGCTTTAATTGCTTCCGCGCCGGGCGCAAGGAGTTTGCGCGGGTCGAATCCTTTGCCCTCCTTGTCTTTGCCGGCCTCAATGTACTTGCGGGTTGCGGCGGCAAACGCGAGCTGGCATTCGGTGTTCACGTTAATTTTCGCGACGCCGAGGGAAATTGCTTTTTGAATCATTTCGACGGGAATACCCGTTCCGCCGTGCAAAACCAAGGGCAATCCGCCCGTCAATTTTGAAACTTCCGTGAGAACGTCAAAATTAAGTCCCGTCCAGTTGTCGGGGTAAACGCCGTGAATATTGCCGATGCCGGCCGCTAAAAAATCCACACCGAGGTCGGCGATTGCTTTGCATTCCGCCGGGTCGGCAACGTCGCCGTTACCCACAACGCCATCTTCTTCGCCGCCGATTGCGCCGACTTCCGCTTCAAGCGTCATATTGTTTTTGCGGGCGAGCGCAATCATTTCCTTTGTTTTCGCAACGTTTTCGTCAAAGGGAAAATGGCTTCCGTCGAACATGATGCTTGTGAAGCCCGCGTCGATGCAGGCGAGACACTCGTCATAACTGCCGTGGTCGAGATGAATTGCAACGGGCACGCTGACTCCCAAGCACTTGTCCATGGTTTTGGCCATCGCAACAACCGTTGCAAAGCCGCCCATGTATTTTGCCGCGCCGCCGGTTACGCCCAAAATAATCGGGCTTTTTTGCTCCTCGGCGGTTGTAAGTGCCGCTTTTGTCCATTCAAGATTGTTGATGTTTATTTGCGCCACCGCGTAGCGTTCTTTGGCGGCTTTTACAAGCATTTCTTTAGCATTTACAAACATTCGGTTTCCTCATTCCGCAATTAGTTTAACTGTTAAGCCTTTTGTTCGCGCAAAATCAGACCATACCGTTTCGAACGAACGTATGTTAAGCAGCGTAACTTTTTTAATTTCCGAGTGAATAATCGTAACGGTTGAATAATACTTGCTGTACTTCAACTGCTTTATATTCACAAACTCGACAAACTTTTTATCCTTGCCCTCAGACCATCCGATACCGCTGTCGAACAGGCTGAGCTGCGGCTTGCCCGAAAACATGCCCATTAAGCCGCCCTTTCCGCCGGACATCTCAAAGTTATGCACAGGAACCATAGCCACCTACTCCTTCATATTACTTCTTGCAAAGCTGAATCGGGCAAGAAGTTTATTATAATTTCAAAACTGTTTTTGTGTCGCGCGCAATCACAAGCTCTTCATTTGTAGGCACAACAAGCACTCGAACTTTCGCGTCGGGAGCGGAAATATCCAAGGCTTCGCCGCGTTTCGCATTTTTTGCCGGGTCGATTGAAACGCCGAACCACGTCAAGTACGCGCAAACTCTTTCGCGAATACCGCAGTCATTTTCGCCGATGCCCGCCGTGAAAACTACTGCGTCGAGTCCGTTCATGCAGGCCGCATAACGCCCGATATATCCCGCCACGCGATAGGCAAAAACGTCCATTGCCGCACATGCGCGCAAATTTCCGCCTTCCGCCGCCGCACATAAATCGCGGAAATCGCTCGACACGCCGCTTATTCCCAACACGCCGGACTTTTTATTGAGCAAATCGCCGGCTTCCTGCGCCGAAATGCCCTCTTTCTCCATTATGAACTGAACAACCGCCGGGTCAATATCGCCGCAACGAGTTCCCATTGCAAGCCCCTCAAGCGGCGTCATACCCATCGACGTATCAACGGACACTCCCTTATCCACCGCGCACAGACTCACGCCGTTACCCAAGTGGCACGTAACAATTTTCAGCTCGCTTTGCGGACGCCCCAAAAGCTCCGCGCCTTGCGCCGCAACATATTTATGGCTCGTGCCGTGGAATCCGTACCGACGAATTTTATACTTTTCGTACAGCGCGTAGTCAATCGCGTAGAGATAGGCTTTTTCGGGCATTGTTTGGTGGAACGCCGTGTCGAACACCGCCACTTGCGGTACGCCCGGCATATGCTGTTTACACGCACGAATTCCCGTTAAGTTCGGCGGATTATGAAGGGGCGCAAGCTCGGAAACAGCCTCGATTGCCGCCTCAACTTCTGCGGTAATTTCAACCGACGCCGCAAACGCTTCGCCGCCGTGTACAACGCGATGCCCCACCGCTTTAATTTCCGCTTTCGATTTTAACACGCCGTGGTTCGCATCCAAAAGCGAATCCAGTACAATCGCCATTGCCGCGCCGTGGTCGGGCATAGCGTGGTCTGCCGTGTGTTTGCCTTTGTCCGTTTCATGTACCAGTCGCCCGTCGATTCCGATTCGCTCGCACAGCCCTTTTGCCAAGACACTTTCGTCCGTCATATTCAAAAGTTGGTATTTCAGCGACGACGACCCTGCGTTAATTACCAATACGTACATTTGAATCTCTCCTTTATATCCTTTTTAGGTTCGCGGGGGGAAAGAAACTTTTTTGAAAAAAAGTTTCTCTCCCCCCGCACCCCCCTCTCTTCAAAAAACTTTTATTGGAACATGCGCGAAGCGCATGTTCCGGGGAGTTTTTGTCGAACTTTTTTTAAAAAGTTCGTGGGGGTTCGGGGGCGAAGCCCCTGAAATTATTTAAGACTGAGCCTGCACGGCGGTAATCGCAACTACGCCTACTATATCATCCGCACTGCAACCGCGCGAGAGGTCGTTTACGGGTTTTGCGATGCCTTGGGTTACGGGGCCGAAGGCTTTGGCCTTTGCGAGGCGTTCGACGAGCTTGTACGCAATGTTGCCCGAATCGAGGTCGGGGAAAATAAGTACGTTCGCCTTGCCCGCAACGGGATTGCCCGGTGCTTTTGATGCGCCGATTGACGGCACGATTGCCGCGTCGAGTTGGAATTCGCCGTCGGCTTTGAGGTCGGGAGCTTTCTCTTTTAAAATGCGGGTTGCTTCGGCGACTTTGCTGATATCGGCGTGTTTCGCGCTGCCCATCGTGGAGTGCGAAAGCATGGCGATTACGGGTTCGTCGTCGAAAAGCGCGCGGTAAGAATTTGCCGACGCGAGCGCGATTGCGGCGAGTTCTTCGGGGTTGGGGTTTTGGATTAAGGCGCAGTCTGCGAAGATGAATGCGCCGTTGTTGCCGTACTCGCAGTCCGGCACGACCATCACGAAAAACGACGACACGGCGGATACTCCCGGCGCGGTTTTTAAAATTTGCAGGCTCGGGCGCAAAACATCGGCGGTTGAATACACCGCGCCGGCAACCATTCCGTCGGCGAAACCTTCCTTTACAAGCATGTCGCCCAGTGCGACGGGATTTTCCGCAAGCATTGTTTGCGCCTGTTCGAGAGTGAGACCTTTTGATTTGCGAAGCTCGTACAGCTTTTCCGCGAGGGAGTTTGACTCGGAATAATTTTTCGGGTCGATAATTGTTGCGCCCGAAATGTCGGCGTTTTCGGCCGCTTTTTTAATTTCTGAGGGGTCGCCGATTAAAATAATTTTTGCAAGCCCCTCCGCAAGAATTTGCGCGGTGGCGTTAAGCGTTCGCGGCTCGTAAGATTCCGGCAGAACAATTGTTTTTACTTGCGCTTTTGCACGTTTTTTGACGTTTTCCAAAAAGTTCATTCGCGACCCCCAAAATTGAAGTTTTGTATTGGTTTTTGTATGATGAGAATACATTACCACACTTTCCGGAGGGTTTCAAACGGAAAAATTCGCGGGGGAGCGATTATATGTACAAAGAGCTTGAAGCACTGATTTCGCGGGGGGCGTACCCCTTTCACATGCCGGGTCACAAACGAAACCCGGCATTTTTTCCGCCCGATTTATTTCGGTTTGACGTCACGGAGTTGCCGGAAACGGACGTTCTTTCCGCGCCTGCGGGAATGATAAAAAATTTGCAACAGCGCGTGGCGGATTTTTACGGCGCGGACGAGAGTTTTTTGTTGACAAACGGTTCGTCGGCGGGGGTTGCGGCGGCGATTTGCGCGACCGGCAGCGCGAACGCCGACACCGGATTTTCCCCGGCATCCGTTTTTCTGCCGCGAAACGCCCATGTAAGCGCGGTAAACGGGCTTGTTTTAAGCGGCGCAATGCCGACGTGGTTCATGCCGGAAATTTTTCGCGAGGGAATTTGCGCCGACTTGGCGGGGGGAGTTTCGCCGAAAAATTTCGACAACATGCCGCGAGGCGCGACGGCACTTGTTGTAAGCCCTACGTATGAGGGATTTGTATCCGACATCGCGACGATTGCGCAAAAAGTGCATGAACGCGACGGAATTTTAATCGTGGACGAAGCGCACGGCGCGCACTTTGCGTTTCACGATTTTTTTCCGACGCACGCGCTTGCTTGCGGCGCAGATATCGTAATCAACAGCTTTCACAAAACGTTGCCGATGCTTTCGGGATGCGCGGTTGTGCATGTGAAAGGCAGGCGAGCGGACGTTTCGCGGCTGCGATTTTTCATCAATGCGATGCAAACCACAAGCCCGTCGTTTTTGATGATGGCGCAATGCGATTTCGCGTTTGAAAAATTGCGGGCGGAGCCGGAGTGGTTTGAAGAATATGTACGGCGGCTGCGCCGGGTGCGGAAGGAATTTCGGCAAGCGGCGGCATCAGGCCGGTTTTCGAGAGCGAGCATATGCGAACGGGCAATTTTTCATTCTCTCGGAACGCACGGAATTTTCGACATCGACGAAAGCAAGTTGCTGTTTCACACGAACGCAAATGCCGCCGAAATTTCCGAAATTCTCGCGCGCGACGGCGGCGTTCAATTCGAAATGGCGGCGGGGAATCATTTGCTCGCAATGACATCCCCGGCGGATACAGAAGAGGGGTTTTCTCGCTTGCAAAAAGCCCTCGCAGGTACAGAAAATGAAGCTGCTCCGCCCGAAAGCGGATTTGCGGGGAACAGCGAGAATCGGCAGGGGCGGACAATTGCGGATTCACGGGACAGGAGCGAGCGAAGCCAAAATCGGACGCTCGCCGCGCCGTTTGACGCACCGCCGGAAATTATCATGTCGCCGCGCGAGGCAATGATGCTCCCTTCCGAAGAAGTCCCTGCCGAAGCCGCAATCGGCAGAATTTCGGCGGAAATCATTGCCGAATATCCGCCGGGAATTGCACTTCTCGTCCCGGGCGAAAAAATAAAACAACCCGCCGGTCGTAAAACCGTGCGGGTTGTGAAAACATAGCAATTTGGTTTTGCGTATAACGCGAATCAAGGGCAGGAAATAACGCCTCGCCTATGCCTTGTAAACGGCTCGCTCGATGTCGTTTTGCTTCGCAAAACAACCGGTCGCTCGCCACAAGGCATTTACGGCGAGGCGTTATCCTGAACTCTTGATTCGCGTGTATAGTGAATCAATTTGATTTGGAATCATGCGCCGGAAACGGTAAGCGCAGCCGGTGATGTTGAACTCCAAGGGGGATGCTGCTCTTGAGAATTATCGGGAGCGGGTATCGCGGGTTGCCTGTCAATGGGTGAAATCTCGGCCGGTGCAATTACTTCGGGGATTGTTAATTGCTCTTGTTCCGGTATTTGCTGTCGCAGTAACTGCTCGTATTCGCGTGCGGCGTCTTGTTCTGCGGTGCGTACTTGAATTAACTCGGTCAAGCCGTCCAATGCTTCGGCGGCAAAAATGCCTTCGCTTGCCAGATACTCCAAATTCGCTTCGATTGTTTGCAGTGTAAAGAGGCTCATGTTTTCCAAGTTGAAGTCAAGTATATGGTATGAAATGGCGTAATCGTCGCTGCCGGCTTCAACAATTTCATCCTGCACTATCATTGTATATCCCGCTTCCAACGGCATAGCCTCTTGAGTTTCGCCGACACCGCGTACCGTTCCGTGACCGGACAACATGGTTACGGCAATGCTGTCCGATGTGACTTGCCCGATGGTAAACATAGTTCCTTCCACTATTATGCCGGTAGCACCGATTAACGCCTCAACGCTGCGGCCGTCTGTATGTTCAAAAACATGCACGGAAATATCACCGTTTATAAATGAAACGGTCAAACGTCTGCTTCCGTATGCGGCGATTCTTACATTACTGCGTTCGTTCATATCTACGCTTCCGTTGCGGTCAAGGCACAGAACGGCGGTAGTATCCGCTCCGGTAGATATTACGCTGCCGGAACGGAAGCGTAACCCCTCATTCGGAATAATCCTGACGGGCGTTCCGTTTGTCGCGGAAATATTGTCGCCTTCAATTCGCTCCAAAATAACTCGGCTTGCGATGTAGTCTGCATGTGCGGTAGCAGCGACCGAACTTAACACTACGCACAGGCTCAGAAACAGTGCAAATTGCTTCTTCATAACATTCCTCCGTGACGCGAATCAAGGGTTTGATTCGCATCTCTAATGTAATTTTTCTGACCATGTTATTGCCTGTATCGGCGATAATCAACGCATCACCCGATACATATACGTCGTGCGGAAAATGAAACCGCGCTTCATTTAATACACCGTCCGCGTAACCGGGATATTCGCCCGCTATTGTAAAAACTTCCGCTGTGGGCAAGTGAATCGCGCGGATTGCATGATTCGCGCTGTCTGCCACAATTAAATATTCGTTCCGCAACGCCAAACCTGCAGGCAAGTTAAACATGGCGTCGTACCCGTTTGCAAAACCGCCCGTCGGTTGGTATTCCCATGTATTTTCAGCATCTTCCGGACGCTGATAAAAGCCCGCTAACGTTCCGACCCGGTCGTCATTTATGAATCGAATAAGATGATTGCCGGAATCCGCAACGAAAATTATTCCGTCTTCGCTTACAGCAATGCCCATAGGGTGGTTGAACAACGCGCTGTCGTTGCAATACCCCGATTCTCCCGCGATTCCCGCGACGGTAGTAACATATCCGAAAGTGTCAATTCTGCGAATCACGTTATTGCCCGTGTCCGCAACATAGATATTTCCGTCGGCGGATAACGCAAGCGCGGAAGGGTAGAAAAACATTGCATCCGTACCGTTTTCGTAGCCCGCGCCGTTTCCTCCCGCGAACGTAAATACATAACCGTCGTAAATAACTCTTATCGCATGATTCGAACGGTCTGCAATAAAAATTCGCCCGTCGGAAGCTCGTACCGCAGATGTCGGGCGATTAAATAACGCTGAATCTCCGTCACGAAAAAATCCCTGCTGAAATCCCGCTTCATCCCGCATGAGGGTGTCTCCCGCAACGCGATGTATTTCGCCGGAGGAGTCGATTCTGCGAATCAGATTATTGTACGTATCCAATACATACAAATCACCGTTTTCTCCGCTGAAAACGCCCATCGGTTGAGTAAATTGGTTGCATGTGTAACCGGAGCTTCCTGTTCCCGCCACTGTTACGACAGTATATTCCGCGCACAACAACGACAACAATAAAAAAATAATTCCCATTAAAACTCATCCTTTCGTAACGCGAATCAAGAGTTCAAAATAGCAACTCGCCGTAAATGCCTTGTGGCGAGCGACCGGTCTTTTTTTTCGGATGATTTTCCCGAAAAAAAGACATTGAGCGAGCCGTTTACAAGGCATAGGCGAGATGTTATTTCCTACCCTTGATTCGCGTTCGTAATGTTCACCTCGAATCGGTCGAGTCGAATCCTGCCGCCTTCGTGCCTGTATAAGTCCGCCGTCCAAGCGTATCCGTCACCACCCCAAACCCATAAATACCCGTGTTCGTCCTGCGCTGTTGAAACATTCCCCCAAGCCATGATGTATTCAAAAACTACATCGGGCTTTATTTTTGTCGGGGAGGTTCGTCTTTCCCTTGTACCGTCACCTAACTGCCCGAACTCATTATTTCCCCACGCCCACAAATTGCCGTGTATATCCAAAGCCAAAGTATGCATGTCCCCCGCCGAAACAGCATAAATATCCTCCTTAATCAGTACAGGCGAATTCGAAGATAATCGGCTTCGAGTGCCGTTGCCCAGTTGACCGAAAGCATTATTCCCCCATGCATACAAATGCCCGTCAAACGTTACGGCGAACGAATGAGATTCACCCGCCGAAGCAGACCGCACAGCTAAACCGTCCAAGGCCTCCGGTATCGTCACCGGACGATTGTGATTAACCAGCATTTCCCCATCAAAAATTACCGGTTCGCAATATACCACGACGGCACCATCACCTGTTTGCCCGTGGTTATTCAGCCCCCACGCAAAAAGATTACCGTCGGTATCCGTCATAAGCGTGTGGTATCTGCCTGCGGCAACGCTGTGCACTCGTGCCGCTACTCTCACCCTGTCACGGTATTCTGCGGTTGTTCCGCTGCCCAACTGACCGTATTCATTATCTCCCCACGCCCACAATACGCCGCCTGTAGTTATTGCAACCGTATGTGCATTGCCCGTTGCAACAGTCGCCCAACGGACATTTTCAAATATTTGTATCGGTTGAGAATTTTCCGAGATGTGTTCCCACGCCCATAAATAACCGCTTGTATCTATAATCATTGCGGAATCAAAACCCGCCGCAACATATCTCACGGAAAAAGGCAAATTTGCCGGACGGGGCGGCCCGGTATCATCCCAAATCCACAGCGCACCGTTTGAATCCACTGCCATGCTGTGCATGTAACCGGCGGCGACCTGAGAAACAGAACCCGTTATTTTTTCGCCGACCCCGTTATTAAACTGCCAAACATATCCGTCCGAATCCAATGCCAAGCTGTGATAACCGCCCGCCGACACTTCCGTTACCGCGTCCATGATTCGCACGGGAATATTTTGACCCGAATATCCCCAAGTCCACATGCCGCCGTCTTGCGTTACGGCCACAGAATGAAAATCTCCCGCCGCAATAAACGCGACGTTTTCCATTATTTTGACGGGTTCACTGCTGCCGACATTTGTTCCGTTTCCCAACTGCCCGGACTCATTGCCGCCCCATGTCCATAAATCCCCGTTTTGCGCCAGCTTCATCGAATGATATTGCCCCGCCGCCATCATAGACTGCACCGGAAGCTCAAGTACGTGCGCCGGCGAACTTTCGAAAATAACGGGGATTATTTCACCTTGCCCCCATATTTTCAAATTTCCGAGCATATCAACAGATATGCTGCGTCCCTGCGTATCGTAATGTATTCCGCCCACCGAAATACTGCGAACGGATTCCGATATAGAAGCAGGTACATTAACCGCCGAGTGAGTTAAATTGTGAGGGTCTGCCTGACCGTATGTATTGCGCCCCCACGACAGCAGATTCCCTTCCGAACATATTGCCATTGAGTTATTACCGCCCGCCGCAATCGCCGTAAGATTGCCGATACCCGGCACTTGTTCCGGGGTGCGCCGAGTAAAACCGTCGCCGAAGCCCAGCTGCCCGTATTGATTATGCCCCCATGAATACAAATTTCCGTCGGGGCATATCGCCAAAGTATGATACGCGCCCCCTGCAACGGCAACAAATTGCCCGGGTACTGTTGTCGGACGGCTGACATATACACCTTCCGAATCAAAACCTAACCGACCGAGGTCGTTATGCCCCCATGCCCGTAAACTGTTGTCGGACAATATTGCAAGCGAGTGGTCTTGTCCTGCCGAAACATATATAACGTCGTTCATTATTTTTATCGGATGCCCACGGGTTTGAGTTGTTTCGTCACCGACCTGCCCGTATGAATTATATCCCCACGCCCATAAGTCCCCGGCATATGTCAACGCCAGAACATGCCCCCAACCTGCCGAAACAGATTGGACGTTCTGCAAACCCTCAACCCTTCGGGGAACATTGCGAAAACCTTCAACGTCAAAACCCAACTGCCCGAACATGTTATTTCCCCATGCCCATAAATAGCTTTCGTTGCAAATTGCTAATGAAAAATACATTCCGCAGGCAACATATTTGACGGAATCCATAATTTTTACAGGATGTTCGCGGTCGGTTACAGTTCCGTCGCCGAGCTGCCCGAAATTATTCTCGCCCCACGCCCATAAAGCACCGTCGCTGTCTAATGCCAACGATTGACGATATCCCGAAGCCGCCATGATAATGCCGCTAAGTTCATCATCATCCGCCGAAAACAGCATAAGCACGGCAAATGTCGCAATAAGAACAACCGACAGGGCAGCTGCCGCGACGAACCTCCTGCGTCTTTTACGCGGCGGGTTTGCTTCGGCCGGAAGAGAAGTACCGGTATCCGGCATGTCAACTTCCGCTGTGAAGCCGCCGGTTTCCGAATTATTGGTTTCGGTTATGAAATCGCCGGTTTTCGAATTATCGGTTTCAGTTATGAAATCTCCGGTTTTCGAATTATCGGCTTCGGAGTTGTCCGAATCGTCGGCTTCCGCAACGGGTTCGACCGGTTCGAGAACGCGCTCTTTCTTGTAAGTGTTGATTCTTGCCGCGAACGGTTCGCCTTCTGTGTTGTCCGCATATCTGACGGCATATATAAATGCCCCCGCGAGAAAGTCTGCTATGTTTGCGGGTTCTTTGCCCGCTTTCAAATCAGACTTTTTTATGTTGTTGATGCTGTCAATCACTACGTCATCTGCAATGTTATCGTCGTTCACAATCGTTTCGCAAACGGCGGCTGTCAACAAACCGATTCGGCTCGGATTGATTAGCGGCTGAATAATATCCGCGTCAAAACGCGAGGATACCTCTTTGGGGTTTGCGCTGACAGCGGCTTCGCGCAATTGATGCGCAACGTCGTCGCGGCAGTTGAACCATCGTGACGCTTGCGTGTCGCTGACCTTGGTCGACGCATACGATTCTTCAAGTGTACATAAAAGCTCCAGATGCAATCGCCGTTGATACTTTGCGCGTGTAATGCCCCACAGCAGAATTTTTGCAAATGTTCCGTAACAGTGGCGCATCACATTATCCCCCCGCCGAATCAAATATAGCGAACGGGCTTCTCAAGTGCGTTCGCTATAATCAACATCAAAACAGATTTTATCTCAATTTAATCCAAAATACAAGCTATGCGCAAACCGCAATATTTCGAGGAATGTCGGCACAAGTCTTGAGACGATTCCCGGAAAAATTCCAGGAAAAATTCCAGGAACGGTTCCGGATATCAGCGTATGACACTTGCGATATACTTGCCCTGCAACCGAGAAATCAAGCAGTCGCTTCCATGCCAAAGGACGTTGTTTGCCACCTCAGGAAGGGGTTTCCCGAAACTGACCGCACCGCTCCGTGCCGAAGCCGCTGTAAAACGGTTGCATGTAACACCTGCTTTACCGTACCAATGCAACATCACGCACAACCCCCGCCGCAATAGTATGAAAGAGGGCAGATGCGTTCGGACACGGCCGACCGGATGCTGACGCCCATGTGCACACCTTTCATATGAAGCGGCAACGCGGAGCGAAAGCTCTGCACACCCGAAGTTCCCGGGACTTCGGTTACTTAATGAAACGAATCAAGCAAACCACATAATCAAAACTTAACCGGGGCGTGTTCCCACATCCGCTAACGCCGGTACGATATGTCGGCAAAAGGCGACTGCTTTCTCGAAATTTTCGGGAGAGCCGGTCGTTTTTTTGCGCAATCAGCACTCATTCATGCTATAATCAGGCAAATTGACAAGGAGTGACTGGATTATGACTGAGATGGTTTTGCAAACAAGAGTCCTTCCCGAACCTTTGTTCAGCCTTATTTCTTCTGACAGTGTGAAAATCCGTGAGGATAATAACGGCGAAATCCGTTTGATACCTGTAAAAGAAGCCTCAATAAGCAGTTGCCCGTTTTTAGGCATGTATACCGACGGAAAGCTCACCATCAACGGTTATCTCGAAAGAAAGCGCGCGGACAAGAGGTTGGAGCTTTGAAAATATACGTGTTAGACGCTTGCGCTGTCATTGCTGCTTTATCAAACGAAAAAGGTGCGGATAAAGTAGAGGCCGCTTACAACGAAGCATCTTCCGGCAATGCAAGAATTATTATAAATATAGTCAATCTGTTGGAAGTTTATTACGACGATTACCGCATTCACGGTAAAGAATCGGCTGATAAAATGGTAGAAAGTATCATGGCATCACAAACTACTGTTGTTTCGGAAATCAAGCAAGATGTTTTTGCGGAAGCCGGAAGGTTGAAAGCAAATTACAGAATTTCTTTAGCCGATGCGTTTGCGTTAGCACAGGCAAAAGTTACTAAAGGCGTACTGTTGACATCCGACCACCATGAGTTTGACGTCATTGAAGCAAATGAACCTGTTCAATTTCTGTGGATAAGGTAGATAGGTTTGCAGTTTTTAAAATATTATGTTAAAATCCGGGTGAAACAAAAAACCATAACGGCTGTGCGGGTGCTGAAACACCCAAACAGCGAACACAGGGGATACCTACAACATCACCTGCGCACAAGGCAAAAGCCTTTCATTATGGCAGACACAGTTTAACACGACTCTCCGATTTGTTCAATTGAACTCTTGTGAACTTTTGCGGACGCTTGCGGACTCTTGCATACACCCACCCACCCGGGTTATGCGGAGTTCTCTTGCAGGGCTTTGTGTTACTTTGTTTCCGGGGCGTGTCCTTAGCTTGTACATACCAAGCTCGCAGGTGTGGCAGATTTTTTGCCGTCCCTGCGGTTTTTTTGTTTTCGCGGAAGGCGGACGCATCGTGGTGCGTTCCGCCTCCGCGCACTTTTTTTCAGGAGTGATTCGGTATGAACAAAACAGACCTCGCCTACTCGGCAGGGTTTCGCCGTAAAATGGGCTTGCGCGTAAGGCAATTGCGTGAAAGCAGAAACATGTCGCAATCGGCTTTGGCAAAGCAACTGCGGATACGCCCAAGCTTTTTGCAAATGATTGAAAGCGGAAGCCGGGAGGCCACGACATATATATGTCTGCTGCTGCACAGGATTTTTGACGTATCATTACAATACATAATTACCGGGAAAGAAACGGGTGAAAAGTACGCCAAATGAGGAAGTACGCGCTATACTGCGGATTTTTCCAACAATTCGTTCAAGCGGGATTCGGATACTCCCGCTTTTGCCGCTATTGTTTTCACCTGCGCGAACGGTATGCCGGATTGCAACGCAAAAAGGAGAGTTTCCTCTTTGCCTCTGGCTTCGCCTTTGGCCTCGCCTCTGGCTTCGCCTTTGGCTTCGCCTTCTGCCAAGCCCTCCATTCGCAGTTGCGTTGCGTAGTCGAAAATAATCCGCTTGTATTCCATGATGAACCTCTCCTTTTCGATATATCCGGGCAAATAGCCTTTTTTTATGCTTTCGAGCCGCGAGGTTTCAAATGCGGCATCTTTTGTTGCGCCGCTTGCGATGCATTCGTCAAAAATTTTGTAGAAAAATGAGTAGCCGGCAAGAGCATTTTTTGTGTTTCCGGCTTCGGCGGCGGTGAGTTCTTCGTAGTGAATGCTTACAATTTTTACCGCTACGTCGATTTTTATGCTTTCAGAGTGCAACGTAAAAGTCGAAACCTCGTTTTTCAACTCGCGTGTGCCGTTGTACACAACGTAAAACTCCGGTACGGGAAAATTTTCAATTTTTCGCCCGCCGTAAAGATTTGTACCGGTGGTTTTCAGCCATAATTGCAAAAGCTCGGCATAGTACAGGAACAGCCGAAACGCCATATTCGGGTTCAGCGTAGATTGATGCTCGATTAAAATTATCAAGCGTCCGTCTTTCGTTACAAATGAAACGTCGTTTCGGAGGAGACGAATTGCAAATTCCGATTCGAGGTCGAACGGGGTTAATTCGTCGGGTGAAATCGGGGCGTCCGCGCCTCGACATCGTTGGAGAAGATACACAAAATTCTCCGGGATTTTAAAAATGCCGCGAAACATGGTGTCCTTATGCGCAGGACGCAGTGATTTTGCTTCGGTTTCGATGGCGAATCCCCTCCCCTCGGTCGAATTGTATTTTGTAATTGTCGCATCGTCAAGAGGCGTGTTCCCACTTGCGATAATGCTGAGACGGGTGTTAGCGGAAGCGGCAACGCGCCCTAAACGATTTCTCAAAGTTTTCTCAAAGTTCTGAAATATGCGGCGAAGCATCTTTATAACCCGCATAAACACTGCGGTTTATGCGTCCTAAAGATTTTCTGAAACAATGTTAAACGAAAGCTAAACACAAGCGGCATCGTGCCGGGTAGAATCCTTTCAAATCAAACCAAGCAACGCGACGGAAAGAAAGGAGGCACGAGCAATGCGAATCCGCAGAAGAATTTGCATCGTAATGCGCTGTTGCGGCAAGCACAGCGAACACCTTCGAGAAGTCTGAAACAGTCTTGCTCCACCCCCAAGAGCTCGAAAAATTGATTCACTGTAACGTTAAAAATAGGTTTACATCTAATGAAAATGAAAAGGAGAATGAACCATGACGAAAACAACAAGAAACGAACTCGGCAAAAAACTTGCCCTCTTATTAGTAATATGTATGCTTTCAGCCCATTTGCCCGTGTTTACAATGACAATACACGCGGCGGGCGCACCTAACCCGACGCCCATATCAACAGGAAGCGGCACGGCAAACGACCCGTTTATAATTCGCACGGCGGACGAACTGGCATATATGGCACAGCGCGTAAATGCGCGGGACACTCGGTACAGCAGGGGACATTTCAGGCTTGCTAACGATATAAACTTATCCGCTTACGGCGCAGGTTGGAATAACGGCAGAGGGTGGATGCCGATTGGTGCTAATCAAAGCACTAACGGCGCGCCGTTTTCAGGAGTATTTGACGGCGGGAATCACACAATATACAGTTTATACGTGAACCATCCGGCCAACCGCCCCGGAGTTATTTATGGTGATATTATCCACGTGGGGCTGTTTGCTTCCGTTTACAATGGCACAGTAAAAAATCTTAATGTTGAAGGTGTGGTTATAGCTACAGGACATGCTGCGGTTGGCGGGGTAGTCGGTTGCCTTAGCGGCATTGAAGCTGAACTGATTAACGTACACTTTGACGGTATTGTTCGAGGCCGACATGGGGTGGGAGGAGTAGTTGGTTTTATGGTTGCGAATTCGATTACTACTTCACCGCAAGTCATAAACAGCTCTTCGAGGGGAGAAGTCACCGCTGATGAGTTAGTGGGAGGAATAGTCGGCAGAATGTTCGGAGGCACTATCGACACCACCTCTTCAAATGCTATCGTTGTCGGAAATCGCAATGTTGGCGGGATAGCCGGTTGGATTGACCGAGGACGTGTAACAAACAGTGTCGCGCTTAATCCTTTTGTGCAAGCCAATGAAGCCACTACCGTTGGTGTCTTTACCGCAGACGTTGGGCGTGTTATAGGGCATATGAGCGTTAGTGCGACCCTCTACGGCAATCGCGCCCTCGCCAACATGGGAACAAACGGCGGAACACCCTTCCCGACGCCGCCCGAAATTTACAATGTACACAACAACCGAAACGGCGCGGATTGGGGAGGCATTGTAGTCGGTACGGCGGCCGGACTCCCCGGCGAAATAGTGGAAGTACCGGTATCGTTTATCGGCAACCCGGGCATCGCAGGGTTTAATTTGACCCTCGGGTTTGACAGCCGCCTTGTAACGCCTCTTGCTGTTACCCGCAGCGATTCGCTCGGCGGAGCGGTGTTTATCGCAAACATCAACGAAAACAATGACGACACAATAGCCGTTGTTTGGGCAAGCACCTACGACGTTCGCGCGTCGGAACTCTTTACAATTCGCTTTCGCATAAACGATATAACTATGGACGGCGATGACATAATAACGCCCGTTCCGGTATCCGTCATCGACGCGCTTACCGAAAGCAGGGCAGACCTTGCCCCGCAGGAACACGGCGGTCATATCAGAATCACAAGCCCCGGCGCGATTGGCTTATTATGGGGCGATGTGAATGTTGACGGCGTGGTCGATACCTTGGACATCACCCTGTTAGCGCAGCATTTGGCGGGAGTTCCGGGCAGCCGCCCCTGCGATACGGGACTCAGACTTGCCGATGTAGACCGAAACAACCGCGTAAATGTCGGCGACCTTATTCTTATTGCGCAGTATGTAGCCGACTGGGACAACAGCAGAGGAATACAGCTGGGCATTCCGCAATAAAGCAATGATTCCCGGAAAGATTGAGTCGGGCTGAACCGCATATGGCTCGGTGCAATGTGAATTGCGCCGAGCCTTCCGCCCGGCGGAAACTGTTAAAACGGAGGCTGATTATGAAGAAAATATTGACCCCCCGATTGAAGTTTGCCCTGCAAACTCCAATCACCCCCCTAAAATGGGGGATTGCGACACCAACCTTGCGGAAAGGTTTAATTGGTGTCGCAATATTTGCGGGCTTGTTTTTGGTTTTCTTGTTCGTTATGTCGCCGCAGATAACAATGGCGACCGCTCCCGAGATTTACATAACCGTGAATGACGGCGTAAACCCGGGCGAATATGAAGCAGTGGTTTCGGTGCGAAATAACCCCGGCATTTCTGCATACAATCTCGGAATAAAATTCGACAACACCGTGCTGACCCCGTTATCCGTGAGGGAAGGCAACGCTTTCACAAGCGGCATGGTATTCATCTCAAATATCACGGGTGCATCCGAAGCGGAAATGGCAAATGCAGATGTGGTAACTGCCGTTTGGGCTTCGGCACGAGACGACTCCGGCGACGGCGTTCTTTATACTGTATTGTTTCGCGCAGATTCCGGCGCAACCGGACGCACCGAACTGATTATGTATTCCCGAGGCGCAAATAACGCGGCGGGTCATTTTGAAAATTTCATTTTAACCGGAGCAACCATTCAATTTTCCGGCGGTATGCTGTTGCCGATTATCATAGGTGTAATCGCGGCACTTGCAGTAATTGCAGCAGTTCTTTCTGTTATCATCGTGCGCAAACGCCGAAAAAATAAAGCCGGTTTAACCGCAAATCAATAACCTTGATTCGCGGTTAAACCGGCCCCCAATTAACAAGCACCCATGAATCGCCGTCGCGGTGCAATATCCACTTCCAATAGGGATGAAGCCCGGGACCGCCGCCGGGCATCGTGCCGCCGGCAGAACCTGCTTGCCGGCTTACATACAAATCGGAAAATAAAACAATTGTTGTGCCTGTATCGCGACCGCTTATTTCAATCTCCCGGTCGGATGCTTCTTCGTCGTACCGCAAACTGAGAAGCTCGCAACCTCGGAAAGAATTTATAAAATGCGCCGTTACGAGTTCTGTTGCCGCCTCGATTTCCTCCGGCGAAAATATATTTGACGCGCCAATGTCAATTTGCACGTTATCAATTATCCCCGGTTCAAGAGCCGACATTTCCTCGCAAGCTGCAAAAAAAATGCACAGAGCAACCATGCAAATTATAAAACTTATTTTTTTCAATTTAACGTTCCTTTCAATTCACAGCATTTGTTTTATTTTTCGCCTTTACGGCTCTCAGCCTCCGATATTACCTTCACAGCTTCGAGGGCGCGTGTCGCCTCCGACACGCGCCCCCGGCGTTCACCGTGCGCTTTGCGCACTAATCGACCCCTGAAAATCCGTATTTTCGCATATGCCGCATCTCGGAAACCGACCTGAAACCGCCGGTTTCCTGCGATGCGACACAGCAATGGCGGGCGTTCTTTGCCCGCACCCTCAAATCGGGTTTTCGGGGGTCGCTTCTAATAATCCTCTTCGAACGTTTCCGCAGCTCGCGCAACCGTCGGATAGTACAACTCGTCGTCATCATCATCGTCGCCGTAACCGGGCGCGTTTTCAACTTCAATCGAGCGATAAACGGGCATTCCCGTGCCGGCGGGAATAAGTTGCCCGATAATTACGTTTTCTTTGAGACCGATTAAGCGGTCTTCTTTTCCGCGAATGGCGGCCTCTGTGAGAACGCGCGTGGTTTCTTGGAACGACGCGGCGGAAAGGAACGAATCTGTTGCAAGCGACGCCTTGGTTATGCCCAAAAGTACGCGCGTACCGGTTGCGGGTTCGCCGCCTTTTTCAACGGTTTCCTTGTTGATGTCCTCAAATTCGAGCCAGTCGATGAGCGACCCGGGAAGTAAATCGGTATCACCGTTTTCTTCAACTTTGATGCGCTTGAGCATCTGGCGCACAATAACTTCGATGTGTTTATCGTTGATGTCTACGCCGTGCAGGTCGTACACGCGCTGAACCTCTTGCAACATGTAGTCCTGTACGCCGCGCAAACCTTTTATTTTCAAAATATCGTGGGGATAAATGCTGCCCTCGGTAAGCTCGCTTCCGGCCTCAACAACTTGGCCGTTAAAAACTTTTATGCGCGAACCATAGGGAATAAGATACGCTTTTTCTTCGCCGGATTCGTCGCTCGTGATAATTACTTCGCGTTTTTTCTTGCTGTCGGAAACGGCAACGCGACCGGCAAATTCGGCGATAATTGCAAGCCCTTTGGGCTTACGCGCCTCGAAAATTTCTTCAACGCGAGGCAGCCCCTTTGTGATGTCGTCGCTTGTTGCAACGCCGCCCACTTGGAACGTGCGCATGGTAAGCTGCGTACCGGGTTCGCCGATGGATTGCGCCGCGATAATTCCGACGGACTCACCGATGCGAACAATGCGACCGCTGGCCATGTTCGCGCCGTAGCATTTCGAGCAAAGCCCGATGCGACTGCGGCATGTTAAAACCGTGCGCACAAGAACTTCCGTAATGCCGGCGGCTTCAACGGCGTCGGCTTGGTCGGGAGAAATAAGCGCGTCGGCTTCCGCCAAAATTTCGCCGGTTTCCGGATGCACTACGTTCTCAATCGCCCAACGCCCGCGAATACGGTCAACGAGGGGTTCGATAATTTCTTCGCCGTCAACAAACGCATGAACATACATGCCCGGTTTTTCCGGTTCGTCTTTGCAGCAATCTTCTTCGCGAATAATAATATCTTGCGAAACGTCAACCATGCGGCGCGTCAAATATCCCGAGTCCGCCGTACGCAAGGCCGTATCGGAAAGCCCTTTCCGCGCCGAGTGACCGGAAATGAAATATTCCAAAACGGTAAGACCCTCGCGATAATTCGAACGCACGGGAATTTCCAGCGTTTTACCTGTGGGGCTTGCCAAAAGTCCGCGCATACCCGCCATTTGCTTCATTTGAATTTTCGAACCTCTCGCGCCGGAATCAAGCATCATGTAAACGCTGTTATCCTGCGAAAGATTTTCCATCAAATCGTCGGTAACTTTGTCGGCGGCGTCTGCCCAAACCTGCAAAACTTTATCGCGACGTTCGTCGTCGGTCATAAGCCCGCGGTAGAACATTTTATAAATGCCTTCGACGGAATTATCGGCGTCCTCAAGAATTTTCGCCTTCGTGCCGGGTACCTCCATGTCGGTAACGGACACGGAAAGCGCGGATTGCGTTGCAAAACGGAAGCCCAAATCCTTGATATTGTCGAGCGTAACCGAGGTATCAACGCTGCCGTACTTATTGATACAACGGTTTACGATGCGCGAAAGCATTTTATTATTAACAAGGCAGTTGACCTCGTAAGAAAATTTATCGACGGCGCGGTCAACAAAACCTAAATCCTGCGGAATCGCCTGGTTAAAAATCACGCGCCCCGGAGTGGTTTCAACGATTCGCGATTCGCCGGTTTCGGAATCAACGCGGCGCACTTTAATTTTTGCGTGCAAATGAGCTTCGCCGTTGCTCCACGCCAAAACGGCCTCTTCGTCGAAGGCGAAAATTTTGCCCTCGCCTTTTCTTCCGTCGCGCGCGAGGGTCAAATAATAAATCCCCAAAACCATGTCCTTTGTAGGCACGGTAATCGGCATACCGTCGGAAGGTTTCAATAAATTGTTCGGCGCAAGCAAAAGGAAGCGACATTCCGCCTGCGCTTCAACCGACAGCGGCACGTGAACCGCCATTTGGTCGCCGTCGAAGTCGGCGTTGTAAGCGGCGCAAACAAGCGGATGTAACATCAACGCGCGTCCTTCAACAAGCACCGGCTCAAACGCCTGAATCCCGAGCCTGTGAAGGGTCGGTGCGCGGTTAAGCATGATGGGATGTTCTTTAATTACATCTTCGAGTGCGTCCCAAACTTTCGATTCGAGTTTTTCGACCATGCGTTTCGCAGATTTTATATTATGCGCGTCGCCGTCGGCAACGAGCTTTTTCATAACGAAGGGCTTGAACAGCTCGATTGCCATTTCGCGCGGCAATCCGCATTGATAAATTTTCAGCTTCGGCCCGACAACAATTACCGAACGCCCGGAGTAGTCCACGCGCTTGCCGAGCAGGTTTTGGCGGAAACGCCCCTGCTTTCCGGTAAGCAAATCGGAAAGCGATTTTAATGCGCGGTTGCCCGGCCCGGTAACGGGACGACCGCGACGCCCGTTGTTAATCAGCGCGTCAACGGCCTCTTGGAGCATACGTTTTTCGTTGCGCACGATGATGTTCGGTGCGCCGAGGTCAAGCAAACGCTTTAAGCGATTATTTCTGTTTATTACGCGGCGATACAGGTCGTTCAAATCGGACGTCGCGAAACGACCGCCGTCAAGCTGCACCATCGGGCGCAAGTCCGGCGGAATAACGGGAATCGCGTCGCAAATCATCCACTCCGGCTTGTTACCGGAAAGGCGAAACGACTCGATTACCTCTAATTTTTTGATATAACGAATCCGCTTTTGCCCGGTTGCATCTTTGAGAAGCTCTTTCAGCTCCTCGCTTTCGCCTTCGAGGTCGATTGCAAGCAGAAGCTCTTTGACGGCTTCCGCGCCCATGCCGACGCGAAACGTGGGAACACGTTGCGTTCCGACTGTGCGCCATTGCCCGTGTTCTTCAAGGGCGTCGCGATATTCCTTCTCCGTGAGCAACGCTTTTACCTGAAGCGGGGTGTCGCCGCCGTCGAGAACAACGTACGCGGCAAAATACAGAATTTTTTCAAGCGCGCGGGGCGACATGCCCAAAATAAGCCCCATGCGACTCGGGATTCCGCGAAAATACCAGATATGCGAAACCGGTGCGGCAAGCTCAATATGCCCCATGCGCTCGCGGCGAACTTTGCTTTTCGTAACTTCAACGCCGCAACGGTCGCAAACAACGCCTTTATAACGAATGCGTTTATATTTTCCGCAGTGACATTCCCAGTCCTTGTTCGGGCCGAAAATGCGTTCGCAAAACAGCCCGTCGCGTTCGGGTTTAAGTGTGCGGTAGTTAATTGTTTCGGGTTTTTTTACCTCGCCGCGACTCCATTCGCGGATTTTTTCCGGCGAGGCAAGGCCTATTTTTATTGAGGAAAACGACATTGCCTGCGACCGTTCCTGCTGTCTTTCCGGCTTGTAATCCATATCAGTTACCCTCCGCTTCTAAAATTTCAAACTCGTCGTCGGGTATTTCGGCATCAAAGTCGTCGCCGAGCAAATCTTCTTCGAGGTCGAAAACCGCATCCTCTTCGATAAGCTCGTCGTGAAGTTCGTCGGATAATTCATCGGGAAGCGCGGCGGTATCCTCGGAAGTTTCGGCGATTTTTGATGCATCTTCGGTGATGTCAACCTCAAGCATCGGTTCGCCCTCCGGCTCATCTTCGACGTCGCTGTCAGGCGGCAAATCCTCGGCTTCTTCACGGGCGGACTTTACGGAACGCCGGATAAAGCCGTGGTCTTTGTCGGATTCAAGCCCTTCCATGTTTACATCAACGTTAAGCTCTTCGCCGTCCTCCACGGATTCCTTAATCACAACCTCCGTGTCGTCCTCCATGAGAACTTTCACATCAAGGCACAACGCTTGCAGCTCTTTGAGCAAAACTTTAAACGATTCCGGCACGCCCGGCTCAGGAATATTTTCGCCCTTAACAATCGCTTCGTAAGTTTTTACGCGCCCGACGATATCGTCGGATTTAACCGTGAGAATTTCTTGCAGAGTGTAGCTTGCGCCGTACGCTTCCAACGCCCAAACTTCCATCTCGCCGAAGCGTTGCCCGCCGAACTGCGCTTTTCCGCCTAACGGCTGTTGCGTAACGAGGGAGTACGGCCCGGTTGAACGCGCATGAATTTTATCGTCAACAAGATGGTGCAGTTTCAAATAATGCATGAACCCGACGGTGATGGGGTTATCAAATTCCTCGCCGCTTCGACCGTCGCGCACAGTGAGTTTTCCGTCGCGCGAAATCGGAACGCCGAACCACTCGTCGCGATTTTCCATATTTTTTTCCAAATCCGCAAAGATTTCCGCATCAAGAATGTCGCGCCATTTTTGCGCAAATTCGTCCCAGTTCATATTTACATAATCGTTTGCGAGGTCGAGGGTATCCATGATGTCGATTTCGTTCGCGCCGTCGAAAACCGGCGTCGCCGCTTTCCAACCGAGACACTTTGCCGCAAGCCCTAAGTGAACCTCCAAGACCTGCCCGATGTTCATGCGCGACGGTACGCCGAGGGGATTTAACACGATGTCGAGCGGGCGTCCGTTGGGAAGGAACGGCATGTCTTCCACGGGAAGCACTTTTGCGATAACGCCCTTGTTGCCGTGACGCCCCGCCATTTTGTCGCCGACGGAAATTTTGCGTTTTTGCGCGATGTACACGCGCACGAGTTGGTTCACGCCGGGAGGAAGCTCGTCGCGCTTCGCGCCGGGCGCAAGGTCGCTGCGGTTGTCGCGGGTGAAAACTTTAACGTCAACAACGATTCCGCTTTCGCCGTGGGGTACACGAAGGGAAGTGTCGCGAACTTCGCGAGCTTTTTCGCCGAAAATTGCGCGAAGAAGACGCTCTTCGGCGGTAAGTTCCGTTTCGCCTTTGGGCGTAACTTTGCCCACTAAAATATCATTCGGCCCGACTTCCGCACCGATGCGAATTATTCCGTCTTCGTCCAAATCTTTCATTGCGTCGTCACCGACGTTGGGGATGTCGCGGGTGATTTCCTCCGGCCCGAGCTTTGTATCGCGGGCTTCGGCTTCGTATTCTTCGATGTGAATCGACGTGTAAATATCATCGCGAACGAGATTTTCGCTGAGCAAAATCGCGTCCTCGTAGTTGTAGCCTTCCCACGCCATGAACCCGATGAGCGGATTTTTTCCCAAGGCGAGTTCGCCCATATCGGTGGAAGGACCGTCGGCGATTACCTGCCCCGCTTCGATGCGTTGCCCTTTCGACACGATGGGTCGATGATTTATGCACGTTCCCTGATTGGAACGCATGAATTTCGTCATTTTGTGACGCACAAGCGCGCCGTTGTCGTCGCGAATATGCACGTAACTTGCCGTGACTTCTTCAACAACGCCGGCAACCCCGGACGTTACAACCACGCCGGAATCTTTAGCGACTTTGTATTCCATGCCGGTTCCGACAACGGGCGATTCCGTAACCATAAGCGGCACGGCTTGGCGTTGCATGTTCGAACCCATCAGCGCGCGCGAAACGTCGTCGTTTTCGAGGAAGGGAATTAACGCCGTTGCAACGGATACAATTTGCTTGGGCGATACGTCCATAAGGTCGATTTTCGACGGGTCGAACTCCTGAATTTCATCGCGGTGACGCCCGGCTATACGACGATTTATAAAAAGTCCGTCGTCGGAAAGCGGCTCGTTTGCTTGCGCGATAATATAATTTTCTTCTTCGTCGGCAGTAACGTAAATAAAATTATTCGTAACAACCGGCGGCAATCCGTCGCGCTTTTCAACAAAACGATACGGAGCTTCGATAAATCCGTACTCGTTGATTCGCGCGTAGGTTGCGAGGGAGTTTATCAGTCCGATGTTCGGACCTTCGGGGGTTTCGATGGGACACATGCGCCCGTAGTGCGAGCTGTGAACGTCACGAACTTCGAAGCCGGCGCGGTCGCGGGAAAGTCCGCCGGGGCCGAGCGCGGACAAACGACGTTTGTGCGAAAGCTCGTCCAACGGATTTGTTTGCCCCATGAATTGCGACAACTGCGACGAGCCGAAAAATTCTTTTATCGCCGCCGTTACGGGGCGAATATTTATAAGAGCTTGGGGCGTTACGATGTCCATATCCTGTACGGTCATGCGCTCTTTTACAACGCGCTCCATGCGGGTTAAGCCGATGCGGAACTGGTTCTGCAAAAGCTCGCCGACGGCACGAATGCGACGATTTCCCAAATGGTCGATGTCGTCCTTGTGACCGATGCCGAATTCCACGCCGATTGCATATGAAATTGCCGCCATAATATCGTCGATGGTAACGGTTTTCGGCAAAATTTTTGCCATGTCGCGGCGAATAAGACGGTCGATTTCGTCTTTATCGTCGGCTTTTAAAATTTCAATAAGCGCGGGATAATGAACCTTTTCGACTATGCCGAAATCCTTTGCCGACAGCCCGTAGGGCGCGATAAAATCGTCGATTTCAACAGCCATATTCGAAAGCGCACGCAAGTGGCGACCTTCGTCCGCAATAACATCCACGTGGGGGCAACCCGCGTTTTGAATCGCATCGGCAAGTTCGGCGGTAAGCTCAATGCCCGCTTCGGCAAGCACTTCGCCGTCGGGCGAAATAACGTTTTCCGCCAACACAAATCCGCGCACCCGCGATTTCAGCGACAGCTTCTTGTTAAATTTATAGCGTCCGACTTTTGCGAGGTCGTATCTTTTCGGGTCGAAAAACATATTATAAAGAAGCGAGTGCGCACCTTCAACCGTAGGCGGCTCGCCGGGGCGCAGGCGTTTATACGCCTCAACAAGCCCTTCTTCGTATGTTTTGGCGACGTCTTTTTCGATAGTTTGCATAATTTTCGGGTCTTCGCCGAACTTTTCCAAAATTTCTTCGTCCGTACCGATACCCAACGAGCGCATTAAAACAGTAACCGGCACTTTACGGGTGCGGTCGATGCGGACGTAGAACACGTCGTTTGAGTCGGTATCAAATTCGAGCCACGCGCCGCGGTTGGGAATAATGCTTCCGCTGACGAGGATTTTACCGACCTTGTCATGTTCGATGCCGTAGTAAATTCCCGGCGAACGCATAAGCTGACTTACAATTACGCGCTCGGCGCCGTTTATGATAAACGTGCCGTTCGGCGTCATAAGCGGAAAGTCGCCCATGAAAATTTCCTGCTCTTTGATTTCATCGACTTCTTTATTATGAAGCCGGCATTTTACACGCAAAGGAGCGGCATACGTAGCATCCCGCTCTTTGCACTCTTCAATTGTGTATTTCGGCTTGCCTTCGAGCGATAAGTCGATGAGGTCAAGCACGAGGTTGCCGCTGTAATCGGTAATCGGAGATATATCACGAAACACCTCCCGAAGCCCGGCTTCTACAAACCAGTTGTAGCTTTCCTTTTGAACCTCGATGAGGTTCGGAATTTCAAGAACTTCGGAAATACGCGAATACGTGGACCTTTTCGGCCCCAGCCCCCGCGTGGGACGAATCCTGTTTTTCTCCACTTTAGCAACCCCTTTTGACATTCTGATTTTGTGTGTGAGAAAAAAATGTTGAATTTTCAAGCAATATGTGTTATATTGTAAATATATTGTAAACAAGATGAGCAACGTGGGAGAATATCCCATCATAAAAAAAACATAGAGTTAAAAGTTTAACCTCTCGGCACATGCGTTGTCAAGAGGTTTTTTTCATATTTTTATAAATTATGCAGGTAAAAATATCCGGATGAAAGCAGCCGGATGAAATTTCCCGTGCCGCGCTATCGTACCGGCCAAATTGACAGTTGCCACGCATCAACAACGGTAACTCCGTCGAAAGCGTAAACATTGATGTACGGAAAATTTCCGTGTTCCGCTGTGAAGGCTTCAATTGCGAGGTCGAGTTCGATGCGGCATTCTTCCGTTACGGGATACGCAGGAAACAGACGCCTTGCGTTGTAGTCCCAAAACGGGTTGAAATCCCGTTCGAAAATCCAACCTTCGTTTCCGTATATATGGCCGACAACAAGGCCTGTCATGCCGTTGACTTCAAGTGCCTTTTGCGTAGAACCCGATGCCAACCCGTCTACCAATTCAAAGTCGGGAGCGGTAATCCGGAAATGCCGCCACCCGACTTGCAGGTACGGCAAGCGGTTGAAACCGTTCGGGCATTCGATGTAACCCCACACAGGCTCGGGGAAGGGTTCGCACGGACGTTGTCGCTCGCATCCGGTGAAGGCGACAAGCGTGAGAAGCGAAAAAACAAGCAACGGCAAGATGTACTTTTTCATTTTTATACGACTCCTCGCTGTGATATATTTTTCTGCGACTATATTTTTTTACCGGGTAATTGTCAAATTATCGCAAACAAAAAAACACCCGCATAAAGCAGGTGCTTTTTATTTTTACACAGACACGGGCATTACCCCAAGGACTGTAACTCCGTCAAAATCATATATATTAACGTATATTACATCGCCGTGTTCCTGTATGAACGCATCTCGCGCTCGTTGCAATTCCGCACGACACTCATCCGTTACGGGTTGTGTCGGCCATCGACGCCCTGCGTTTAAATCCCAAAAAGGGTTTGCTTGCCGCCAAAAAAACCATCCGTGAACGTTGTAATATTCGCCGCCGCTCGCGGCTAACATGCCGTCAACTTCAAGTGCCATGTCAAAAGAACCCGGAAAATGTCCTTCAAACCTCTCGAAATCCGCGAGTCGAAAATGTCTCGGTCCGACCTGCAAGTATTGAATACGGTTAATTCCGTTCGGGCAGTAAAAATATCCGAGTACGGGTTCGGGGAACGGCTCACAAGGACGTTGACGCCCGCATCCGGTGAGGGCGACAAGCGTGAGAAGCGAAAAAACAAGCAACGGCAAGATGTACTTTTTCATTTCTATACGACTCCTCGCGGTAATATATTTTTCTGCGACTATATTTTTTTGCCGGGCAATTGTCAAATCATCTCAAACAAAAAACACCCGCATAAAGCAGGTGCTTTTTATTTTTACACAGATACGGGCATTACACCAAGGACTGTAACTCCGTCAAAATCATAAATATTAACGTATATTACATCGCCGTGTTCCTGTATGAACGCATCTCGCGCTCGTTGCAGTTCAGCGCGACAATCTTCCGTTACGGGCTGCGCTGAGAGCATACTCCTCATATCAAGATACCAAAAGAAAGGGTCTGTTTGCCTCCAAAAAACCCAACCTTCGACGCTGTATGCGCCTCCGGAAGCCGCCAACAATCCGTCAACTTCAAAAGCCTTGTAAATCGAACCCAAAAAGTGTTCCTCAAACCTCTCGAAATCCGCGAGTCGAAAATGCCTCGGGCCGACTTGCAAGTATTGAACACGGTTAATTCCGTTCGGGCAGTAAAAATATCCGATTACAGGCTCGGGGAAGGGTTCGCACGGACGCTGACGACCGCATCCGGTGAAGGTGACAAGCGTGAGAAGCAAAAAAACAAGCAACGGCAAAATATATTTTTTCATTTTTATACGACTCCTCGCTGTAATATATTTTTTCGCGACTATATTTTTTTGTCGGACAATTGTCAAATTATCGCAAACAAAAAAACACCCGCATAAAGCAGGTGTTTTTATTTTTTTCGCAGAGCGTGAAAATACCTTTCATATGAATCGACGCCACGTATCAATAACTGTAACTCCGTCGAAATCATAAACGTTGATGTAAGACACATTTCCGTACGCCGCTATAAACGCCTCCCGCGCCCGTTGTAGCTCGACAATGCATTCCTCCGTCGGGGTTTCCGTCGCAAATGTCCAATTTGCATAAAAATACCGAAGAGGCTCGAACTCCCTCCAAAAAACCCAACCGTCGTTTCCGTATATATGACCGGTAACGGCTATCATGCCGTTGCCTTCAATTGCCATATCAACAGAACCCGAAAATATTTCGTCAAAACCGGGATAGGAAAGATGAAAATGCCTCCAACCGACTTGTAAATACGGCCAACGATTAACACCAAGCGGGCAGTATACATAGCCGCGCACCGGCTCGGGGAATGGTTCGCACGGACGTTGTCGCCCGCATCCGGTGAGGATTAAAGCCGCAAAGACGAGCAAAGGCAAGATGTATTTTTTCATTATCTGATGTGCGTTACTACGGCAGGCACTATCGGAAAGCGGTCAACGATTGTCAGGCAGTCCCCGGCATAAACATTTATATACCCAACCGGAGAATTTCGAAGCTCCCTCGCAAAGACTAAGCCCAGAGTACCGTTAATACCTTCTACCCCAACCATCTCGTCGTTAGCGTATGCAATGCAAAGAGCCTCCATAAACGCCGCAATCCTAAGCTCAACACCAAGATTTCGCATTATCTCTCCTGTCGGGAGCACGCTCGCCCTATCCTCATGGCGACCGGAATTATTGCGTCTGAAATAAGTATCTCCCCCGGCATGAAACAATCCGGAATTCGGGCGATAGGGTAATGTTACGCTTGTACTTACATTTATGCCTCTTGCCGGCTCCTCACTCCACAGTTGCCCTGATGACAGCCTGGCATTGCCGAGATGACTGAAAATAATAGCATTCGCTCCAATTGTCCCTGTAGGCATCTGTGAGCCGTCAGCTGTCCAAACAGAAACTGTGGCAATCATGTCATCTCCGCGCCCGAAACAATCAAGAATTGCTTGATTTTGAAATGTCCTGCCAATAGCCGAAAACGTGCGTACCTGCGAACGCCGTTGAGTCCAACCCGGAATAGCATACACCGTCAACGACGCCCCCAACATAACACACAACAACAACACACATGCAACTGCCTTTAAAACAAATTTCTTTTTCATAACTAAATTCCTCCCTTATAGGTTTTTATTTTCCATATTCTACCCCCCCCTCAATGCTTGTCAATATATTTTCTGAATTTTATTCCAAATTTGCGAAATTAAGCCAAATTTCCGCATCGTCGTGCATACGGTTCGGTAAACAGCAATTGAATCTCCGAAATAAATCACACAAAAAAAACCTATCGGTAACCGCGCAGCTACCGATAGGTTTTTTTCGTACCGAAAATTCGCAACGAAAATAATTTTCGAACATCGCCGGAGCCGGCAAAATTACTTTTTGAAAAGCGGCGCACAGACTTCATTTACTTTTCCCCCGCAAATATTCTATTGACAAAATCGGCAAGAATGTGGGAAAGTGTACTGTGCTTTAAATTGAAGGGGAGGGTCAACCGTGCGACAGGTTTTTATCAGTCACTCGTCCGCAGATAAGCCTTTGGCGGACAAAGTTGTTACCAATTTGGAGGATAACGGAATCCCGTGTTGGATAGCACCCAGAGATATTCCCGCCGGTGCAAATTACGCCGGCGAAATTTCAAAAGGCATTCGTGAATGCCCTGTGCTTCTTTTGGTGTACAGCGAAAATTCAAACTCATCCGACGCCGTAAAACGGGAAGTCGAAATCGCTTTTAACGAAAAACGAACAATTATTCCGCTTCGCATTCACGATATTCCGCCCTGCGACGAACTTAATTTCTTTCTGGCGGGAGTGCAGTGGTGGGACGTTTCGCCGGATTGGCTTGCAATCGGCGAACTTATTCACGATATAGGCCGCGTACTTAATGTAAAAGTCGCCGATACTCCGCCGATTACGCCGATTGCGGTTTCTCCGCCGCCGCCCGAAAAAAAACGCCGAAGCGTCGGCAAGACGATTTTCAAAACCGTAGCGGGGCTTATTTTGATTGGCGCGATTGCAACCGCCGCGTATTTTATTGTGCAAAATAATCTGCTGCCCGACCAGCTTGACTTCATTCCCGTCGGGCGCACTGTCGAGCCCCAAGCCGACTCGTACGAACATTACGAACAGTACGAAGCTCTCATCGTATATCTTGACGACCTTGAAATTCCCGACGACGGCGAAATCGAACCCTATGTACCGGAAGTACCGCCGGAAATCCCCGAAGAACCCGACGCTCCCGAAATCGAAAGCCGCCCGTTAATGGAGGTCGCGCCGTGGTTTGAGCGCGGCAGCAACCGCATATCAACCGGAAACATCACGCTGCGCGGCGAAGCGTTTTCCGGCGCGATTACCGTAACTCATCATACCGATACATGGTCGCATCACAACCTCGACGAACGATTTTCAACCTTCACGGCAATTGTCGGCAAAATCGACGATTCCGGCACAGCTCCGCGAGCCGTTCGCATTTTGGGCGACGGCACAGAGCTGTTTTCCGCCATCATAACGGAAGACATCGAGCCGACGGAAATTTCCCTCGACGTAGCGGGCGTTTCAACCCTGCGCATCGAAGCCGACGCCCGAACCGCCGGCGTAAACGACCCCGTTGTGGGCGTTGCATTTGCCGACGCCGCGCTGCAGCTTGTGTACGGCGTGTCCCCCACCCCCACTCCGCGCCCGCCGGTTCTGCTCGACGGTCGTCCGCTGATGGAAGTTGCGCCGTGGTTCGAACGCGCAAACAATCGCATCGGTACAAATAACGTAACTATGCGCGGGCAAAGTTTTTCCGGCGCAATCAGCGTAACCCATCACACCGAAACATGGTCGCATCACAACCTCGACGACCGATTCACAACCATTTCCGGCGTTATCGGCAGAGTGGACGGCACCGGCGTTGCGCCGCGCACCGTTCGCTTTATGAGCGACGACGAAGAACTTTTCTCGTTTCTCGTAACCGAAAACACCCCGCCCACCGATTTTCTCATCAATGTAACGGGGGTTACAACGCTCCGCATAGACGTTGGCGCGCGCGCCACCGGCATACGTGAAGCGGCGGTCGGTATTGCCATCGCGGATGCTGTTATTGAATAAAGACGCAATTCCGAAGCCCATCAAAATTTCCGCTCATAAAACTTTGATTTTTTTGGGGTGATTTTTTTGGAAAGCAAACTGATAGGAAAAAAAATCCACAGACTTACAGTGATAAAAAAGAACGAAAGCAGAAAAGATTGTTTTGATTGTATATGTGATTGCGGCAATACGGTCACTGTACACGGGTCAAGCCTTAGAAAGAAGCCACCCATAAAATCTTGCGGTTGCCTTGCCGCAGAACGAGAAAGCAAACTGATAGGAAAAAAACACTACAGACTTACAGTGATAAAAAAGAACGAAAGCAAAGAGGACTATTTTGATTGTATATGTGATTGCGGCAATACGGTCACTATAAACGGGTCAAGCCTTAGAAAGAAGCCGTCACCCACAAAATCTTGCGGTTGCCTCAGAGCAGAACGAATCAGAGACTTAACAGGCAAAAAATTCGGCAAACTTACCGTGCTCAAAAAAAGTGATGTTAAAAAGCGCGGGCGCAATATGTGGGACTGTATATGCGATTGCGGAAACAAAGCCACTGTACTCGGTGCAAATTTAGAAAAGGGGGTCACAAAATCATGCGGATGCCTTAGTAAAGTGCCGCACGAACATATGCTGGGTAAAAAATTCGGCAGACTTACTGTAGTTCGCATGAGTAATATCAAAAAATACGGTTACACTGCGTGGGAATGCATATGCGAATGCGGAAATGAAACCATTGTGTCCGGTACGATATTAAGACAAGGTGACACTCTATCTTGCGGTTGCCTCAGAACAGAGGCATGTCAACGGGGTATAGTAAAAGCAAGGACAAAACTTGACTCCACCCGTGTTGACGGCGTACTGACTGCAGCACTTGATAAAAAAATGCTCAAAAACAACAAAAGCGGAGTCAAGGGTGTATGCTTCGCAAATAAAGCGCAGAAGTGGCTTGCAGCTATAGGAATAAACAATAAACAAATTCGGTTAGGGGCTTTCGATAATTTTGAGGACGCAGTGGAAGCTCGCAAAAAAGCTGAAGAGAAATATTTCAAGCCTTTTTTAGACAAGCGCAAAGCGGAAGAATCGCAAACAGCAAGGGCAAAACTCGACTCCACCTGTGTTGATGGCGTAAGGACTGCAGCACTTGATAAAAAAGTGCCGAAAAACAACAAAAGCGGAATCAAAGGTGTATGCTTCTTAAATAGTACGCAGAAGTGGCTTGCAACTATAGGAATAAACAATAAACAAATTCGGTTAGGGGCTTTCAATAATATCGAGGACGCAGCGGAAGCTCGCAAAAAAGCTGAAGAGAAATATTTCAAGCCTTTTTTGGACAAGCGCGAAACGGAAAAATCGCAAACTCACGAATAGTCCGATATATTGAGAAGCCGTACTCGGAAGAGGAGATTCCCCCCTGATGCCGAAGCCCGTAAAAATCTCTGTTCATAAGATAGTGGATTTAATTTTGCGTTCGGGCGACATCGACAGCCGCTTCGGAGATTCTTCCGCAATGTACAAGGGCGCGGCGGCGCATCGCAAGTTGCAAAAGGGCGAGGGCTACAAAAAAGAAGTCGCGTTGAAATTCGAAACGGAAATTGACGGCATCGCGGTGGTCATTCAGGGGCGCGCGGACGGAATAATTCACGGCGCAACGGAGGGCATCTCGCCCGGCGCGATTATCATCGACGAAATAAAAACGACGACCCTCCCGCTCGATTATCTGTTTAATCAGCATTTGCAACATTTGGCGCAGGCGAAATGTTACGCATGTATGTATTTGCATTCGCTCGAAAATCCGCTTTTCAACACTCTCCCGGAGCAAATCACGATACGTTTAACATATTTTCAGCTCGATACCGAGGAAATTCGCCGGCACGAATTCCCCTTCACGGCGGATGAAGTCCGCGCGTTTTTTGCTGACCTTTTGGAGAAATACGGCATATGGTTGCGCTTCGAGCGCGATTGGAAGGCGCAGCGAGATGCATCTTGTGTTGCGGCGGAATTTCCGTTTCCGTGGCGCAAGGGGCAGCGCGAATTTGCGGCACTGGCGTATCGTGCGATTTCCGCGCAAAAAAAGCTGTACGTCGCCGCACCGACCGGCATCGGCAAAACGCTTTCGGCATTATTTCCGGCGGTTAAGGCAATCGGAAAATGCGAAAAAATTTTTTATCTTACGGCGAAAACAATCACCCGCACCGTCGCGGAAGACGCGCTGAAACATTTAACAACACGCGGGCTTCGCTTCAAGTCGATTACGCTTCGCGCAAAAGATAAAATTTGCCCGGCGCATCGCGAAGGGCAGGCCTGCACGCCGGATTCCTGCCCCAACGCCCGCGGGCATTTCGACCGCATAAACGACGCGCTGTGGGATTTGCTCAACGCCGTCGATTTAATTACGCCCGCCGAAGTCGCGGAATTTGCGCAAAAGCACAGCGTTTGCCCGCACGAATTCGCGCTCGACGCGGCACTGCATTGCGACCTTATAATCGGTGATTATAATCATGTTTTCGACCCGTCGGTGTATTTGCGGCGGTTTTTTAATACCTCCGGCGACTACGTTTTTCTTATCGACGAGGCACATAATCTTGCCGACCGCGTACGCGATATGTACACGGCAACTTTAAGCAAAGGCGCGTTCGGGGGAATTTTTCGTCGCCTGAAAGACAAAAATCCCGAAGCGGCGGCATTGCGGAAAATCTCGCGAAAAATCAACACATTTATGGCAGACCTTCGAACCGACATTCCGGCGGAAAACCCCGCTCTGCTCGAAGAAAACGACCCCGCCCTTCTCGCGCTTGCGGAAAATTTTTTTCGCACCGCCGGAGAATGGCTTAAAATTCACGCCGGCCACGAGATGTACAGCGAAATTTTAAACCTGTATTTCGACGCAAATATGTACATGCTGATTTCCGAACTCTACGACCAACATTTCACAACCCTGACGGAAACTCGCGGCAGCGACGTTTTAATCAGCCTGTTTTGCCTCGACCCGTCGGGAGTAATTGCCGCCGGGCTGTCGCGAGGCATATCCGCGATTTTGTTTTCCGCGACGCTTACGCCCCTCGATTACTACCGCGAAATTCTGGGCGGAACGCCCGACGACACCGCAATCGCCCTCCCCTCACCCTTCGACCCGTCGCGTTTGAAAATCGTAATCCGGCGCGACATTTCCGCAAAATACGCACACCGCGAGCAAAGTTACGTTCCGATTGCCGAGGCAATTCACGCCGCCGTTGCCGAAAAACCCGGCAATTATCTGGCATTTTTCCCGTCGTACGATTACATGAACAAAGTTTCGGCGATTTTTTACGAAAACTACCCGACCGTCAAAACTCTCGTTCAAACAAGCGACATGACCGAGGACGAACGCGCCGATTTTTTGGCGCGATTCTCCGCCGACAACACAGAGGCTCTTGTCGGCTTCACCGTGTTGGGCGGAATTTTTTCCGAAGGCATCGACTTAACCGGCGACCGTTTAATCGGCGCGATTATTGTAAGCGCAGGCATTCCGAAAATCAGTATGCGCTCGGATAAAATTCGCGATTATTTCAACCGCAAAAACGGTCGCGGATATGATTTTGCCTATGTATTTCCCGGCATGAACAAGGTGCTTCAAGCCGCCGGGCGCGTAATTCGAACCGAAACCGACGAAGGCATTGTTCTGCTTCTCGACAGCCGCTTTGCGACGGAAAAGTATCGGCAAATGTTTCCGGCGCATTGGGTGTGAATTACCCCGGGCGACCTCCGAAAACCCACGTTGAGCTGTGTCGCATCGCAGGAAAATGGCGGCTTCAGGCCATTTTCCGAGAAGCGACATATGCGAAAAGATGGGTTTTCAGAGGTCGCCCCTACATAAGTAACTGCCCGATTTGATTAACCACTCCCCCGACGAAAATTGCAGCAACGATCGTTCCCGCAAAAATAATCAGCGCGAATTTTATTCCGAACTCTTTTGTCAAAACTCCGAAGACCGAAAGGCACGGCAAATACAAAAGCGAAACCACGCCCGCAACAAAAACCTGCAAGTACGTCAGGTCAAGCAAAAGCAGCGGCGCAACCGACATTTCCCGCCGAACAATGCCCAAAATAAGCGACACAACAGCTTCTTCCGGCATACCGAGCCATCCGCTTACAACAAGCTGAACCTGCGGCTGATTTGCCAAAAGCTGAATAACGCCCGTTCCCGCCAAAACAGCCGCGAGAAAAACAGCGGCAAGCATAGGTAATTCCGCATCTTTCAAAAAATGTTTCATGCGAATAACGAGTTTGCGAAAATACGATTTCGGGTTCGGCATGAGAAGATTCGGCACTTCAATAATCAGCGGGTCAACTTCGCCTTTTATGAGCTTTCCGGCAACAAGCGACACAACAACGAACATAAAAATCGCGAACAAAACCATCAACACCGACAATCGCCACGAAAACGCGCCCAACAACGCCGCCAACGCCCCGACCTGCGCAACGCACGGAATTGTAAAGCAAATTATTGCGGCGAGCATTTTTTTCTCTTTTTGGGTTGTGGCGGTTCGGCTTCCGAGAATAGCGGGAACGGCGCATCCCAATGCCAAAAACACGTGAATCAAACTTCCCCCCTGAACGCCGAGTTTCCGCATAATATTGTCGAACAATACGCTCAGGCGCGGCAAGTATCCCGAATCCTCCAAAAATGTAATTGCCGCGTAAAACGAAAAAACGTACGGCAAAATCAAGGCAATTATCCACTGAAAACTGATTACAAAAAGTCCGTACTCGCCAACCAGTACGTTCAGCAGAATTTCCGCAAATCCCCCCGAGTACGCTACATATTCAACCGACTGAAACGACCCGTCAATGAGGGTGCGAAAGCCGGTATAAAAGCCGTCGTCGTAGTACAGCCGTCGATACGAAAGTGTCGTTCCGTCCGCGACAACGGCGGCAAAAATCCATTCGAACACGCCGCGAAAAAACGGAATAATCAGCCCGTCCGTAAGCATAATAAGCGGCATTCGAAGCAGCCGTCCGCCGTACACAACAACGCCCACCAACGCCGCCATCACAACAATCGCAATCGGTACGCCGGGAAAAGGCTTCATCATGTTGTCGCCAAGTCTGTCGATAAATTTCAAATTTACGTCATCTTTTTTCACAACGCGGCGAAAAATTTCTTTCGCGCTTTTCCACGAATCAACGGAATCAACATCTCCACACGTCGCACACTTGCCGCATCCGGAACATTTTTCCGCCGGGGATTTCAGCACGGCTTCCAATCGTTTTACAAGTTCATCAATCCCCTGCCCTTTCACGGCAACGGTTTTCACAACCGGTGCGCCGAGTTCTTTTTCAAGCAGTTCGACATTGATGTTAATTCCGTGCCGCAAAGCCACGTCGGATAAATTCAGCGCGACAACCATCGGAATTTTGTATCGTTTAATCTCCAACGCCAAACGCAAATTTCGTTCCAGGTTCGAAGCGTCAATCACGCAAATAATTGCTTCGGGGTTGCTTTGCGTAAAACGGGTCGCGACGGCCTCCGCCTCGGATGTAGGGGCAAGGGAATATGTACCCGGCACATCAATCAGCGTGTAATCGGTGTCGCCAATCGGAAAGCGACCCTCCGTGAACGTAACGGTTGTTCCGGCGTAGTTCGAACTGAGCGCGCGAATACCCGTAAGTTCGCTGAAAAAAATGCTTTTGCCTACGTTCGGGTTTCCCATAAGCAAAATTTTGTTTTTTATTTCTAATATCGCGGCATCTTCGGACACGTGACAGCTCATTGCGGATTCACCCTTTCAACGCCGATTTGCATTGCAACGTCTTTTCCCACGGCTACGGAATACGCGCCTTCCACGCGAAGAAGCACAGGCCCGCCGAATATATAACGATTTTGAACGGTAACGTTCGTGCCGCGCCGCAAGCCCATGCCTTCAAGCAAGCTGATTTTCGGTACGGAAGTTATTCGGAACGCACCGCTTTTTCCCGCTGCATATAAATTCATTTCAAAATCCCCCTCCGGTAAGTTATGACTAACTTCATGTTAGCAGACACTAACTTTGCTGTCAAGCAAAAACTCTATCGGTAGCCGGTTGGTTACCGATAGGTTTTTGTCGGAGCAAATTTTCGAGGTCCGACCGAATTTGCAACAGCGGCGTCGAGGTCGGCTAAATGCGCCGCCAGTTCCTCCGCCGGATATTTGAAATCTTCGGCAACCCATTTCGCAACCGCGCCAATCGCCCCGGAAAGGCAAAATTGAATATGATATTCCATTTCCGCAGGCGCAGTTGTTACGCCGTACTCGTTGCGCCAACACTCCGCGCATGAATCCGCAAAAATGCTTGTGAGCCGCGCAGAAAAATCCGCCGATGTTAAAAACAAACGCGCGGTTTGCCTGTTTTCATTTACGTAGCTTATCAATCCGCCGAAAAATTGCGTTGCCGACATCCCTGCCAAATCGCTTATTTCCGCCGCAATGCTTTCTTCCGTGTGGGCGTAAAGCGCGTAAATGTCTTCGAAATTCGCGTAAAATGTGGAGCGGTGAATATCCGCGCGGCTTGTCAGCTCCCGCACCGTGATGTTTTGCAGACTCTTTTCGTTCAGCAACGAAATCAGAGCCTCCCGCAGAGCTTTTTTCGTTTTGCGCACACGTCTGTCCTCATTTTTTTCCACACAAATCAGCCTTTCTGTCCTTTACCGGACAATTTTGAAAACAATTGACCGTTGTTATCCGTACAGATGTCCATTATCATATGCGAATCAAGAGTTCAAAACAACGCGCCGCCGTAAATGCCTTGTGGCGAGCGACCGGTCGTTTTTTCGGATGATTTTCCCGAAAAAACGACATTGAGCGAGCCGTTTACAAGGCATCGGCGGGGCGTTGTCTCCGACCCTTGATTCGCGTTATCATGTACAAAAGGAGGCGGTGCAAATGCTTACACTGTATTTTTCCGGAACGGGCAACACGAAATTTCTGGCGGAAATTTTCAGCCGCGAAATGAAGGCGGAATGCTTCTCCGTTGAAGACGACCCCGGCAATAAAATCGCCGAACACGATACAATTGCGTTCTGCTATCCGGTATATTGCTCGCGCGTGCCGCGAATTATGCGCGAATTTGTACAAAAACACATGCACGCTCTGCGCGGAAAAAAGCTGATTATCTTCGCTACGCAAATGAAATTTTCCGGCGACGGCGCACGAGTTTTTTGCGACATGTTTGAAGCGGGCGCGGTCGAAGTAATTTACGCCGAACATTTCAACATGCAACAAAACATGGGCAACACGCCGATTTTAAATTTATGGCATCCGACCGAAAAATCCGCACGAAAATACGCGGCAAAAACCGAAGCCAAGGTCGCCCGCTGTTGCCGCGATATAAAAAACGGCGTTGTAAAAAAGCGCGGATTTTCGTTCGGGTCGAAACTTTTGGGGCTGATTCAGGGCAAGCCGTGGCAAAAAAATACCGCCGAAATTGCCGCACAGGGACTCGAAAAGAAAATGAAATCCGACGTGAAAATTCACAAAAATTGCACGTCGTGCGAAATTTGCATAAAAATTTGCCCGATGAAAAATTTGCAACTTCGCGACGGTACGGTTGAGCATTTGAACAATTGCACAATTTGCTATCGTTGCGTTAATCGTTGCCCGCAAAAGGCGATTACCGTGTTTTTTCACGTCAAACCGAGATGGCAGTATTGCGGTTTGCCAAAACGTGCGTAAAATTTGCGTACATGCATTGTGGTGCGCTCAGGCTTCGTCGGGAAACGCGGGCTTCTGCGCGTTTTCCGACGAAGCCTGAGCGGGCTTCTCAACGCCCTTCGCTATGCATAGCAAATTTTACGTACCGAAGCGCAAACCGCTAAGCGCGCCAAG
>Ga0123355_10000321_pt1 | contig 61754 bp, 79 predicted proteins | sample TergutEmb28metaG_3_FD_89872 | JGI IMG/M metagenome (GOLD analysis project Ga0123355, IMG submission 89872) | Embiratermes neotenicus P1 segment gut microbial communities from Petit-Saut dam, French Guiana - Emb289 P1 | ecosystem: Host-associated > Arthropoda: Insects > Digestive system > Gut ...
AATAGGTCAGCACTAACTGGTGGGAATAGGTCAGCACTAACTGGTGGGAATATGTCAGCACTAACTGGTGGGAATAGGTCAGCACTAACTGGTGGGAATAGGTCAGCACTAACTGGTGGGTATATGTCAGCACTAACTGGTGGGAGAGGCAGCAAGCATAAAGCCGGCATGTGGTCGACATTTTCTGAACCTAAATATTGCGAAGAAGAAACGTGGAAAATCATTGGTGTATATACAGCGGTTGTTGATGGCGAAAAGATAAAGCCTGATACGTGGTACAAGGTTGTAGATGGCGAGTTTATTGAGGTGGATGATGAAATTTGAAAGCAAGTATGACATAGGGCAGGAGTTGTATATCGCATCGTGTGAACTTGGAAATACGAGCATACTGAATCAGACTATAAAGGGCATATACTACAACGGTAGATATATATCATACGCTGCAAACAGTGAGATTAGTGTTAGGTGGAGCCGATACAGAGAAGACGACATTAACAAAAAAGACGGACACGTATTTGATTCGCTAGAGCTGGCCCAAGCACGTTGCGATGAACTAAACAAGGAGGCAGGGGGATGAGTGAAAGATTTAAGTATATTCGAGAAACTGAAGCGAAGCACATTGGGAAAAATCGAAAACGCAAATATATGCATGCTCTTTTTGAGTGCCCAATTTGCAAAGAGATGGTGGAAAGAAGAAAAAGCACGGGATTAAAACAGGTTTGTTGCAAAAAGTGTTTTGGTAAATATAGGACTGGGAAAAGGCGTGGCAGCACTAAAGACAAGGTTTTAATTACTGGATATTATTATTTACTAATCCCACATCATCCAAACGCTTCGAAAAAAGGATATGTGGCAGAGCATAGGATTATTGCCGAAAAAATGTTAGGGCGTTTTTTGACGGAAGATGAGGTCGTACATCACATAAACGGAGAAAAAGCAGACAACACGCCTGAAAACTTACAAGTGTTAACGGCAGGAGAGCATATGGCTTTGCACAAAGCTACTGCGAGGAGGGATAGTTATGGGAAATTTGCGTCATAGATACAGAGCATGGCACAAAGAGCGCGAGCAGATGTATGAGGTTACGGAAATAGAGTGGATGAGGGATGGAACAGTTTTTAGGGTTGTTGTGCGTCAAGAGAGTGGCAAGCATGGCTATTTTGGTAGAGATATCGAACTAATGCAATGCACAGGACTACGTGACAAGAACGGTGTGCTGATATACGAGGGTGACAAACTATATCACCAACGAATTGAATCCTTTTGCCAATGTCCAGATGATGAGATGTTTGCGGTTGTGACGTGGCATGAAAAAAATATATCATTTATCGGAGATTTAAGAACGGCGTGCCATAACATCTCGCCATACATATTTGACGAGTGTGAAATCACCGGCTGCATCCACACAACCCCCCCCGAACTGTTAGGCGGTGATGCGTAGTGGGTTCATTTATAACAAAACAGCCGAACGGATTATACTGCCGCTTTTCCACAGTTGTAGATTGTCCGACACATTGGAACATGACACAAGACGATTATATTGAAATGCGTAAACAGAGGGCGGAGAAAGAGGCTATAGACACGCTAAAACACCACTTGTACGATTTTGAGCTGGTCAAGAATAGATTTTGTCCAAACAACATGACGCAAGAAGAATTTGAACAGTTTTTGAAAGATGTGGGTGATGCGTAGTGGATGTTGAAAGCGTTAGAAAACAGCTTGAAGAATGTGAAATGCCACCACTTGCCAACAGTGACATTGAGCTGATCAAGTTGAAACCTAAAAAGAAAAACAGCACGCCCAATAAATGCAGCAAATGCGGAAAAACAAAGGTGACTTTGATTAAACACAGAGATTGCAAGGGCTTCACCTGTCGCAAATGCATTATGAAAGAGGCGTTCAAAAAGTGGGGTGAGTTAAGTGAGTAAGATAGCAACATTAACGCTAGACCCTGCGCCGGAAGAGTGCAGCGAGTGTTTGTTAGTGAGGTTTGCAAAAGAGGGCACAGCACTCAACCGCGAGTATGCTTGTTACTGTGGTGCAAAGGCGGGTGTGGCTATAATCGAGAAACCGTTTGATAGTGAACGCCCCAAATGGTGCCCATTAGAAATCGTGGAGAAGCCCATCATGCGTTGTCCTATACATGATAAAATTCCGCATGAGCATACCATAAAGACAAATGCATACGATCGTGTATGGAAGTGTACATGTGAACCAGAGAAAGCAGGTGGTGGGGGTGGATGAACTTAGACCGTGCATTGTCAAAGTGAATGGGGAAGAAAAATCCGCATATTTTCATCAATGGTATTCAGAAGTTCAAATTCAATCCGCTTAAATCAGGCAATCCAAGCGACATGCTGGGAACTTGTGGATGGGGGTGATGATGCGTGAAACCGATATTATTCAACAGCGATATGGTGCGGGCAATACTTGACGGTCGCAAGACACAGACACGTAGGGTAATCAAAAAACTGTATCGCCATACACCGAATCTGATACTTGGAGAGGATAACGCATGATAATTGACATATCAAACACAGACAAAAAGTATAACGTTATTTACGCAGACCCACCATGGCAGTACAAGCTAAGCGGCGGAAAAACCAACAGCCGTGGGATGGCAAAACAGCACTACGAAACCATGACAACGGACGATATTTGCAAGCTACCAGTTAGGCAAATCGCTACAGACGACTCCCTATGCTTTTTGTGGTCTACGTTTACACACATCGGAGAGGCACTAAAAGTTTTGGAAGCTTGGGGATTTAGATATGTATCTGCTGCGTTTGTTTGGGTAAAAACAAACAAAAAATCTGGAACTCCATTTTGGGGTATGGGGGCATATACAAGAGCAAACGCCGAAGTTTGCTTGCTTGGTGTCAGCAAAGGCACAAAAGCAACACAGGTTATCAAGCGTCGCGATATACATCAGGTTGTTATGTCGCCAATTGAAGCGCATAGCAAAAAGCCAGACATTGTACGAGATCGAATAGTTGAGTTGCTTGGAGATGTGTCACGTATTGAGTTGTTTGCTCGACAGCAATACGATGGTTGGGATTGCTGGGGGGATGAAGCAAATGAGTGAAACAAGAAAACTATGCCCCATGACGGGCAACAGACCAAGCGGTAAACAACCATGTGATGGCGATAAATGTGCATGGAATCTGGATATGGGCATATGTGCTGTGAGATATGCAGCGTTTGCACCGTGTGCGATAGGCGATGTAGAAAAGGCGCTAAACAGTGCGACGAATGTACTAGAAAGGATATGGGTGAAATTAGATGGCAATAACAATTGACCCGTTTGTATTGGGCGCAACAGCAGGCTTTATAGGCGCTGTAGTTTTAATTATCGGCATAGGCGTTGTGTTTGGGAGAAAGGAAAAAGATGAGTGAGGACGGAAGCGTTGAACAATATTCTAAAGTATCCCGGAAGCAAGTGGCGAATCGCACAATGGATTATCGAACATTTCCCGAAAGGCTATGAATCTATGTCGTACTTAGAACCATTTTTTGGCAGCGGAGCAGTATTCTTTACAAAGAATAAATCGCAGATAGAGACGATTAATGACATGGATGATGATGTGGTCAATTTATTCAAGGTGGCACGCGATTTTCCAAAAAAGCTTGAGGCGGCCGTATATTTTACTCCGTGGTCGCGCACAGAATACGCAAAATCTTACGAGCGCGACAATTGTGACGACGTTGAGCGTGCACGAAGATTTCTAGTGCGGATGTGGCAAGGGATTGGGGCGAAATCATCAGATAAAACAGGTTGGCGAAAAAACGTCAAAGGGGTGAACGGTAGCGTTCCGCGGTTCCACACAACATTATCGGAAAGCATTTTAAATGTGTGCGAGCGGTTAAAGCATAGTCCAGGAAACAATATCGTACAAATTGAGAATAAAGATGCGTTTGACTTAATTCAACGTCACAACACACCCGACACACTCATTTATGCAGATCCACCCTACGTAAGGAGCACACGAAGTTCACGCATATATAAACATGAATTTACGGACAGCAGTCATCGGTATCTTCTTAAGATGCTAAAGAAACATAAGGGTTTTGTAGTGTTGTCGGGATATGCAAACGATATTTACGACACAGAGCTTGCCGGGTGGTATAGATATGAAACAAAGTCGCAAACGGAAGCAGCGAACTTTAAGACGGAAGTGTTGTGGTGCAATTACGAGGCTAATCCACAGATGAGTCTGTTTGACAACGACACTTGTGAAAAAAGTGAAGAAATATGCAAAAACTAACAATCCCCGGACGGCTACCGGGCTACAACGAGCTAAAGGTGCACTGGGGCACATCACACAAAATCAAAAAAGAAGCCATGCACCTAGTAGGCTGGTGTATAAAAGCGGCACACCTAAAACCGATAGACGGCAAGGCGATTGTTGAGATACGGTGCTATGAGCCAAATGCAAGACGTGATGACGATAATTGCACATCGGGGGCGGCTAAAATAATTTTAGATGCACTGCAACAGTGTGGAATTATCAAGGGTGATGGACAGCGATACGTGAGATGTATAAAGCACCCTGTAGAGGTAGACAGAGAGAATCCGAGAGTAGAAGTTGTGATGAGATTGGAGCGGAATGAGTCTTATTGAATATACGCTTGACGGTAAGGTAGACAAGGTAAAAATGGCGATTGAGCGCATAAAAACATTTGACCCGTCACAGTCGGAAGCCTTACAGGACTTAGCACCATACTACGTTGCGTACTCCGGTGGCAAAGACTCCGATGTCCTCCGAATCCTTTTTGAACTTTCGGGGGTAAAGTATGACCTTGCACACAGCCACACAACGATTGATGCGCCCGAAACCGTACGATATATCAGGTCAATACCCAATGTGCAAACATCATACCCGGAGACATCTATATGGGGACTTATTGTAAAAAAAAGGATGCCGCCGACAAGGCTCGTCAGGTACTGCTGCTCGTATCTAAAAGAACGTGGTGGGACGGGAAGATTTGTAGCAACTGGTGTGAGGTGGGCTGAAAGCAATCAACGAAAAAGCCGAAACAGTGTTGAAATAGTTACATCGAGCAAGAAAAGCAGAGTTGTTATGAGTGCGGACAACGACGAGAGTAGACGACAGCTTGAAACGTGCATCAAAAAAGGACGGCGAGTGCTAAACCCAATAATCGACTGGACAGATGGTGAAGTGTGGGAATTTCTTAACCATTACAACTGCAAGAGCAACCCCCTTTATGGCTGTGGATACAAGCGTGTTGGTTGCGTAGGCTGCCCGATGTCGGGAAGAAAAGGAATGCTGGCAGATTTCGAAAGATACCCAAAATACAAAGAAAACTACATCAAAGCTTTTGACCGGATGTTGCAAAAGGTTATTGATGATGGCAGAGTGCCGATGGACTGGAAAACAGGAGAAGAGGTATTTGACTGGTGGGTATCGGACTACAAACCAAGCAAAGAATGCGAACATCAGCAGAGCTTGTTTAAGGATTATAGGGCATGAAAACAGAATTAACTTTGCAAATTGAAGAAGCTCTTAAAAACTACGAAGCTAATTGCAACAAAGCACGTGGCAGAAATTTAGCTTTTGAAGTGCCTGTAGTGTGCGGAACATCACACGGCGGGTTGATAGATGCGGTTGAGGTAACAGAGTACACTTGCTATTGTGACTTGCCTGTTGGAGCGTGTGCAATGCGAGAGCACAACAGGGAGGTTCAGTCTTTCTATATCAAAGCCTGTTCAGAATATGATCGCATTGAGGACTTGCCTGAATATTGTAATCATAAAATTTGCATATGGAATCGCAGCAAAAAAGAGAAGCAGGAGGTAAAAGTTATTTGTTACGAAATCAAGGTCTCAATGGCGGATTTCAAAAGCAAAAACGGTCACAACTTTGTGGGTAATGAAAACTACTATGTTATGCCACTAGAGCTATATACAAAAGTGAAAGACCAAGTGCCGGCAGATATAGGCGTAATTGCGTACATGAGTAGAAACAAGTCGGAGTTTGCGCCTAAGTTAAGGCGCAAGAAAGATGCTGAGTACAAGGATATCGGTGATGAGGCTCAAAAGTGGCTGATTCTTTCGACTTTTAAGCGAATGCGGAGAGAGGGGAATTTGTGAAAAAGCAAGAATTAAAACCATGCCCATTTTGAGGGAGTAGCAAGGTAAAGATTGAAGTAGGGTTGTTAGCGAACTTGACAATTTTCGACTGTCACGGGTGCGATGCGAGAGTGTCGTTTGGTGGCAAAGAGCGCAAGGACAAGGCGGTCAAAGCGTGGAATAGGAGGGCGCAGTGAAAATAACAGTAAAAATAACAGAAGATGAATATAGAAAATTTTTGAAACATAGGGATGGGGAGCAAGAGTGTTATACGAATATGTTGAAGGCTCACGATTTTAGGAGGTAAGTCTATACATGATAATAAAAGTTGAGTTAAGTGCATACGAGTTCCACGAGTTCATGGATTGGAGAAAAGGGAAAGATGACAAAGAGCACGAAGAAACCATGAAAAAAGTGCATTCTGCGATGAGGAATCCACGAAAAAACATAGTGCCTAAATGCATAAACTATTGTATGCAGTGCCTGTGCTCGAAGTGTCGCAATCAAAGAGAGAATGAAGCGTATTACTGCTGTCAACCAGAATACAGGACAGAAAAGTTGGATAGTTGCGAATCGTTTGTGCAGAAATATTGAGGGAAATGGGGATAGGTTATGAATAAATCAAAAATAGAGATGGACATGCATATCAGAGACACAATCGTTGAAGTTGCAGATGGAAATATTGGGGCGCTGAACGCCTGTATGGAAATAATCAACACAGATTTAGGATTAAATAAGATTGAATATTTATATGCAAAAAAGATATATGGTTCGAAACTATATATGCTTTGGAACGACTGCTGCAATCGCAACATTGAATGGTTCAATAAAACTGTAGATGCTTTCAACAACGATGACTTTACAGACGATGAGATACACGAAAATCTTAATCAAGGCAGGGCAACCCCATTCGTACCAAGCCCCCGTGATTAAAAAAAAGGCAAAAAAATACCAGGCAACTTGCCATTTTGAGAGGTAACAAATGATATCTATGACAAAGCGACTACCTGAAACGCTTGCACCGAACGAACGCAGGCAAGGCGAGCTGATATTTGAAACACACTGGATATCGCCGTGTGGATTGATAAGACTAGAGCTGTTTAAGGAATTTAGGGATTTGCCAAGAACAGAAGTGGAAGCGTTTTGTGATACGCTTAGTCACGTGACGATAAGTTACGTCAATAAATATCCACCAGTGGTGTATGAGAGAGCACTCAACAAACTCAGAGAGCCAACACCTATAGAAAAGGAGTTAAAAAGATGTCTGAAACGCTTGTCATAAAGCCTATCTACAGAAGTACGGTGGTTTGCATAAAATGCGGGAGAAAGAGCACAGTTATTTGGGACGACCCATATCACCCCGCAAATGGAGATGGTGAGGGTGTTTGCGAACGGTGTATAACAGATAGGGTTTATAAAATCCATGAAGACCTGAGGAGGCGGACATGAATGAAATGAAGATGATGTGCGAAGTGTGTCTAGTAAGGGAAATTGATGAAGTAAATAGGAACAGAATGAAAGACTTTGAAATGGCGATGACTCCGCCTTTTCTGACAGATGAGAACGAAGTTCTCCCCCCGTTCGCAGGAGCTATGTCAGACCGAAAGTGTCAAGAGCTAATGATGTCAATAGGTGACACACGGTATGCGTTAATACAATACGAAAACAAAGAAATAAGCTATGAAAAACTTAAAGAGGCGGTATACGATACCGACAAAAGAGCCAGACGAGCAATGTACGCAGTTGAGTTTTACAACAGGATATTAGGGTGGAGCGACAATGAGTACAAAAGAATAGTAGAAATAGGATGTGATACCAATGATTAAAAAGAAAATAATCTGGAAAATGTACCAACTATCAAAATGGATAGAACGCATGAACACGAGGTTGAGGAATTGGCAGGATAGAAAGGTAAGAGGTTAATGTACGAAGATAGATTGTCGGAGTTCTTGCTAGAATATATAAGTCCTACAACAAACAGGGCGTATGATAGTAATGGCAGACTTGAACCACTAGCGATATTACAGGCTATAAAAATGCTGTTTGAAGAAAAAGTATTTATATCCGTATCAGACTTTAGAAAACAAGCATTTGAAGATTACCGCATAATCATACCGCATGACCTGATTAACGAGGCGTTAGCGATGAGCTAAATAAAAATCCCCGACTGACGGCAATCAATCGGGGTGCGCTAGATATAGAGTTATGACAACACAATTATACTACATATAGGAGGTGCTGTCAAGATGTACAAGCTACCAAAAGAAGTGTCGGATATTGTGAAAGCAAAGTTGCGATATCAGCCGGAACGCATTAATCAGCGCGACACGATTTTAAACAAATTAAAATCAAGCTATCCAACAGCGACAGGAAAAAGAGGGCTAACAAGACCGACGGAAGATTTGGCGGCAGAACTAGAGGTCATACAGAGCGAAATCAACGCCATTGAAGGGGCGTATTTGGCAATTGATGAGCCGTACCGAAAATCAGTGCGAGATTACTATGAATCAGGAATACCTATAAACATACCTGCACATGGTAATACTATCTACAGACAAAAGGCTAAAGTAGTTAGGCAAGCAGCGAAGAATCTCGTGCTTGTGATTGATTGCGTGTGAAAACAGCCCATTTTCACCAACTTTCGCTATACACCTTGTGAATTTGGGGTTTGTCAAGTATAATTCTGAGTATTGCTACAGTTGGCTCTGTGGCAAAGCTCTATCGAAATCCTTATACTTCCTTTCAGTAAATGCGCTCCGTCAAGGGGCGTATTTGCATATAACAACGAAGCACCTTACGGGGTGCTTTTTGCATGAGGTGCAAAGCATGAAAATAGAAAAGCTACCGTTATCGAAAATTAAGGCGTGGGAAACGAACCCCAAAATACACACCGATGAACAAATACAAGTCATCATCGACAGTATAAAGCAATTTGGAATGAATGACCCGATAGCGGTATGGGGTGATGAAAACATAATTGTTGAGGGTCATGGTCGTGTGCTTGCGCTAGAGAAAATGGGCGTTGAAGAAGTTGATGCTATAAGGCTTGACCACCTATCAGACGAAGAAAGACGTGCTTACGCTCTTGTACATAATCAAGCAACAATGCTTACCGATTGGGATTTTGAACTACTGGACTTCGAACTTGAAGAAATCGAGTTTGACTTGATTGAAACACCTAGTGATGACGCGGCGCTTGATGAAGAAAGTGGTGAAAGGCTTTCGTTCAGCGTGGCTAGAGAACAAGCGGAACTCATAAGGTATTCAGTATTCGTGGCAAAAGAACATATAGTCGAGACTTTCGGAAATCCAAGTGAGGACGGAAATGCGCTGTATGAAATTATTCGTCAGTGGTCGGAGATGAGGGAAGCTAGATGAATGTTGTATTGTGGAGCGATGGAAGAAATGACAAGAAATCAAGTTTTCCATCACTTCCGCTTATGAAACTCTCCGCATATCACAAAAAGCGCGGAGACAACGTTTCAATGTATAGTGAAGATATTGAAGATTGTGACATTTTGTACAAGAGTAAAGTGTTTTCGTTTACAAAAGATCTTGACTGGAAACCTAAGGCAGGAAAAGTTGTCAGCGGGGGGAGCGGATATGCGATATCCGTAAGCGAGGACAGCATAGAATCATATTGCAAAAGTGACGATGTTGCGCTTGATGGTGAAATAGAAAGCCAATATCCAGATTATAGTATATATCCGCAACATAAGCGCGAAGCATACGGATTCCTTACGAGAGGGTGTCCGAGAAACTGCCCATTTTGTATTGTTAGTGAAAAAGATGGAAAAAAAGTGGTCAAGGTTGCAGACTTGGTAGACATATGGCGCGGTCAGAAATACATAAAGCTGATGGATGCAAACATCCTTGCGAGCAAAGATAGGGAGGGGTTGCTAGTTCAGCTTGCCAAAAGCAGAGCATTTATTGATTACACGCAAGGTCTTGACGTTCGCCTTATAGATGGTGATGTTGCAAAGTTGATTAGCAACACAAGAGTTGAAATGATTCATTTTGCTTTCGATAGCATGAAAGACGAAAAGCAAATCATAAAAGGACTGCAAACATTTAAGGATCACACAGACAAGCATTGCGGGGCATTAAGGGTATATGTGCTTGTAAACTATGACACTACACGCGAAGAAGATGTGTACAGACTCCGTAAAATTGCAGAGCTTGGATATCAGCCATATGTGATGATATACCAAAGGGGAACGCATGACGAATTTACGACACGTCTAAGGACGTGGGCAAACAGCCCCTACTATTTTTCGTGCGACTTTTATGACTACAGATATACAAAAAACGGAAAAACATGTGGCGAGATATATGGCGACATATGCAAAATTAAAGGGTGAGATAAATGCCACGAACCAAATTAACGGACAAAGAGGAACAAAAAATAATCTCTGTTCATGCCGAAAACGGAAACATCTCGTTGACTGCGGAAGTTTGCGGAGTGTCGAGAACGACTGTAAGAAATGTACTTAATCGAAACATCGAAAGTGTCAAAAAGTTCCATGAAAAAAAGGAGCAGAACACAATCGACTTGTTTGACGAGATGGATAAGCTCAACAGCAACGTACTTTCGATTCACAAAAAAGCATTGCAGCGGATATTTCATGAGCTTGATAACACAAAAGATATACAGCGAATAGCAATAACGACAGCCACGCTTATTGACAAGCACACGAAGTTCTTCGAGGTACAATTCAAAAAGCGTGAGTTAGACATCAAAGATCGTGAAGTCGCACTTCGTGAGCGTGAACAAGAATCAGCGGACAATAGCGTACTAGACGCATACTTAGTGGCAATGCTCGGCGGTGACAAAAATGCATGACTTTACACCGTTTGAAAATATGTACAAGAACAACCCTGTAGCATTTATGCGTAACGTCATAGGTTATGAGCCGGACGAATGGCAAGCAAAGGTTGCTATGGCAATTGCAGAAAATAAAAGGGTAACAGTACGAAGCGGTCAAGGTGTAGGGAAAACAGCATTGGCGGCAACTATAGCACTATGGTTTTTAACGCTACACCCGAATTGTCGTGTTATTTGCACAGCGCCGACACTAGCACAGCTTAGTGATGTGCTATGGGCTGAAATGTCAAAACAGCGAAATAGAAGCCCGTTTTTGTTGGCGATACTCAACCACACAAAAACAAAAATATCAGTAAAAAAAATGACCGATACTTGGTTCTGTGTAGCGAAGACAGCGGTCAAGCCTGAGAATATGCAAGGTTTCCACGAAGATGACATGCTTTTCATCGTTGACGAAGCGTCGGGCATAAAAGACGACATCATGGAAGCGATACTCGGAACATTGACAGGCGAAAACAACAAGCTCGCAATGTTCGGAAACCCGACAAAGCGAACGGGCATATTTTATGACAGTCACCATGGTACACGCGGAAAGTTCATCACTCACAGAGTAAATGCAGAAGATAGTCACCGAACAAGCAAGGAAAACATTGAATCACTTGCAGAATCGTATGGAAAAGACAGCAATGTTTATCGTGTTCGCGTTTTGGGCGAATTTCCAATAGATGACGATGATGTGCTTATCTCCTTACCACTTGTGGAGTCGGCAATCAACGAAGTAGAACCGGATACAAACGGAAGCATAGTGTTTGGGGTTGACGTTGCAAGGTATGGCGACGATAAGACCATAATCGCAAGAAAACAGGGCAACAAGATTGATATACCGGTCGAAAAACAAGGTCAAGACCTTATGCGCACAGTCGGCGACATTGTAGCTTTGTACCACGAAACATTAAGGGAGAACAAAGGCATGATAGTGGTCAATGTGGACGACACAGGGCTTGGCGGTGGCGTTACGGACAGACTAAGAGAAGTGCAGCGTGAGCAAGGCTTGAGCCAAATGGAAATAATAGGCACTAACTTTGGAGCAAGAGCACCTAACAGCACAGCAAGAAAGCAATACGACAACATGGGCGCATATTTGTGGTCAAGCCTAAAGGGCGACCTGCTAAATAAGAATATATCACTACCAAATGACACAAGAATGGTTGCGGAGCTAACATCGAGAAAATACGTGATGACCAGTAGCGGAAGAATTGCGCTAGAAAGCAAAGATGCACTAAAGAAACGAAAACTTCCGTCACCAGACAAAGCTGATGCAATCGTGCTGGCTAACTATGGACATAATTTAGATTACATATACGCAAAATAGGAGAATGGAATGGGCAAGCTATACACTTTTCAAATGCTAGAAAAAGCGATTAATGATGGAAACCTTGAAAAATTCTTGCTTGAGGTTATAGACAACACTGATATGACAAAGCACAAAAATGAACATCAGTACTATCTGGGTAAAAATCCGACATTAGAAAAGCTAAATAATAAGTTGGAGCTGTCGTCGACCGCATCCGGAACCTCACAAACCATAGCGCTAGATCCAGTGACAAAAATACCGAATAACTTTTTTCAGATTATCGTCAAACACATAGTGTCCAGAATGTGGAAAAACGGAGTGACTGTGAATAACGATGATGAGGAATTGGATCTACCTGAACTGTTCGGCAAGAACTACAAAAAACAATTAAGGAAAGCGGCATCTTATTCGGCGCAAAATGGCGTAAGCTATGTTTTCTACAACAGGAGCGAACTACAAGTGTTTAAACGCACCGAATATATACCACTACCGGATGCGCGAGACAACTCGCACAAAGCTGGGATTAGATTTTGGACGCTCGAAGGGCATGATGAAACAACCATTCAGCTTTACGAGATAGACGGTTGGACGGAGTGGGTTAGAGACGATAGCAAGGGCGGGTTAACAGTTGTACAAGAAAAAAGAGCGTATACGAGACTAACACCTGAGGGCGGCGAAATGTTTGTGGCATTAACACCTATTGTAGACGGTGAGCCATACAAGCATTTCCCGATTGTGCCATATTACACCAACGAAGAAAAGCAAAGTGAGCTAACACCACCTATAGAAGCCAGAATTGACATAAGCGCCATAAAAGAAACCTTCTATATGGATGAAGCAATCCGCATGAAGTTTTTCATGTGGACGTTTGTTGGGTTTGGCGGCGATGTTGAAAAAATGATAGCAATGCGCAAAACTATGGTTGCGATAGGCATGATATCGGCACCGGGAGTCAACAACGTTGAGGACGTGGGGATTGACGGAAAAGCCCTTGATATACCGTATGAGAGCCACGAAAGCACACAAGCGCGTATTGAAGACGAAATATATAGAGAGGCAATGCTGAATATTCCAACGCGAGGCGCTACAAAAACAGCGTATGAAATCCGCATGGGCATGATAAAAGAAGACTCTAAAATGGAGGGAGTTGAGAGCGAGGCGGTAGATGCAGTAAGTCGAATATTAGAAGTCGCAGGTATCGACTATACAGATGTCATCTTCAAGCAAGCAACATCATCGGACGACGAAAGTACAGTGAGGCAATTGGCTCAAGGTGTGCCAGATTTGCCATTTGAATATCAAGTCAAGCTCAATCCTGCGATTCCACAAGAAATGGAAGACGCTATTATCGCTGCATATAACGAAATGATGATAGGCATGAACGTTCTGCTTCCACCAGACGATGAAAACGATCCACTAGAAGGTGAAGAATGAGCGCACTAGAGAACCGCTTGCGGCAAACATATAGACAAGCGCAGAGCGAAGCACAGCGTCGACTACAGCGAGCAAGGCGACGACTGGAAGCGTTCAGCGTCGAAAATATTGACGGATTCGGGCAGGTTGTGCCGGTGCAGTACAGACAATTGGCGGCAAAACAATACCTCATGCGAGTCGAAAGCGAAACAGGACTTGTCAGCGGAATAGCCAACAGCTTACAACGTGCAGGGAGAGAATCGGGAGCTGCGATACAGGCGACAACACAGGGCATGTATGCAAGGGCATATAGGTCGGGTGTGCGAGAAATACAGGGCATTATCAACACGCACACGACACTGTACCGAGAAAACGCACTCAACGCCCTGTTTAATGGCGAAACATCACCTTTAGGTGGATTTGAGGGGTTTAGCAGTCGTTTTACACAAGTGCAACAACGACAGCTTTACGGCCGCAGGTTGGCAAAACACTATTTCGAGCGTGCGGTGTCGACATTAGGCTCAAATCCCGCTATCGTGACAAAACTACAAAACGCATTAGCGCAAGGGCTTGTTTTGGGAGAAGGTATACCGCAAATTGCTACACGGATTAACCGAGTGATAGAAAGTAGCCGTATGCAAGCGGTACGCATAGCACGTACAGAAACAATGCGAGCAGTCAACGGTGGCAAAATGCTTGGATATATGCAGATTGAGCAGGAAACAGGCTTGCCGTTGATAAAACAGTGGATAGCAACGAGCGATACCGAAAACCCACCCAGACCAGACCACGAAGATGCAAAAGGACAAAAACGACCGCTGAATGAGCCTTTTGACGTTGGCGGCGAATTGATGATGTATCCGCATGACCCGAACGGGTCAGCCGGTCAAACAATTAATTGTCGGTGCACGATGTCGGTATCGGTAGGACAAAAATTCACGACCGAACAAGAGCGAGAACTAGAAGAACGCTTTGAGCGTGGCGAGCGATACACGGAAACCGAGCTTGCAGCAATGCGTGAGGAGTATAAAAATCTGACATGAAAAAGGGGAAATAATGAAAACAATAGTAAACACTGCTTTTGGAGGATCATTAGCCTTATGGATAGCAGGGTTATACGAGCCCGAAGCGCTCATGGTTGCATTTGCGGTCGTGATCTTTGTGTTGGTCAATCTAGCAAGCAATTGGTTTAGACTCAAGATGCGACAGAAAAGGATTGAGCAAGCACTTGAGGAAGTAGAAAAAATAGCAGATGGAGGCGATGAAGTTTCGTTTGCCGGAATACTTGCGTTTTTGACTGTACTGCATACGGAAAATAAGCCATGAAAAACGTAAAGTTCAAAAGCAACAAGGCACAAGTCATGCAAAGGCATGAGCGAAACGTACAGAACTTTTTAACAGAGTTCGGCATGAAGCAACAGGAACTTGCAAAAAAAGAGATTGACATGATGGGAGCTGTTGAAACTGGACTAATGCGTGTGAGCAATGAGTTTGAGGTTGGTAAGCGACAAGTGAGGTTCGGAAACACGACCCTTTACGGCATTTTCGTAACAATGGGAACACGATTCATGCAAGCAAGACCGTTTTTACAACGCAGCGTGTTTGCGTATAAGCAAGTGTACAGAAATTTGGCGAATAAATATCTGGGGAGGACGAAATGAAAGAGACAGTACTTAAAACAATCGGCATGATAGAACTTAAAACAATCGGGCTTGAAAAAGAGGCAACTGAAATAATTGCCAGCCTACGTGAGGAGGCGCTATCAAGTGGCGAGGTCAACCCTGCGCAAGTTTATGTTTACAATGATGCCATATTTACATTCTCTTCGTTTGTGGATCGTTATGGTGAAACAGATTATAGAATCATCATGTTAAAAGGCAAACCGAAGCATATTGACGCAACGTTCTTTGTAGACAAAGAAGTTGGAGTTAACGCAACATGAATGTAAACGTACTTGGTGAAAAATACACGATAATAATGAGCACTGAAGAAAAGCATCCTGAACTAAAGGGGTTTGATGGTTTTTGCAGTTCTAACGAGAAAAAGATATGGGTTGACAAAGAAGTTTACAAAAAATGCGAAGAAACAGGGATTGACGTTGAGAAAGCTCGAGAATTAAGAATAAAGCACATAAAAAGACACGAGCTAATCCATGCGTTCGTGAATGAATCGGGGCTTGCAAATAGTGACCTTAACGATGAGTGGATAGTAGACTGGCTTGCAAGACAAACCCCCAAAATGCTAAAAACGTTCCAAGAAGCCGACTGCATATAAAAACAGCGTGTGAAAAAGGGGCGTTTTCACCAACCTTACCCCAAAACATTGATAACACAAGAGTTTAAGGGTAAAATGTTTGAGGAAAGATTGAGGATAAAGAATGAAGGTTACTCGACAATTTCTGATTGATGCGATACAAAAGGGCGGCAGACACTTTAATGATGCCATTAACGAAATTTTAACTGCCCACACCTGTGACATAGAGAAAGTAAGAGCTATGGGCGATAAACGAGCGGAAGAGCTAAAACTCGAGCTTCAAAAACCAAAACAAATCACGGAACACGACCTGCTTTGTGGCAATTGCCGTTTAGAAGTTTGGAAAGTTGGAGATGACATTTGTGTCAACTACGCAGGCACAGAAACGAAAGACGACTCAATGCATAGAAGTGACTTCGGAAGAGGCAACACATTCAACGAAGCACTCAACGATTATTATCAGCAAATACGAGGGCAAACACTGGTGTTTAACGCCACGCAAAATAACAGGAAAGAAGTACGCGTTATCTAGCGACTAAGCCCAACAACTGAATAACCAAAAGACGATAGAGCTTCTGTAACAGGCGGAAAAAGTGTTACAGGGGTTCTATCTCTTTTTATTTAGTCCACCGTGCAGACGTAAAAGGCACGGCAATATTGAGAGCAACACTCGTAAAAAGCGTAATTGATGGAGGATAACACATGACACGAGCATTTATCGAAAGCCTATTACCAAAAGACATCAACGGATTGAAATCAATCATTGATGACATCATGAAAGCACACGGCACAGGCATTGAAACGCAAAAAGCCAAAACAGAAGCGGAAACCGAAAAAGTGACAAAGCTGACAAGTCAAGTCAAAGAGCTGGAATCAGCGGTCGCAACGGCAAACGATGACACGGAACACACAGCGGAAATCGAGAAACTTACAAAGGATATCGACAAGCTGAAAGCAGACCTTGAAGCGCAGAAAACGGAATCAGGCGAAAAGCTAAAGGCTGCAGAAGAGAAGCTTGAACAGCTAACCAACGACCATGCAAGCGAGAAGCGCAACACGCTCATGGACGCAGCGGTTAAAAAGGCGCTAGTGGAAGCAGGAATGCCAGAAACAGGCGCAGCAGCTTATCTGAGAGCAGGTTACGACCGCGAAACACTCAAGGACGGCGATGACGGAGCGTTCGAGGGTATGGACAAGCTGATCGAGAGCACAAAAGCTGACGATGTATTCGGTTCGTTTTTTGGTGAAATGCAGGAGAATAACGCAAATGTTGGAGATCCGCCAGACAGACAAGAAGGTGGCATGACTATTGATAAGGTCAAGAAAATGACACCTGAAGAAATCAACGCAAATTGGGATTCAGTACAAAAGGTTTTATAAAAAGGAGTAAACGAAAATGTCTTTTCAAAATTTTATACCAACACTATGGAGTGCGAGATTGCTATCGCACTTGAACGACACGCTAGTGGCAAGAAGATTCTTTAACACCGACTGGGAAGGCGAAATCCAAGACCACGGTGATGAAGTGAAAATCAATCAAATTGGCGAAGTGGAAATCTTCGATTATGTGCGTGGTGGAACACTTCCGCCTCCGCACGACATGGAAGGCGAGCAAACTTCGCTAAAAATCGACTTCGCAAAAGCGTTCAATTTCAAAATTGACGACATTGACGCAGCGCAAGGAAAGCCGAAACTCATGGACGCAGCTATGCAACGAGCAGCTGTCGGATTTGCTGAAGCGATTGAGCAATGGCTATTTGGCAAGCTCGTTGACGGAGTAAACACCGCCAACACAGTAAACACACCAATGAACAGCGCAGACGATGTGTATATAACACTAACAAGACTTCGCACAATGTTGGTTAAGGGAAACATTCCGGTGCAAGGAAGAATTGCAGCATTGCCGCCAGAACTAGTTGAACTATCACTACAAGACGACAGATTTGTTAAAACGGGTAGCTCAAATGCAGAAGGTCGCTTGCAAAGCGGTGTGGTCGCAAGAGCGGCAGGCTTCGACATTCTCGAAGTTAACACAATACCAGGTAACGACAAAATAATCGCAGGACATTCAATTTCTGCAACTATGGCGGAACAAATTGCAAAAACTGAAGCATACAGACTAGAGCGCGGATTCTCCGACGGTATGAAAGGTCTGTATCTTGGTGGTGCACAAGTCACACGTCCGTACGGCATCGCAGTTGCAACAGTAGCATAAACGCTTAATCAGAAAGGGTAACAACAATGCTTAAATTCAGACAAAACGAAGACGGCAGTTGGCAAGGCTATTACGAAAACGAAAAAAAGCCAAAGAAAACCAACACAAAAACGGAAGAAACCGAAACGCCCGTTTTGTCTGAATCTAGCGCCAAAAGCCTTGACAATATGGACGCAAGCGAACTGAAAGCCTACGCAGCGGAAAACGGTATCACAATCCCTGTGCAAGTTAGCAAGCGTGAAACCATATTGAAAAAGATAAGGGAAGCACAATGAACCCACTAAACGACACAATTTTAGAGGTTATGCAAGAGTTGCGCAATGACTTTGTTGTAGACGGCGAACACGGCGAATACAACATTGACACAGGCGAAATAACCTTACAAAACGACTACATATCAGGCGAATGGGTAGCAATCGTTGGCAGTAAGCTCAACGACGGTGTGTACATGGTCAAAGTAGGGGATAGAAGCCATATTTTGACCGATGGCGAATCAAACGTGACTGTCACGCATGATGAAAGCTTTGAGGGCAGCGTGTACAGGCTTAGACTACCGAGATTGCTTATAAGCGTTTGCAAAGATATCCAGTCGTATAACCCATCTGACATTGTGTCGGAGAGAGTAGATGGTGATTATTCTGTGACTTTTGCTACAGGCAAAAACGGAAAGCCGTTGACGTGGCAGGAAAAGTTTAGCGGTGAACTAGACCAGTGGCGAAACCAGTTCCACGTGTCGGAGGTATTGCGCTAATGGCGAGAGAAGATTATTTTGAACCTTTTTACTTGCAAGAGTTTATCGAAAAGCCATCACCGTTTCCACCACCGTTTGACGAGCCAATATTCGAATTTGGAGATGGCAAGCCGATTGTGGGGCAGTTTGTGCAGAACCAGTCAAAAGAGGTGCAACAAGCCGCCACAATCGACATGAAAACGGTAGGACGCTTTACTTGCGGTCGTGACATAGAGATAGAAACAGGATCAACACTCCGCAGGGTAAGCGATAGCTCGTATTTCAGATTGACAGCACTCCCCAAAATCGGACAACAGCGAGCCATAACGCAAGTGCAAGCATGGGTGGCTATCGAAACCGACAGAGGCACGGAAGAGCGCACAGAAAGAGCGGTGAGAGGTCTTGAATGATTTGTTTATCGCATACCGTGATTTTTGGGGGCAGTTTACCAATCCGTTTACAAACCAACCTGTACCAGCGTTTCAAGACAAAGCACTTGTGCGAATTGATTCAACATGGAGAGCGCCAGAACCACCGTACATTGTGTACCAAATAGTGCAACCGCCATTCTTCGATAGCACGCAAATGTCAGCCGACATATATAACACCCAACCGGGAACTGTAGGCAATTTTGCAGTAGTTAGTGCGATTATCAAGCAAGTTGAAGCGCTTATCCCCGAAGAAATAGGGTTGCGATTGCCAGTGGGAAACAACGGGTTTGTGAGGCTTAAAAGGGGTTCGCCTTGGGCGATAACTCTGAACGATAACGATGACATACACACCACACGCGGACTATTAAACATCATAGTCGAAAACTACACACTATAAAGGAGAAAGTAATGAACCAAATGGCAACACAGCCTAAGGGGCTGAATCCAGACACTTATAAACATATAGTGCTGGGCACGGGCATGGTGCTTGCAGACATAGAAGAGCTAAAAGACGGGAATCTAACCGCTGCACCAACATACGCCGATATTGCGCAACTAATTGTTGACCATCACTCAAGCGAGCATACACTCGGTGGATTCCGTGGCGGCGTTGACTTTGTATACGGCATGGAAACAGAGAGAGTTCCTGTTGACGATGATACAGGGAACGCTAAAGGGCTTGAGCGCATAACAGGACAACCATGCAACCTAAGCGGAACTATGGTCGAGTTGAGGGAAGAAAATATCCGCAGGGTAATACCTACTTCATACGTTAATGAGGTGCATGGCGGCATGACGGCATCAAGGGTAATACTCGACTCGCATTATTTGCAAAACCTTGTGTCTATAACAATGTACGGAAACGGCGATTTCTGTGTTATCCGTCTTGACAACCCACTACAAAGTGAAAGCACAACATTTAGCTTTAACGAAGGTGTTGACAGCGGAACAATGGACTTCAATTTTTCTGGACACACAGACAGTACAGACTTTGCACCGTTTTATGTGTGGCGAGTTCCAATGCCTGATGGCAGTGCAAACCCACAAGCGGTTGCAGCAGCTAAAAAAGCACTAGCAGGTGGCGGAAAATTTGAACCAACAGAAGATAAATAGAGGGGCTACACAGCCCCTTTGATTGGAGAAACAATGGACAAAATTCACGAATGCGAATATTGCGAAGATGGTGAGTGCGCAATGTGCAACGAGCCAGAGAACTCAAGCGAGAAAATATACTACTTTACGGCAAAAGGCAAAAAGCGAACATCATTACTTGTGGCGGCAATGCCATACTTAGACCCGTTTTTTGATGAGTTCAAGCGCATAAACAAAAAACAACACGAGCAACAATCAGGCAATCAGGCGCTGTACGATGCAGAGCTTGAGCACACGAAAGCACAAGCAAAAGCAATACTTCCTGTCAATAAAGGCAATGCAAAAGTGCAAGAAGCCGCAATTGATGCGTATATGGCGTGGCACAAAGAAAAGAGAAACGCTGAAGTAACGCAAGCTGACGCTGGACTAGACCTAATTGCAGAAGTAATAAAAAAAGTAGTAACCGAATACTACAACAATGCGGTGCAGATAGTGGCTATATTGGCAAAAAAAGAAATAGACGAAATCGAAGAAGAATACGACATCTTTGATATCGCCGATATCCTGCTTTCGGTGTATGAAGAACCAAAAGTTCAACGGCTTTTTACGCGTGTGCGGTCTGTAATGCCAGAAACTCGTTAAGGTACATAGCACGATCGCACAACATACCATTTGAAGCGTTGCCGGATTTCATACTTGCCGAATGGGAGCATGAAATGAAGCGTGATGTCTACATGATGGAATGCCTTTGGTCGATGGCTACGGATGCTAAGTTTTTGGAATATACGGGCAAAAAACCAAAAGGAAAAGTCGAATATCCGACTAGACCAACGATGAAGCGATATCTCGAACATATCGGCTACATAGAGCCTATTGAAGATGAAAAAGATGAGGATGAAAGCAGTCCAATAGACAACCTTGTCGAGTATGCAAAGCTTTTCTTAGAGGAATAAATTTATGGAACTATTTAGCGTTAAGGGTGTAATAACGCTTGATGATAATGAGTTTAACAGAGGCATGGACAGGGCTGAGGGTCGTGGTCGTGGCTTTGGGTCGAACCTAGGCGGCGCTATAACCGCAGGAATAGTAGCGGTCACAACAGCACTTGCAGGCATTGCCACAGGTGCTATTGCTGTTGGCAGTACATACGAACAGACCATGAATAGCATCCGTGCAACTACAGGTATGGCACAAGAAGATGCTGACGCTTTAGGCATGGCATTTCGCGATATGGGGCTTGACGGTATATTTTCAGCTAGTCAAATAGCTAACGCATACCAATATGTTGCAAGAATGGGCGAAAGCGCAACCGATGCAACAAATTTGATGAGCCATTCAATGTCACTAGCACAAGCTACCGGAAACGACTTAGGACGCACCACTTACTTTTTATCAAACTACTTGCTAAAAATGGGTAAAGATGCATCACAGGCAGAGGGTTCTGTTGATATATTTAACCACTCGATACAGCGCTCTGGCATGAGTTTGTCAGATATGGAACGCTACATATTCCGCATGACACCCGCATTCCAGCAAATGGGCGCATCTACAGAAACGAATGTAGCTATTATGACGCAACTTTATAGTGTCGGCGTAAGAAACGCAAGCCTGTATTCGGGTATGGGCGGAATCATGCAAGATTTCGCCGTTGGTGGCGATTTTGCTACAGCGGCAATGGAGCGTTTTAACGTATCGCAATACGACATTTACGGCAACCTGAAAACTAGCGAAGAGTTAATGTTTGCCGTTGCTATAGCTATGGAAAATTACGCAGATGCAACAGCGGTCGGACAGTTTAGGCTTGAAAACCTAACACAGGTACAGCAAGATGCATGGTTTGAATTTCAACGCAATGCAGAAATTATACAAAGTGAAGTTATACCCGGCTTTTACGGAGCTGGAAGTGCAGCGAAAGCGGCAGGAGAACAGACCCTTAGCTTTAACCAAGCTATGGGTATGATACAAAACTCAGGTGCGGACATGCTAAAAACTATCTGGGGTATTATTTCAGCACCATTTGCACAAATGCTAGGCACAGCGGCTGAAAAAATGCGCAACCTTGCGTTACGTATGCGTGAGGGTGGCGACTTACACCCGCTCATATCTCGACTTGGAGACATTATAGCGCAACTGGCAAGCACGATAGTTAGACTGGTATCTAGCTCGATAGAACCGCTTTTGAGAGTAATAACATTTTTGGGTAATGCTATTGCGTCAACCATAAGCATAATGACGCAGTTTGCACCTGTGATTTTGACTGCAGCGGCAGCAATGGGCGCATTTAAGGCAACAATGGTCATAACTGCATATTTCAACAAATTTAAAAAAGCGTTAATTGCCACAAAGTTAACGATTGGAGCAATGAGTACAGGTGTATCGTATTTAGCAGCAAAAATGAATGCTCTTGCAGTGGCGTCAACATTAAGTGCAAGCAAGATAACCCTATTTAGTGCGGCAGCAGGTATTGGGAAAAATGCAATGAAGGCACTTAATGCAGTAATGAAAGCAAATAAATTAGGCTTAATCATTGCAGGGATAACCGCAGTTGTGGCGGCTCTCGCGCTTTTCGGCAGGTCGCTAAACCAAGAATCAGAAGAAATGCGTGTAGCGAGAGAAGAAAGCCAAAAATTAGCAGACGCTACGAGCTCACTTACGCAGTCGCTATATAATAGCAGGCAAGCGCACACCAACAGAATTAACACACTACACACAGAAGCAGCTACTGTCAGACGACTAGCGGACAGAGTTGAAGAATTGTCACAAATAGAAAACAAAAGCTCTACCCAAAAAGCTAAACTCAGAATGTATGTTGACCAACTCAACAGCGCTATGGGCGAAACAGTGGCAATGATAGACGCAGAATCAGGGGCGCTGCTAACAAGCGTCGATGCAATCAACCAGCGCGTTAACGCAATGATGAGTGAAAACCGCATTGCAGCTTACAGGCAACGACACACGGAAATCATTATGGGTCAGATTGAAGCAACTGAGCAACGCGAAAAGATAGAAAGGCGCTTGCAAGAACTTTATGACGAGGGATTGCTAAAAGAAGAAAACACCGTAAGGATCAGGGGTCAAGTAACGGAAACGACGATTGAATACACCGAAGCAGCACAATTGTTGATTGACGAGCTGTACGGCTTGAACAACGAAATAAACGAACTTAGCTATTCGTACGAGCACGTTACAGGCTACATGCGAGACGCCATTGAAGCAACACATGAATCTGCCTATGCGGCGAGATATGCAGCGGGTGCAGTAGACGAGCACGGAAACGCACTACAGCAATTTAGTGAGTATCAAATAGCGCAAGCTACTGAAGCGCTTGAAATGCTTGCGGGCGAGTTCGAATCCGTGCAAGCAAGAGCCACAGACGCTTTTAACCAGTTATCATACGACACGTCAAAAAGCATAGAACAAATGGTGGAAACACTCGAAGCGAACGCCGAAGCTACTCGTAACTGGGGTGACAATATCGCCACAATTATGGCGGAAGCTACAGAGCGAGGCGTTGAAGAGGGTGTGCTTGAAAAGCTTTTAGACATGGCAAACAGGGGTCCGGGTTATGCGGACATGTTAGCAAACGACCTTGAGGGCACGTTTAACGATTTAGCACCAGCCTTAGGCGAATCTATAGAAGCGAGCATTGACTACATGGCAACCGCGTTTAGCATTGACAGATCGGTAGCAGAGGAGATGGCGGGCTTGGTTGACCGTGGACATGTGGCGCTGCACACAGCCGTAAGTAACGCAGACTTTGCGGCGATTGGTGTGGGTACTGTAGAGGGGTATGCGCGAGGCATAGAGCAAGGAATGCCTTTAGCGGTTGCACAAATGGTTGAAATGGGTATGAGTGTTGAGGAAGCGCTTAGAACATACAACCAACAGAACTCACCATCTCAACTGTATAAAAATCTCGGTCAAGGCGTACCAGAAAGTTTCGGTGCAGGAATATTGGCGCGCATATCAGTAGCGATAAGCGCTATATCATCTTTAGGTCAACAGTTAATAAGCACATTGTCAAGCACATTAGCTGGTGGAAACTTTCACGGAATGGGCGCAAATATTATCAACAGCCTAATCTCTGGTATGCATAGCCGTGAGGGTGCATTGATGGCTGAGGCACGCAGAATTGCAAACAACGTGACAAACACGATTAACAACGCTTTTCGCTCGGTTAATCCACTGATGGTCTTTGTTGGCATAGGCGAAAACATCACCGATAGCATGACTGTTGGCATGGAAAAGGGCGCAAAGTCACTATACAAATCAGCCTATGACATATCACAAGGCTTGTCAGGCATATATGGCAACAACGCCACAATATCAGGGTCGCAGTATAGGCAATTAGCTATGGCGAATGCAGGTATAGCACCAGCAGGCGATACATACAACATGACGATAGAAGCAAGACAAATGACTCCACATCAAGCCATGACAGCGGCACAAGATGCTGCGAAGCTTGCGAGGTGGACAAGATGATTTTAACGCCATACAACCTATCAATCCGAAACACAGTCAACGGTAGGGAAATATTCCTAGACGGTCGTGACGGCTTTGTAGTCGCACCACTTAGAGGCATGACAGCCATACCAATACAGCCACATCTAACACAGGGTACTGGGCAAGTAGGACAGACAGTACAGGGTCAATCTGTACAAGGTTACTCAATAACGATCACAGGCACAATTTTGAATATGGTAGGAAACAGACGCAAGCGGATGTTTGACACCATCTTACCCGAAACTCCACTTGAATTGATATATCGAGACAGAGGAAACTCTGAAACATGGATTTTAGACACCTATGTCACTTTAAACCCCGATATACAGCATGTTACGAGTTTTGCAAAGTTTGGACTAACACTTTTTGCGCCACACCCGTATTGGAAAAGCAGTAGAGGGGCGTTACAAACACTTTCGGGGCTGTTTGGTAGGTTTAGGTTTCCTGTTAATTACGGCGAACCGCATATTTTCGGCGAACGTGTCAAAGATATCAGTGTCATTGTAGACAACCCCGGCAATGTGGCGGTCAACTTTGTTTTGATATTTGTGGCGAACGCTACAGTTATAAACCCTGTGCTGCACAATGTTTTAACAGGTGAGCACATACGGATAAACAGGATGCTTCAAGCGGGGGAACGTGTAGTCATAGACATGGAGTCGACACCTATGACCGTCACATCACATTTTCAGGGCGAAATAAACAATATTTTCGGCGCTTTAAGCCTTGATTCAACACCGTTCAAACTTTTGCCGGGCAGAAACATCCTACAAGACGGTGCTGATACCGGTCAAGAAGTGCTTGATACTTTAGTGACTTACAGGGTCAACTACACGGGGGTGTGGTAGATGGTATATCACGTCTTTAATGATAGCTACGAGCGTGTAGGAATCTTAGGCACATACGACAGCAGCACGTGGGAAGAACACTACCAACGCAAAGGACGCTTTATACTCCACACGGTTGACACGGACGACAACACGAGACTTTTACAGGTCGATAATCGTTTATGGCAACAAGGGAAAAAAACATCAATGATAATTGATTTTGTCAAACACGAAGGTCATAGAATGGTTGTATATGGCTCAACAGCACTAAACAGGATGAACCAAAGGATTATATACCCGACCATCAACGTAACTAACGTAGAGCAGGGCATGAAATCCATCGTGCAAAACAACACAAGAGATTTATCGCATTTTAGGATCGACGAAGACAGGGGGCTAGCAGAGCAGCACAACAGCCAATACACCGGCAATGAGTTGTTAGACGCACTAGAGATATTAGGCATCGAATCAGGACTAGGGTTTTACATGGGTTTTGACCCCGAAAACCGACAGGACGTATTTACGGTGTATAGGGGAACCGACTACACCACAGGCGATGATGTAAGGATTTTTTCAGCAGAATTCAGAAACCTTGAAAACCTTAATATCGTAGACGATAAGTCTCTATACAAAAACGTTGCATATGTAGCAGGTAGTGGTGAGGGTGCAGACAGAACAGTAATAGTTGTCGGCAACGCTACAGGCTCAGAGCGTTATGAAATGTGGGTAGATGCAAGAGATTTGCAGCAAGACATGTTTGTGCAACGTGAGCTAGAGCGACACGAGCAAGCACTGGAAAGGCTTGCGGACAGGGAAGCCGAAGAATTGTCAGAATGGCAACGTGACGCACTGCTAACGCAGGTGGCGAACTTTAACAACACGTCAAGAGAGCTGGGCGTTACGGGCACTGTGGCATACAACGTGGGAACTAGACGGTTCACACCCACAATCGCACAAATGCGAACGAACATACGAAACAGGCTAAATGCGGTTAACACACAAACAAGAGCAGAGTATATAAGAGCGCTTAACCAACGCGGAGAAGAGCGTCTAAGTGAGCGCAACAGGACAACAAACTTTACAGCAGTCGTATCAGGATATATAGGCGAGGTTGGCGATGTCATAACATGCCGAGGTCGAGAGATAACGCTAACAGCGAGAATTATGGCGATGCGAGAAATCACAGAGGATAACGTAACGATTACAGAGTGCGTTATAGGACAACCTGAAATTAACGCATTTGACGAGTTGCGAATACTTAGATAGGAGATACACAATGGTAGTAAATTCAGTGCCACCAGAAACTTGGTCGGCTGAAGAAGCGGAAAACCAAAAAGAATTATCATATCCACTAAACAACACGTGGTATACCTCAAGGTATGCTCAGGCATACCATTCCACACGCACAAACGGCGTGTTTTCGGCGGATAATAATCTTGCGTTAACACCTGCAGGCGGCTATACGGTCAACTTATCTCGTGGATTGGCGTGGATGCAAATAGAGGAATTTGCGGGGCTTGTATATGTAAACAGGGCGCCTAATGGACTAGAGTTTAACGCACCGCCACCACACGGAAACCTAGTGAGAATCGACAGATTGGCAATACGTTTTGATGTCATTTTAAACAAAGTTTTTGCGTATTACAAAATAGGCACGCCCGGTATGGGAGCACCGCCATTACAAAGAAATACAGAGGGCTTTGAGCTGCATACGCACGAAATCGAGGTCAGACCGGGCGACTTGTCAATTACAGCAGCGAGAATACGCGATTTAAGGCTAGACGAAAACTATTGCGGCATTATGCGCGACAGCGTTACAGGTATACCAACACAACAACTATATGATAATTGGCTTGGCTTTTTAGAAGAAACCAGAGCCGAATTTTACGCATGGTTTGAAACTGTCAAGGATACACTAGGTGGTGATGCGGTAGGCAACCTTATGGTGCTAATACAGGCATTGCAAGACCACACAAGCATATCATCAGCGACCGCAGGAGCACTTAGTCTAACAGAGCCAAACGTAGACCAAGCAATCAACGCACTTATAGACAGGACTAACGCAGCGCAATCAGCAGCAGATGCAGCTAACACCAACGCAAATGGCAGACAACCAATGTTGCCAACAGGCACAGCTACACAGTATCGCAGGGGCGATAATTCGCTCGCGAACCGTTTAGCATCAGATCAAGCGTTCCCATTTGCCTCTGGGATAATCACTGGATTCAACAGATCTTCAAGAATTCAGCGTGATGAATTCGGCATGGTCACTTTATTTGTGTCTTTCCGACCGTCTACACAGGCAGGAACAATTGCTGGTTGGGGAACAGTAGGAACTCTGCCAGTAGGGTTTCGCCCAGCACAGACACACCTTGTGCCGGGAACAGGATCGCTTACTGGCGGCTCAGCAGACATAATAGCGCACAATATAGTTATGCAATCAAGCGGGGCAATACAGTCCGTTCGAGCATTTCCGGCAAGAACCAGTGCTGCAAACCATGAGGGAGCGGCAGTAAGTTTTACGGCAAGATTCGTGGCAACATTACCACCATAAGGAGGATGAATAAATGGATACAACATATGCAACAGTAATAACAAAAGATGGAATTAGAATAGACTTCGTACTGGTGATTGATGGTGTGCCACAACACTGGGAGCTACAAGATGGCGAATCGCTAATCTATGAGGACTGGGATGAGGCCAACACACTCGCCATATTCCACACAATCGTCCGCTGGACAGGTAGCAAATGGGTAGGCGAAGGCGAACCCATACCGCAACCAGAGCCGGAACCAGAGCAACCAGACACTCACGGATTTTTGATTGGCTTGATGGGTATAGAACTGTGATAGAGCTGATAGTACAGATAGTACTAATGGTGGCGCTTATACTAGTATCACTTTTTATACTGCTAGTATTTTTATGTATCGCTTTTAGCGGTGTGATAGCTAGTACGTCAAGCCAATATAGACATGACTCAAAACGAGACGAAAGGAATAAAAAAGATGGAATTGACAGCAAATGAGCAAGGGTTAGCCCTGAGAAAACAGATAGAAGCACAGTCAATGCTTGTAGCCTACTCGCTAGGCGTGGAAATCGAGTTGACCCCCGAATTGCTTGAAAATGCAACAGCAGGGGTGGATATACCTATACTAAAGGACAAAGAAGATTGGCGACCGGGCATAAGGGTCGAGGTTGGCACAAAGCTAAAGCATTACGGCATAACATATCAAGTTTTGCAACGTCATGTGACTCAAGCAGATTGGCGCCCTGAAAAGACACCAGCGCTATTTAAGGTCGTGCAAGGCAAGCCAGATGACGGAGAAGTGTTGCACTGGATTGTCGGCGAGCATGTAAATGTTGGCGACAGACGCAAGTATGACGGCATTGTGTATATCGTGGTTATAGCGCACCAGACACAAGCAGGGTGGCAGCCACCGAATGTGCCAGCGTTGTGGGAGGTTGATGAGTAATGTACTGGTTTGAACACATTTTACTGATCTGCTCATCGCTGATGACACTAGTAGTAATCCCTTTAGCGGCAATATTTTTTAAACGCATGGAAAAGCGCGATAGGGCAAGAGATGAAGCAAACAAAAGGTTTTATGGCTATGTAATCTGGGGGATTGAGTCAGTTGGTGGTTTGTCAAGAGCAATAGCCATTGCACGAAAAAACCAGAAATGCAACGGCGAAACAGACGAAGCCCTACAAAAATATGAAGATTTTGAAAGAGAACTAAACAAATTTAAGACCCAACAAACTGCCAAAACGCTATAGGGGGTAAGTCTCATGCAAAGAATACGCATACTGATAACAAGAAATAAGGCAGGATTATTGACAATCAGAGAGCCGCGATTTGACGTAACGACACGACACGACAATCGGGTGCAAGTGATTGAGTTTACCCGCCCCGAAAGACACGACGATGCGGACTTGATTATCACGCTCGGTGATGCGGTGATAAACCTTGAACAAGGCAACGAAGTTATCATAACGAACGACATGAACCAATCGCCACTAAGACTGTCGATTGCGTTGAGAAAACCAAATAGCGCCGTAGAACTATCTAACACGATAAAGCTCGGGGTGCGTGACACTACTTTTGGATCTATTGGTGACGCAACAGTACCACCACAACCACCAAGTCCGGCGGTATTTATCAAGTCGGGCGATGGCACGGTCACAAACTTAAGGTTTCAGGACGGTGCGTTTTACGGGTTTGTCAGCGATAACGACGGTGACAGATGGGAGCTATTCGGAGCAGGTGGCGGCGAAAATAACGGTGGAGGCAACGGCGGATATATCGGCGACATTGATTGGGATAACATCGCCAACAAACCAAATACTTTTACGCCGGCAGAACACACGCATGATGTTACAGAAATCACAAACTCAATCCGCACTATAAACGGGGAGTCACCTGATGCGTATGGAAATATCGTGGTAAGCGGCTCGGGTGTAGTCACGGATAACGCTGAGCACGGAAATTATAATCCGATATCCTCGCATGGCGTTTTTAATATTTTGGGCAAAATAAATATATTATTGGAGGCTATATAAATGAGCACAAACATTGCACAACAAATAGGACAAATTACAGACAACAGAAATACGCTTAGAAACGTCGGTGAAGATTTAGGCATAACACTCGCAACCGACAACCTACAACAAATTGCAGAAAAATTTAGCGAAATCATCAATCATGGAACAGTACAAGCGCAAGTCAAAGAGGGTGAAACCTTTACAATCCAAGAGGGCTACTATGAGGGTGGAACGGTAGCGGGCATGGGCACGGGCGGAAACTACGACCTACAAGCACGTACAGTCACACCTACAAAAAGCCAGCAAGTGGTCACTCCTGACGAAAGCTACTTTGGTTTATCCAGTGTAACGGTTAACCCGATACCCAATCAATTTCAGGATGTATCAGGAGTTACGGCAACGGCGGCGCAAGTTTTGGCAGGAGCACTTATTGTTAACACACAGGGCGAAACAGTAGCAGGTACTATGACAGATCACGGCGCGGCGAACATACCACTTAATGGCATGGTAACCACTAGCGCAGCCATACCAGCGGGATTTCATGATGGACTTGGCGCGGTTAGCCTAACGAACGATATCGAGCTAGCGTTGGCAGCTATATAAAAACCACAGGAGGCGTACCGTGAGCATAAATACACAAGTAAACAGGTTAAACGCTAATGTTGCGCTATCCTACTCTATAGCGGGAGAAATGGGCGCTGATATGCCAACGAACCTAAACAGTGCCAACTTGCCTGTAACGATAGCATCAATACCGCAAGGATCAGGGTCGACCCCTATTGTAAGGTGGCAAAATACCGTTGGCGTTGGTTTACATATAAAAACAAATATCCCTGCTACAACCGCAGGCAACGTCTTTTGTCACATTTTAGGCGACACAGAGAGATTGTTGCGTGGCATAGATACGCAAATAACTTTTTACCACAACGCCGCGGGCTTGGCAACGTCGACACAGATGACGATGCTTAATAAGGGGCTGGAATACAATCCTTTTAGTACATTTGTTGATACGGATAACACAATATCGATTTACTTACCACACCATGAACAACGCACATTGACATATGTCGAAGTGTACTGGGGTGGCACAGGCACAGCGGTTGACCGTAACGCACGCCCCAACAGAGCAGTTGACATTATCCGTGTCACAAACCCGATAACAACAGGCAACCAATTTGTTAGATGTCCGCTTGCTAATGTTCACAACGTAGGTGCAGGCGCGTCTAATCGTGTTATTACGCGTCATGTGGCAACCGAAAATGGCACAGATGATAAGCGCGGTAACAGCAGAGCTAACGCTTGCCGAACAGTAGCGCAGGCACTTAATCTGATGGGCAACACTACTAGTGGAATGGTGTTAACTATAAACAGACAAGTCGAAGCACAGCCTGCGGCATACAATGCAGAAACGCTTTATGAAGTTGGCGAAAGGTGCTCGCACGCTGGATTTGTTTGGCAGCGAAGGGTAAGAGGTACAGGCACAACGCCGGCATTGACGGAGGCGGCAACAGCAGTCTGGCAAATAGTTGTCGAAACAGCGGCAACATGCGTTTTGCAAACAGGTGTACAGTGGCGTGGTGCGTATAGTACAGCGGCGGCAACCACATACGCTTTAGGCGATGTAGTAACGTTTGCAACTGGATTGCCATCACCAAACAACTTAATGACGTACATCTGTATACAAGCAATTGCAGGAAACAACAATCTCCACACAAGACCGTCCGGAACGTTGGTAAGCACTCGCAACTGGGCGGCAATAGGCAGATTTAATCCGGTCTTAAACGCAACCACAACCATAGCTAATTGTGCATCGTTAACAATTAACAGCACAGCACCGGTGCTTAACGTTATACAACTGGGCAACTTAACCGTAACTAATAACGCATCCGTGATAATTTCAACGCCTATGATAGTAGGCGGCACGTTTACGGCAAACACATGTGGTGCACTAAACGCTACGGCGGTATTTCACGCAAACTCAATCGCCGCAAGCAACACGGGGTCAGTTAATTTCACAACCACCGTCACAGCATCAATTATATCGCATACATGTTGCGGTATTGTCGCATATCGCGGCACAACAACGGTTGTAACCGATAATCCTACAAGAGTGGCGGTATCAGCAAGAAATACAAGGGTTATGTTTACTGGCACTACTATCCTGCGCGGAAACAACCGTGGAGCAAGCGCTGCAGGAAACACGGCGGCAACCAACACAGCACACGCCATGAACCCGAACGAGGGCGGCATTATCGAGTTTACAGGCGGTACGTCTACGACTAACATAACGGTTACCATCGAAGGCTTTGGTGGCGGATATATCAATGCAGGCTTTGGCGGTACAGTGATATTTAACAATCGCACAATGACGCTAAATATAAATGCCTTAAACATGCTTGCACAACCGACAGTTGCTGTTGGGTTGACAGGCAGACACGCAATAAGGTCTGAGTTGTCAGGCAGGATTGTAAGGGGTCGAAATTGTCAAACAATAAATCGAAATGGCTTGACAGACCTACCACTAACCAACGCAGAATTTGACGATAGACGATTCCCCGCAAACGTCAACACCATAACGTAGGGGGTAGTCATGAGTATACCACAACAAATAAACAGGGTAGATGCTAATGTTAAACTAGCGCACGCGGTTGTTGAAGAGATGGGTGGCGACTCAGTTGCACCGACAAGTGCTAATCTTGCGATAGCTATATCGACTATACCGCAAGGAGCTAGTTTAACAGGCTCAACAGGCGAACATATAACAACGACCGTCAACGACGGCGTGATAGGAGCAACGTTGTCGCAAGGGGTTATAACAACACTTGAAAACTCGTCAACGGTAGCGACTAACGCACAAATAGATACAGGCACGCTAACAACAATACGAGGATGGACTGTAGCAGGGATTGTAAGAGCCATAACCCAGCACGCAAGAAATGGACTTAGCACAGGGCTTGCATCAGCCACAACAGCGCCTGCGGCAACTGCAACGATTGTGCAAAATCTAGGCAGACTATGGGGCAGGATTGATGATCGCACAGCAACACCAACAAACGCAGAAATTGATACAGGTACGGCTACAGCTGTCCGAGGTTGGAGCATTGCAAACATTGTCCGAGCGATCACACAACACGCAAGAAACGGCAACAGCACAGGATTATCGTCACAAACCACAGAGTTAGCAGCAAATGCCACCATAGTTCAAAATTTAGGTCGTGCACAAGGCAGGATAAACCAGCATAACAATGCGACAGGCAACGTGCATAACGTAACGGCAGCACAAATACCAGTTTCGGCAGCAACTGCCGCTAGATTGGGAATGTCGGGTGCAAGCGCAAATGTTGCACCTATGGTAGCGCAAAAAGTCGAAGTTGCACCTAAAATAGACGAGCTGTCAAAGTTAAAACAAGAGTTACGCGATATTGATTTAGAGTCAACACCATACTTGAGGCGGTCAATAGTTGGCACAGCAACACCGGAGGATATAAAAGAACTAAAGGCGCTTGACAAAAAAGCCAACAGCTTACAAAAAGTTATAAAAGCGAGGGAAACCCAATGATAAAACAAGTTGTAAAATACGCAGTTAGCGCACTAGCTACACTAGGCGCTATACTAGTAGGTGTATCGCACATATGGGATATACCACACATATACCAGATAGGGCAACTGATTGCCGTAGTCGTGGGTGCGGTTGGCGCAGTTTGGCTATGTGACAAAGCGTACAAGTACTGCACAAAAGTCACGCCCGAAAAGGTATATCGAAAATTGCTAAAATGCGGATACGATGATGATTTTTGTCTTGCTGCAAAAGAGCATTGCGAAGAGTACGGCGTTGAGTGCATAGACTTTTTTGCCGAAAATTCGTATTGCAGAGAGGATGGTGAGACTGATGAGGACTAGCGGATACACAAATTCGCCACTTATAAATTCGACCGTGCTAAGCCCCAATCGCACTAACAGCCGGACATCCGTACAAGCTGTAGTGTGGCACGTAACAGCTAGTAAAGGCACCCCCGAATCAACAGCTGCATTTTTGGCCAGGGCAACAACACAAGCGTCCTACAACTACCTTGTTGGATTAGGGCGAATCATTTTAGTGGTGTACGAGTGGTTTAGATCGTGGGCTACATCGTCACGAGATGTGGATATGAATGCGATTACCATAGGTATACGCAACTCGGCTGCATCCCATCCCTGGCCAATTAGCGACCAGGATTACGAAACAGCGATCAACTTGACGGTCGATATCTGCAGACGCAACAATATTCGCCGACTTACATGGGCTGGAGATAATCGCAACTTTAGGCTACAGTTTGACAGGAGCAACATGCAAGCCCATAGATGGTTTGCAAACAAGGCGTGTCCGGGTCAGTTTTTAATCGACCGAATGCAGCGGATTTGCGACGAGGTCAACGCACAATTAAACGTGCCAGCCACACCACCTGCAGGGAGCTTTGAGGTGCGAATAAATACACAAAGTTCGCCGTTAAACGTGCGTGCAGGCGCAGGCACAAATCAAGCGTTTTTAGACACAGTGCCCAGAGGGTCGATACAAACGATTGTCGAGGAGCGCAACGGATGGGGTAGATTGCAACAACTTGTACAAGGTCGGGCAGGATGGATATCTATGGACTTTACGGAGCGTATAACACCACCGCCCCAAGTTCCGCCACCACCCCAAAGACCAACAGACGCAAACGCACGTGCTTTTGTTACACCCTTGTATCGTGGACTACTCGACAGGGCACCAGACGCAAACGGCTTGACACACTGGTCAAACATGATTGTCAACGGCGCAACGGCTACAACGGTAGCAAATGGATTTTTAAATTCAACCGAATTTCGCAACCGTGTGGATCGGTTGGGTATACCGAGATAAAAAAGACTTAACGGCAGGTGACTTGCGCTTAGTGCGTGGGTTGCCTACCGTATTTTTTTGCGCCTTTTTGCCTTTATAAAAAATAATTAAAAAACTTTCAAAAAAGTGTTGACAACCTAAGTTCTCTATGCTATAATGAAAACATAAGATAACAAAAATAAACAGGAGGGCGAGAACATGACAAACACAACTTACAGATTCGCAGTAGTAGATTGCGCACACAATGGCGGTGGGCTGGTATCAAGGCACAAGACGATTGAAGCGGCATACAAAGCATCACTAAAGAGAGACCGCCTAATGAGCAACGGCACACATTGTTCAATCGTTGGGTATGGCGACACGAAAATTGACGACACGTTCATGGGCGACCCAAGCTACTTTGAAATTGAAACGAATGATGCATACGGTTCTAAGGAATGGGTTGAAGTTAAAAAGCACTATGACCGTCTGCCAGAGTGGTCAACAGACTTACACTATAGCACACCATGCCTGTAAATCACACACTAACCGAGCCGGGCGGTTACTACCCGGCAGAAAGAGGGAGTATTATGATAAAGTGCAGAATTAGAGAAACTGGAGAAATAAAAGAACTTAGCTTCACGGACATAAAGACTGGCATTGATTGCACGAACGACATAGTCGGAAATACAGGAGCATTTACAGACGGAACTTTTGCCTACAACGCAGCAGGCGAAGTTTATGATGTCGATTCCGAGAATTTTGACTGGTGGAAAGAGTATTTGACAAATTTAGAAAATGACGAAGAAGATATCCAAAGCCTTTTTAACGACCTTGGGGAAAAATACGATAACGAAGAGTTTGAAAACATTAAAACCGAATTCTACGATGGCATTTACGACTGTGACATGGACCAAGAACACGAAATGAAACAAGAATTAATTTCCGCAACCAGAAGAGAATATTTATAGAGGAGGAGCATCATGAAAAAAGTTATTAACAACGCAGTATACGACACCGCCACCGCGAGACTATTAGGCAAGCACGACAACGGGTATCTACCAAACGATTTCCACTATTTCGAAGAGGAGTTATATCGCACGAAGTCAGGCAAGTATTTCCTATACGGTTCGGGTGGTGGTCTATCCCGATACGGTGAGTGGCACGGCAATTCAGGCGGTTCAGGCGAAAAAATCATGCCCATGTCATACGACGAAGCCAGCGAATGGGCGCAGGAAAATCTTGACGGCGATGAGTATATACAAATTTTCGGCGACCCAGAAGATGGAGCAACGATACAAACAGCATTTACCATATCAACTGCAGCCAGAAAAAAGTTAGACAAAATAAGGGCAGAAACAAACGAAAGCATGTCGGCGATAGTCGAGCGATTGATTATGAACCAGTAAGCGAGTACGACCCCTTACAGAGTTAACGCTCCGTGAGGGGTTTTGTTATTTACGTTTGTTGCTCGTTGTGATATTATGTATACCATAAAACGTTAGCAAAATTCGTTAGCAAAAAGTATTGTACGAAACCTCAAAAATCGTGTACGAAACCTCAAGTTTTGTGTACGAACGTGCAATGTGTGATGTGGCTCAAGCCATTGACACAAAAGAAAAAACTCGCAATTTCAACAACTACGAGCTTTTTTCACGTGGCGGAGGCAAATGGGAATCGAACCCATCTATGAGGTACAAACTCACACAACGGTTTTGAAGACCGCGAGGCACACCAGTTACCCTTCTACCTCCACAAGTATGTCATTAATTATGCTAATTGTGCAAAAAAATACGATAAAGTACCATAAAATGACCATGCTATTTTATCAAATGTTGCATTAAAAGTAAAACACAAAAATAATCCCATTATTATCATAAAAAAGTATTGCTCTTAGCATGAAAATATCGTACAATTAACTTTGTGTGGAAATGGAGAAGGCATGGATAGGTTAATAACAAATAATCCGCTTGTTAAAGCTGAATTTGAAAGCATTCTTGAAGTCGAATTCATAGAAACGGACCTTCTTGGAGTCTTAATACATGTCAGAGATCTAATCCACAAAGGTCATAAGCTATTGACACACCCACTTTCGGGCAGTATAAAGCCAAATGAAACAATATATAAGTCCATTCTTATTACAAGTGATCCGGAAAATATTGATCTACAATCAGTAAATATAATAGGTGAGAGCGTACTAACTGCGCAGAAGTTTCCTAAAAGACAATTAACAGATGAGTATTTATCTGATATGCAAACAGTAGACCTGTCTCTCACTAGATCAGCATTTTCCAACCGGTAAAATTTAAATTGAGTAATATGTCAAATAAACTTTTGATTTAATACATAATACAAATTATTTTAAGGAGGATTAAGGTTTGAAACTAGAAGTCGGCTACATCGAAATTCGTGACATCCAACTAGCTGATGAATCGAGTGTCAAAGATGGCGTGTTAAGCGTCAATGTAAAGGAGCTGGAGGCTCTGGCACTTGAAGATGAGCACCTTAAAGCGGTCAAGTTTGACGTTGCAAGACCAGGAGAAAGCATTCGAATTACTCCAGTCAAAGACGTTATTGAGCCGCGAGCTAAGGTTGAGGGACCCGGAGAAGTATTTCCCGGAGTTATCTCAAAACTTAGCACTGTTGGTTCAGGCAAAACTCATGTTCTTAGAGGAGCAGCTGTTGTTACCGTTGGTAAAATTGTAGGCTTCCAAGAGGGAATCATTGATATGACAGGTATTGGTGCAGAATATACCCCATTCTCTGCAACAAATAATCTAGTTGTTGATTTTACTCCTCAGGATAATCTCACAGCACATGAATATGAAGCAGCAATACGTAAAGCTGGGCTCAAAATCGCCCTTGCACTAGGTAAGCTAGGCGTGGACTTAAGACCTGACGTAGTACAAACTTATGATTTTCCATCAATAATGGAAGCGGCAAAACTATATCCTGATTTACCTCGTGTAGGATATGTCCAAATGCTTCAAAGTCAAGGATTGCTACATGACACATATGTTTATGGTGTTGATATGAAGCAATCACTGACAACAATGCTTAGCCCTACTGAAGTCATGGATGGCGCTATTTTGAGCGGCAACTGTGTATCAGCATGTGATAAGAATACAACATATCATCATCAAAACAATCCTGTTATTGAGGATCTCTTCGCCGAGCATGGCAAAACCCTCAACTTTGTTGCGATGATAATTACAAATGAGAACGTGTATCTCGCTGACAAGATTCGTTCATCCGACTGGACTGCCAAGCTGGTTGATTATCTTGATCTTGATGGTGTTATCATTTCTCAAGAAGGTTTCGGTAATCCTGACACAGATCTCATTATGAACTGTAAGAAAATCGAAGCCACAGGCACACATACAGTCATAATTACTGACGAGTATGCAGGTCGTGACGGTACTTCTCAATCTCTGGCAGATGCTGACCCAAGTGCAGATGCTTTGGTAACCGGTGGAAATGCCAACGAAGTTATCACACTTCCAAAACTTGACAAAGTCATAGGTACGCTTGAGTACACAGAAAAAATCGCAGGCGGTTTTGCAGGAAGCTTAGAAGCTGACGGCAGCATAACTGTTGAGATTCAAGCCATTACGGGCTCAACAAACGAACTCGGCTTTAACCGCATGAGCGCGCGATAGGGAGGAGTCAATATGAGTAAATACAAAGTAGTACATTATATAAATCAATTTTACGCCGGAATCGGTGGCGAAGAGTTTGCCGGCCATAAGCCTGAAGTACGTGATGGTGCTGTTGGTCCCGGCATGGCTCTTGCAGCGTCATTTGGCGATAAAGCTGAAATAATTAAAACCGTAGTTTGTGGCGATTCATACTTTAGTGAAAATCTTGAAGAAGCCAAAAAAGCTGTTTTAGACATGGTTAAAAGTGCAAATCCTGATATTTTTATCGCTGGACCTGCTTTTAACGCCGGGCGTTATGGTTTTGCTTGTAGCACAATTTGTGATGCAGTACAAAATGAGTTGAATATCCCTGTGCTAACAGGAATGTTTGAAGAAAACCCGGGAGCTGATCTAAAAGACAAAATGTATATCATTGCAACGAAAAACTCTGCAGCAGGTATGCGTGATGCGGCTCCAAAGATGGCAGCACTTGCGCTGAAACTAGTTGGTAAAGAGCCAATTGGTGCTTCAATCGAAGAAGGCTACCTGCCAGGTGGCGCTCGCGTAAACTTCTTTGATAAAGAACGTGGTTCAAAGCGTGCGGTTGATATGCTTCTCAACAAAATGGCAGGCAAGCCATTTGTAACAGAATATCCAATGCCTGACTTTGATCGTGTTGAGCCTAACCCGGCTGTTAAAGATGTCAAATCAGCTACAATAGCTCTTGTTACATCAGGCGGTATTGTACCTAAGGGCAACCCTGACCGTATCGAATCATCAAGTGCGTCAAAATACGGGGAGTATGATATAACCGGAGTTAATGACTTAACCGAAGAAACATATGAAACAGCTCACGGTGGTTATGATCCTGTATATGCAAATGTTGATGCTGATCGTGTTCTTCCTGTTGATGTAATGCGTGATTATGAAAAAGAAGGCGTAATTGGAAAATTGCACCACTTATTCTACACTACAGTTGGTAACGGTACTGCAATTAAGAGCTCAAAAGCATTTGCTGCGGAATTTGCACAAAAGCTCAAAGCAGACAATGTACAAGCAGTCATTCTCACCTCCACCTGAGGAACTTGCACACGTTGCGGTGCAACGATGGTAAAAGAGATTGAACGCGCAGGAATTCCTGTAGTTCATGTCTGTACGGTAACCCCAATATCAATGACAGTTGGTGCAAACAGAATCGTTCCGGCTATTGCGATTCCTCATCCGCTGGGCAACCCGGCGCTATCATCGGAAGATGAAAAGCAATTAAGACGTAAGATTCTCAATACAGCACTAGATGCTCTTTCAACTGAAGTTGATGGACAAACTATTTTTGAGGTACAGTAAAGGAACAATCATATGTCAAACACACTTTATGATGTAATTATTATCGGCGGTGGACCTGCAGGTCTGTCAGCAGGCATATATGCAGGACGCGGACTGCTGAAAACACTCATTATCGAAAAAGGTAAACACGGCGGTCAAGCTGCGATTACCAATGAAATTGATAACTATCCGGGTGCAGACCTTGAAGAAACAGGTCCATCTCTGATAGAAAAAATGTATAAGCAAGCAGAACGCTTTGGTGTTGAGTTCGTATCGGACAACATCTCTGATGTAAAACTCGATGAAGATGTTAAAACACTTGTAGGCGACAAAGGTAGCTACACTTCCAAAACTGTTATCATTGCCACAGGCGCATTCCCACGTATGCTAGGTTGCAAAGGTGAAAAAGAACTTACAGGAAAAGGCGTATCATACTGCGCAACATGCGACGCTGCATTCTTTGAAGAACTTGAAGTCTATGTAGTAGGCGGTGGTGACTCAGCAGTACAAGAAGCTATGTTTATTGCACGCTTTGCACGCAAAGTCACGATTATTCAAAATCTACCAGAACTCACAGCCGCAAAATCATTGCAGAAAAAAGTTCTTGAAGATCCAAAGTTCAGCTTTGTCTACAATTCTGTGGTTGAAGAACTAAGAGGGGACGAAGGACTGCTTGATACAATCATTGTGAGAAATGAACAAACCGGAGAGCTGACCGAGTTCAAAGCAGACGAAGAAGATGGAACATTCGGCTTATTCGTATTTATCGGTCTGATTCCACAAACAGAAATCTTCAATGATCAAGTTGAAATGGACAGAGGATATATCCCCACTGACGAAAATATGCGCACAAACACCAATGGTGTATATGCAGTTGGAGATTGTCGAATTAAACCTTTGCGCCAAGTAGTAACAGCCGCAGCAGACGGCGCAATTGCAGCAATGGACATTGAGAAGTTGCTGAGCGATTAACAAAGAATCGCCCATAGCGGGCAATTTCCCCTGCTTTTTCGCTAGAACGGGTCTTATCGCCCTACATACGCGAAAAACCGTTGAAAACTGCCCACTATGTACTAAGCTTAAATCTAAAAAGGAGAGAATATCATGTTAGAACTTACAAAAGAAACATTTGAAGCTGAAGTGCTTGAAGCTGATGGAACTGTGTTCGTTGACTTTTACAGTGATGGATGTGAACCATGTAAAGCATTAATGCCTGCAGTAGAAGCATTAGCAGAAAAATATGGCGCGCAAATGAAGTTTGTCAAGATAAACACAATGAAAGCTCGTCGCCTTGCAATTTCGCAAAAAGTTATGGGACTTCCCGTAATGGCAATCTATAAAGGCGGAGCAAAAACTGTTGAGCTTGTTAAAGACGAGTGCACAGAAGAGAACATTGAAAAAATGATTCTTGAACACATCTAAAACCTACCACAATCTAAAATAGATTATTAAATTTTGTCGAAAGGAGGAATGACGATGAGCCTATTTGAAAATCGCAAAGTTGTCGTCATCGGAGATCGCGACGGCATACCTGGTCCAGCAATTGATGAATGTCTAAAAACTGCAGATGCGGAAATAGCATTCTCATCAACGGAGTGCTTCGTCTGAACAGCCGCTGGTGCAATGGATCTGGAAAACCAGAAGAGGGTTAAAGAGTTCGCAGAACAATACGGCCCGGAGAATGTGATCGTTATTATCGGCGCAGCCGAAGCGGAAGCTGCAGGATTAGCAGCCGAAACAGTCACAGCTGGTGACCCCACTTATGCAGGTCCATTGACAGGAGTCTCGTTGGGACTCGCAGTGTATCATATCTGTGAAGACATAGTTAAAGAAGCAGTAGACGAAAATGTCTATGATGAACAGATCAGTATGATGGAAATGGTACTGGACGTTGACGAAATCGTAAAAGAAATGGAAACGATTCGTACTCAGTACGGCAAGTATTAAGAAGTTCGTAGAGCGGTACTGCGGTAATTTATTTTCGCAGCACCGCTTCTGCATATTTTTATTAAACCACGAAAGGAATTGTAAACCTATGAATAGTGTACTTAAAGGATCATCATTTGTTTTAGTCCACGCACCTGATATGTTGGTGCATGGTGGAACAACTCAAGTAACAGAAAGAATAGTCAATCCTTCTTCCGAATATTTACAAGAACTACCCAAGCATTTACGTAGCTTTGAAGATGCAGTTGCATATCTTCCAAACCAAGTTTATATAGGCAATAATACTCCTTCAGACATGGCAGCTGCAGGAGATACATGGTACGACAAACCTCTGCAAGGTGCAGACAGGTTTGGAGCATATGGCGAAATAATGCCACAAGATGAGTTTTATCTACTCTTACAAACCTGTGATGTTTTCGACCTTGTAATGCTCGACAAAAATTTTGTTAATGATACTCTACCGAGTTTTAAAAAGCATCCACTTGTTGATGCAGAACTTTTAGCACTTGTTCGCGAAGGTGTTGAAAAAGAAGATATAGAAAATGAAATCAAAACAGGACATGCAGAAGGCCTATATCAAGATGGCAATCTAGTTGGTTGTGTTAAGAAAGCACATGATATCGACACAAACCTCTCTGCAGAAATCATTTTAGAAAACCTGATATCAAAAGCATCGTGCTCACTATCATTAATGCATGTTGTGAAAACAGCGGGTGTTGAAAAAACAGCGATTGACTTAGTTTTGGATTGCTCAGAAGAAGCAGTGGGCGATATGAACCAACGTGGCGGTGGCAACTTAGCAAAAGCAGCAGCCGAACATGCAGGATTTGTGAATGCGTCGGGAGCTGATATTCGCGCATTCTGCGCAGCACCTGTACATGCAATGATTCATGCAGCAGCACTTGTAGCCAGTGGAACATATGAGAATGTAGTTGTTGCAGCAGGCGGATCAATTGCAAAACTAGGAATGAATGCAAAAGATCATGTTAAAAAAGATCTTCCTGCACTTGAAGATGTAATGGGTGGATTTGCAGCCCTTGTGTCTAAAAATGATGGAGTGAGCCCTGAAATATTAAGTGAATTTACAGGTAAGCATAATGTTGGTACAGGGTCATCACCACAAGCTGTTATTACATCACTGGTAACAGAGCCGCTTGATAAAATGGGTCTAAAACTTGCGGACATAGACAAGTATTCTGTTGAAATGCAGAATCCTGACATAACAAAACCTGCAGGTGCAGGTGATGTGCCACATGCAAACTACAAAATGATAGCTGCGCTTGGTGTTAAGCGTGGTGAACTTGAACGTTCTGAAATCAATGCGTTCGCAGAAAAACATGGAATGCCGGGATGGGCGCCAACTCAAGGCCATATTCCATCAGGTGTGCCATATCTAGGTTTTGCTCGTGATGATATTATGTCAGGTAAGATTAACCGTAGTATGATTGTCGGAAAGGGAAGTCTATTCTTGGGACGTATGACAAACTTGTTTGATGGTGTTTCTTTCATACTTCAAGCAAATTCAGGGAATACTGAAGGCTCAGGAGCAGAACATAGTGGTACAGACGAGCACACAGTTAAGCGTATAGTAGCCGAAGCGTTGAGAGAGCTTGCCCAATCAATGGGCGCGGAATAGAGGTGCAACATGTCAAAACCAGTACAAAAAATGATTGCTGATACCTTTATGAACATGGCACATGCATTAGAAACAGGCTCTTTTGCAAATGCTAAGATAATTCTTACAGGACCGGGCAGCGAACACGGCGAAGACAATATGATTCAAGGCGCTGCAATGGCTGCAAAACGTGGAGTCCATGTGACATATGCAGGAACAAAAACTGCTGACGGTGTAAATACTGTCAATGCAACTGACGAAAAAACCGCACATGAAATTATGGAATCCATGCTCAGCTCAGGGGAAGCAGATGCTGCGGTTACACTGCATTACCTATTTCCAATAGGTGTGTCGACAGTTGGACGAGTACTTACGCCGGGCATGGGAAAAGCCATGTATATCGCAACAACAACAGGTACATCCTCCACAGACCGTGTTGAAGGAATGGTAAAAAATGCGCTATACGGCATTATTGCAGCAAAGGCATGCGGAATTAAGAATCCAACAGTTGGTATTCTCAATGTTGATGGTGCACAAAAAACAGAAATGGCACTAAAAGAACTGCAGAAAAATGGATATGATATAACATTTGCAGAATCAGGTAGATCAGATGGCGGAAGCATTATGCGAGGTAATGACATGCTTTCAGGATCTTGTGATGTACTAGTAACAGACTCCTTGACAGGCAACATAATCATGAAAACCATGAGCTCATTCACAACAGGTGGAAGCTATGAGTCAATCGGATGGGGATATGGTCCCGGAGTTGGACAAGGATATGATAGATTGGTTCTAATACTATCTCGTGTATCAGGTGCACCTGTAGTAGCAAATGCAATTGAGTATGCAGCTGAGCTGGTTAAAGGAAAGTACAAAGACGTGTTAGCCAAAGAATTTGCGGCGGCAGAAAAAGCAAAGCTTAAGTTAATACTGGAAGGACTCCGTGCAGCAAGCGCACCGTCAGCAGATGTTGCAACAGTTAAAGAGCCACCTAAAGAGCCCGTCACAGCTGAAATATCAGGTATAGAAATCACAGATTTAGATGATGCTGTTGCTATCCTTTGGGGCGAAAACATCTATGCTCAAAGCGGAATGGGATGCACAGGTCCGGTAGTTATGGTAAATGAAGCAAAGCTAAAGCAAGCCGAAACCATTTTAGCTGGCAAAGGTTTTATAGAAGCTCAGTAAAAGGAGAAAAACCATGGAGAACAAAAGCTTTCCGCGTACAACTGTTGCAGGAATATCTTTACCAAGAATGCTTATCGGAACAAATTGGATATTAGGTTGGAGTCATAAGTCAACATCTGCGGATAATATGATTAATGCACGTAACAGAAACAAAGAAGCAATTGCTGATATCATTGAAGTTTTTTTATCCCACAATATTGACGCAATGATGGCGCCTGTTGCACAAAACCCTGTAGTCGCAGATGGTGCAAAACTTGCAGAGGATCGCACAGGCAAGAAAATTATATTAATTGACACACCTATTATCAATGTAGATGATACTGAAGAAGCTCGACGAGAAGCTGAAGCTACAATAAAAATGAGCCGAGATGTTGGTGCGACATTCTGCTTGCCACATCACAGCTCTGTCGAAGAACTTGTTAATAAGAACAAGCGAACAATTGACAGATTGCCTGATTATCTAAGCATGATTCGGGATAATGGCATGATTCCGGGACTATCTGCACATATGCCTGAACTAATTGTATATTCTGATGAGCAAGGGTATGATGTAGAAACATACATACAAATTTATAACTGTATGGGATATCTAATGCAGGTCGAGATTGAGTATATCCATAAAGTTATATGGAATGCAAAAAAACCTGTCATGACCATAAAGTCTATGGCAGCAGGAAGAGTTACACCCTTTGTAGGACTCACGTTTTCATACGCAACACTTCGTCCTTGTGACATGGTGACAGTAGGGTGCTTTACACCTGAAGAAGCTAAAGAAGATATCGAAATCGGCCTTGCTGCAATTGAGCGTCGCGCGCCTGATTTAGAAGGTAGAAGTAGTCCGAACAAAACCGCAATAATGGTTGACTCACCAACAAAAGATGATCCATTCGCATATGGAGATATATAAGGAGAAATTATGACAAAGAAACAAGCGTTGGATTTATTATTAGAAAAACTTAAAGTAGCCCGAGTTCTTGGTATGGCAAGTGGCACAATGCAATGGGATGCACAAACAACAGGAGTTCCGGAGAAGTCCCTCAATGATAGAGGGGAGGCAATGGGTTGGATCAGTGGCGAAATGTTTCGACGTTTAATGTCACCTGATACACTTGAGGCTGTAGAAACATTGGAAGCTGTTAGCACGGAGCTTAACGACGTAGAACGTGCAATGGTTCGTGAAATAGGTTCTAAGTACAGAAAATTCACAGCTGTTCCACAAGAAGAGTTTGAAAAGTATAACGAACTAGTGGCGCAATCAATGATGGTTTGGGAAACTGCACGTGAAAAGCGTGACTATGACATGATGCTACCATATTATGAGAAAATATTTGATTATCAGCGACGTCTGTGTGATTGGTATGGATATGAAAATCATCCATATGATGCGTTGTTGAACGATTATGACAAAGGTTCAACTGTTGAATTACTAGATGGGTTTTTCAGTGCACTGCGAGAAAAAGTTGTTCCATTATTCTTAGAGATAGTAAAAGAAGGAAAGCAACCAACCGAGATAAAAGGCCTATTTGATGCAGAAAAACAAAGAACGCTTATGCCTTGGTTAGCTCAGTTTACAGGTTATGATCTCAGTAGAGGTAAGGTAGGAGAGGTTGAACATCCGTTTTGTATGTCATTGAACCATAATGATGTGCGAATAACAACAAAATATCACGAGGACAATCTACAATCAGCACTATTTTCTACAATCCACGAATGTGGTCATGCAATATATCAGCAAAACATGAGTGAAGAACTGTATCGCTATGGTTTGGCAGATGGTGCATCATGCGCAATGCATGAGAGTCAATCACGCCTGTATGAAAACATGATTTGCAGAAGTAGAGCTTTTGTAGGTCAACTTTTGCCTAAGCTTCGCGAGCAATTTGACTATTTTGCAAATTGGGATGAGGAAATGTTGTATCGTGCAGTTAATATTACTCGTCCGTCACTAATTAGAATTGAAGCTGATGAACTTACATACAGCCTACATGTAATGGTTCGTTATGAGCTGGAAAAAGCACTGATAAGCGGAGATATTAAGGTTAAAGATCTGCCTGAATTATGGTCAGATAAATATCAAGAGTTTATTGGTATTCGTCCAAATGATCTTGCCGAGGGTGTACTACAAGATTGCCATTGGGGTTATGGTCTAGTAGGATACTTTCCATCATATGCAGTTGGTACAGCATTCGGTGCTCAATTTATGAACTCAATCAATAAAGTAGTTGATGTTGATGCTGCAATTAAAAATGAAGATCTATCGCCTGTGACAGACTGGCTAAAAGAAAATGTCCACAAACACGGAGAAATTCTCCTGCCGGACGAGTTAATCAAAAAAGCAACAGGTGAGGAGTTTAATCCAAACTACTATGCTGATTACTTAATTGAAAAGTTTACAGACCTATATCTTAAGTAATACGTCTGATCACAACTAATACACTCTGTCAAAGCAGAACTACAGAACCACCCAAGTTTGAGCTTACTTCAAAATGGGTGGTTCATTGCTTTAGTGGATTCTCTTATGCGTTTTTTTACTGAACATCCGTAAGCACACTCCAGTGATTAAAGCAGTAATAGTCATGCACACTGTGCTAAATAGCAACAAATATGAAAGGCTAATGTGACCTGTCTTTGGAATGTCAGAAACCGACTTTGGTTCGGGCTCGGGCTCAGGCTCGGGCTCAGGCTCGGGCTCAGGCTCGGGCTCAGGTTCGGGCTCGGGCTCAGGTTCGGGCTCGGGCTCAGGCTCGGGTTCAGGCTCGGGTTCAGGCTCGGGCTCAGGCTCAGGTTCAGGCTCGGGTTCAGGCTCAGGCTCAGGCTCAGGTTCGGGCTCGGGTTCAGGCTCAGGTTCGGGTTCAGGCTCAGGTTCATTTGTTAAGGTTCCCAAGTTTATAACATGATTATGACGGTAGACAGATACCTCGAAAGCAAATAGTTCTCTGCCTTCATTGGCTTCGCAGCGCAACTCCTCTATTAAATAGTCGTCAAAAAGCAATGCGCCGACACTATCATCAAGGGTATCAATATCACCAAACCATATGCCATCACGATCTGTTTCACCTCTGTTAGTATTTTGGCTATGTGGATTCCAACTTGATGAAGTACTGAGCTCGCCGTTTTTATCAGTTATGATGACGTGGGATTCGCCGGTTGTAAGTGATGTGATTCTAAATGGAACACCAGCCATTCTGCGAGCATCACCGTCTGAGATTTTAACACCTCGTAAATCGCCACGTATTGGATCATTTTTAATAGCCGTGTTAGCGGTATTCATTTCAACGATCTTTCCATTCTCACGGATTTCAAATGTTCTGCTTGTTACACCAGTAGAAAGATATCCATAATGCGGTGTTGACACTTCACGTATTTCATACTTGCCATAGGGGAGTAAGTTGCTTGTTGTTTTTGCTGTGCCTTCACTGTCTGTGGTGAGAGTATGCACAACTGCGCCGACTGCATACACCTTGCCCTGTACTATTACAGAGTCACTGCTTCTGTTTATAATATCGAAACCAGCACCTTCAAGAGTTCCTCCGCCTTGTGGCTCGTTTTTATCAATTTCGTTATCCCACTTTTCTATGTAAACACCACCACGAATGACGGATTCAGGAACAGTTGGTGCACTGTAGGTATTTACAGTTTCATTAACACCGACTGAAGTGATTTGACTAAAAAATACTTGATTATTCAATTGATAACCCACAGGTGCTTTTGTTTCTTGGATAGTTACTGTTCCAAGTGGCATTGTTGGATTATTATTACTGTCGTAGTAAAATGGATCCCCGGAAACAAGATGAGATGAGCTCAAACGCGCAACACCATTATTGTCAGTACGTAGTACCCATGTTCGCTGAGGAGTTACGCCGGATAGTTGTCCAACATTTGAATAGTGTTCTGAATAAAATATAACAGTAAACTCAGCACCACTAAGTCGCGCATCACCTTGAGGAGTGGCATTTCCCGACTCAGCATCGCGCTTTAAAAGAATAATGTCAATAGGATTGTGCTGTGGAATATTACTCACAGTGACTGTTGTAGTTTGATCGGAAGCAATTTCGAATGGAATTATACCAGAGTTAAGTGCAAAACCTTTAGGTGGCGTTACTTCAATGAGATATAGGCCTGTTTGGTTAGAGTCAATATTATATAATTGACCTCTACCGCCGGCATCTGTAGTTACACTGCCAAGCTTATGATGAGTAGCGTTATATACATCAAAAACAGCCCCTGCTAAGGAATATAAACTGCTATTATTTGACATTTCTGAGTTACCGGAAGTCTTAATTATCTCTAAATGTCCATAAGGATTGTATTCCCAACCTAAAAAAGTTTGCTGTGCACCATTATCTTCGTTATATACATATACTTGAAAGCTAGTTGGTGGCATAAGTTGTTCATCAACAGCTTTAATAATCTTATGAACGTGCTCGATTATAGCAGCGTCTAATCCAATGAATGCGCTTCCTTGATTGCCTGACCACACATATGATAGCGCAGTATGGGAAAGAGCGTATGAAAGTAAAGATCCAGGTTCACCAAAAAGGCCATATTTAACAGAGTCATATCCGGGGCCACCATATAAATAATATGCGCTCTTAATCAAAAGGTCATAACCTGAATTATGTGGAATATACCGACTAATAGCGTATGTTCCGGAGTCAAGTCCCGGTAAGTTAGGTTCAAGACAGAACGCGGTATTTCCATTTGCTGAGTAATAAGATGTACCATACCCACCGTAACTTATACTCTCGCCACGAACATGATTTATATATCCTGCACTGGACTGAATAATATCCATATGTAGTTGCTCTGTATTTTCTTCAATTGAAAAGTCTATATTGGAATCAAGAGGTCCTTCTGAAATGTCATCTTCGAAATCGATATATTCGTCCTCATTTAAGCTTTCGATAGAACCCTCCATTGACTCTTCATTAACGTTGTCGGGGAACTCAATATCTGAAATGGTTTCGACATGACTTTCAACTTCTGCGCCCATTTCGTCAGGCGTTGTGAAAGCATATAAGAAAGATGCTGATAAGCATAGTGTGAGTACGAGTATTATGCTAATTACTCGTTTAGGTTTTCTATTCATTAGTTTTGCTCCTCTTTTGGAAAATGACACGTTTAACGTGTGTATATAATTTATGTAGCAAACTTTAGCACTAAATTATGCTATTGTCTATACACGTTTGTTTCCACATTTCAAGGCAAAAACTTGTAAAAAACAGACGTTTTACAAGTTGAATTAAACATATGGGTTTTTGAGTTTTTTTGTATTGAGTTTGAAAAATTTATATGATATTATTCTAGGGTGAATCTAATGTTTATTTAAATTATTACGATAAATATTCTGTATGTAAAATGAAGAAAATTGGCAGGTGAATAATTTGAGAATTGAAGAACATCCTGTATTAGATTTTGAGCGTGGAGAGAAGGTTTCTTTCTTTTTTAATGACCAAGTCGTTGAGGCGTACTCGTCTGAAACAATTGCGGCAGCACTGCATGCAGCAGGTGTGCGCAAGTTGGGAGAAAGTTCAGAATTGCATCGTCCACGTGGTTTGTTTTGTGCAATAGGAAATTGTTCATCTTGCTTTATGATAGTAGATGATCAGCCAAATATGCGTGTTTGCGTGATGAAAGTCAAGGAAGGAATACGCGTAAAAGAGCAAGAAGGGAAAGGGGTGCTTGAACCCTGAAACATGTAGAGATTATTGTTATCGGAGCAGGTCCTGCAGGCTTATGTGCAGCACTTTCTGCATCATCACTAGGAGCAAAAGTGCTCTTGGTTGAACGTGATGAAATACCGGGTGGACAACTGGTTAAGCAAACACATAAATTCTTTGGTTCAGAGAAGCAATATGCTGGAGATAGGGGCATTCACATAGCACACATGCTACTAGACAACGTAGAAAATGACCCCAATATTGAGGTGTGGACAAACAGCACGGTGCTTGGAATATATGAAGACGGTGTAGTAACTGTAGAATATGATGAAAAGCATACAAAAGTAATGCCGAAATGTGTAATCATATCGACAGGTGCAGCAGAGAAATTTTTATCATTTCCGGGAAATGATCTGCCGGGAATATATGGTGCCGGAGCTGTGCAAACACTTATGAATGTCAATGGAATTAAACCCGCTGACCGTGTTCTTATGGTGGGTGCCGGAAATATAGGCATGATTGTTTCATACCAGCTTAAGCAAGCAGGAGTTGAAGTTGTTGCAGTGATAGAGGGCATGCCGACTATTGGCGGGTATCTGGTGCATGCATCAAAGATACGTCGAGCCGGGATTCCTGTATTAACACGTCACACAATACTGGAAGCCTATGGTGATAATCAGGTTGAAGGCGCTATAATTGCCGAAATCGACGAAAAATGGCAACCGATTCCCGGCACTGAGCAGAGAATTGATTGTGATACGATATGCTTGGCCGTGGGACTCTCACCATTGACGGAGCTTGCTTGGCAAGCAGGTTGTGAGATGAGATATATTCGTGAGCTTTCCGGTCATGTTCCACTGGTAGATGAAAACCTTGAAACTACAGTCGCCGGCATTTACTGTGCAGGAGATGTGAGCGGGATTGAAGAAGCATCAGCAGCAATGGTAGAGGGGCGGTTAGCAGGCATCAATGCAGCTCTAGGCTTGGGTTATACTACGGAGGAATCAGATGAGTTGCGTAAAGATGCAATGAATGAGCTGGAAGAGCTTCGCTCAGGTGAAATGGGCAATCATATTCGAGAAGGTATAAATAAACAAATAAGCGAACTATCGGCATACAGAATGTTAAACAAATAGAAACTGAAAGGCATGGTCATTTAATGCTTATTAATAGTGGTATTCCTACAACAGAAGATTTAGCGAAAGTTACTCCTACGGATGAACGTTTTGCAAAAGGTCCTGTGGCAATAGTTGAGTGTTTTCAAGAGATACCTTGCAACCCTTGTGTAAAGGCATGCAGGCGAGGCGCTATTACCATGCCCAATGACATTAATGACATTCCTATAGTTGATCCGGAGCTATGTAATGGCTGTAGCCTTTGTGTTTCTCTGTGTCCGGGTCTTGCAATTTTTATTGTAGACAAGACATATAGTGAAGAGCAAGCTCTGGTGAAGTTGCCTTATGAATATGTGCCTGTTCCAAAGGTTGGTCAATATGTTTGTGCACTAAACAGGGCGGGGGTCGAACTTGGTAGTTATGAGGTTGTAAAAGTCACATCAGGCGGAGTCAAAAACATGACTTATACAATCTCGCTTGCAGTTCCTCAAGAACTGGCTATGGAAGTCCGCGACATTAAAAACTAACGTCATTCTGCAAAAATCAACGTCATTCTGCGCGTAGTCGCAGAATCTGAGAACTAGGTAAATATATATTTCATGGTCGTTTTGTGCCTAAAGATTAAAAGAAAGACATGGTCATTAATATGCCAAACAAAGATTCAGAAATTATTGTATGTCGCTGCGAAGATGTCACTCGTGAAACCATTTTTGAGTGCATTGCAGAGGGATATAGGACACTAGATGAGATAAAGCGTGTTACAAGAGCCGGTATGGGTCCTTGTCAGGGGCGCACATGTCGCAATTTGATTGCAGCAGAGTTGGCACGAGCTTATGGTGTGACAATGGAGGAGGTGCTGATGAGCACTTTCAGGCCTCCTGTGAAGCCCATTAGTCTTGGTGCTTTGGCTGATGCATATGCGGAGTAAATGCGTTGCCGTCGCTTGTCGTCGTCGCGTGTCGTCTTGCGTGCATCATTTCGGAAAATTTTCAATGCCATCACTAACGCTGCCATCTCGCTTGCATACAAAACTTGTTGTCTTTATTGATATTCGCGAGATTCGCTTGTGTGGCACATAAAAATTTTCCGAAACAATGCACGCAAGACTATTAATCACTTTATTTAATTTTATTAGAGGTTCTGTTTTATGAAGAAATCCTATGATATTGTAATAATCGGCGGGGGAATTATTGGTTGCTCTGTTGCTTTTGAGCTTGCAAAACGTGGGCGAAATGATGTGCTGTTAATCGAACGGGGTTATTTAACTTCTGGTGCTACAGGTCGTTGTGGTGCGGGTATTCGTCAGCAATGGGGTTCGTTACTTAATGCTACTTTAGCAAAGGACAGTACGGATATTTTCGAGAACATGGAAGAATATACCGGATATAATGGCGATTGTGGTTTGAATCAGGGTGGTTATTTACTTGTTGCATATACTGAAAAAGAGTGGGAGCAATTCCAAATAAATCTTGAAGTGCAACATTCTATTGGCATTGAATCACATGCTGTGGATTTAGATGGTGCTAGAGAAATTGTGCCTCATATTAATACTGATGGTATGTATGGTGCCACTTTCTGTGCTAAAGATGGTCATGCTAATCCTTTTCATTGTACATATGCCTACGCAAAAGGTGCGGGCAGAATGGGTGTGGATATCGAAACATATACAAAGGTCATAGGGCTCACTACAGAAAACGGTCGTATTAAAACTGTACATACGGATAAAGGTGATGTAGAAGCAAAAGTCGTACTAAATTGCACAGGCGGACATGCAGCTGTCATGGCAGCAGAGGTTGGCGATGAGCTGCCGATATTCCCCGAACGACATCAGATTCTTATAACAGAGCCTGTTGCTCACATAATGGATCCTATGGTTATGTCTTTTGAGCGCCACTTCTATGTACAGCAAACTCCACATGGTAGCGTAATTATGGGAATTGGTGATCCTGCTGAAAAGTCCAGTTTAAATATCAATCCAACCTGGCAATTTCTAGAATATTGTTCACACCTTGTTACGCAAACATTGCCGACGTTCAGAGATTTGCGTGTTGTCCGTCAATGGGCAGGTTTGTATGATATGAGCCCTGATCGCAACCCTATAATTAATGAAGCAAAATCAGCGGAAGGCTTTATAACAATAGCAGGAATGTCGGGACATGGGTTCATGGTAGCTCCAAGGATTGCAATTCTTTTGGCTAACCATTTAACAGGGACAAATGACAGTCTTGATATAAATCTATTTTCTGCAGAGCGCTATGAAAAAGGCGAGCTTTTATTAGAGCCCTCTGTGGTGTAGAGAAATGGTCATTTTGTAACTAAGTATTTCGAAAGTGATGGTCATAGTTATGCGCCAAGTACAAGCAAAAGTAATTACAGATGCAGTACGAGATATGTGTATTAAGGCAAACACAGTTTTGCCTGATGATGTTCGTAACTGTATTGTAAGTTGCCATGAAAATGAAAAGTGGGCGTCAGCAAAAGAATCTCTCGGTCGATTAATCGAAAATTACGAAATTGCCGAGAGAGAGAATATGCCTATATGTCAAGACACAGGTGTTGCATGTGTCTTTATCGAATTAGGGCAAGATTTGCATATTGTTGGTGATTTGAATGAAGCTATAAATGAGGGCGTTCGTCAAGGGTACACTGACGGATATCTGAGAAAGTCAGTTGTTGCAGACCCGCTGCGCAGAGTAAATACAAATGATAACACTCCTGCAATGATATATTATGATGTTGTTCCGGGTGATAAGTTAAATATAACAGTTGCACCAAAGGGCTTTGGAAGCGAAAATATGAGCAAAATAGCAATGTTACAGCCATCAAATGATATAGATGACATTAAGGAGTTTGTACTGAAAACAATAGAAGAAGCGGGAGCAAACCCATGCCCGCCGGTTGTCGTAGGTATAGGAATTGGTGGCACATTTGATAAAGTTACACTTTTAGCAAAAAAAGCTCTACTCCAGCCATTGAATGATGTCAATCCTGACCCATTTTATGCTTCGCTTGAAGATGAGCTTCTCGAAGAAATAAACTCACTTGGAATCGGACCGCAAGGGTTTGGCGGGAAAACAACAGCATTGGCTGTCAAAATCCTAACTATGCCGACGCATATTGCAGGACTACCTGTAGCAATCAACATAAATTGCCATGTAGCAAGACATGTTAGTCAGGAACTTTAGATGTACCCTTTAGAGCAAAAAAGGATATAGGACATATAAGTTTGAATAAGTTCAAACTTATACCGAGAATGTGCCAATTTGCTCTCCCTGCGGGAAACCGCAAATTAATGCACGAAATGACAATCCCTTTTTCATGGTTGTTTTGTGATTGAGTTTGACAAAAGGAATGGTCATAATAATGACAACAAGAATTATAAGCACCCCTCTAACTAAAGAAATTGTCAGTAGTTTACAGTGTGGAGAAACGATATTTCTCTCAGGCTATATTTACACTGCTCGTGATGCTGCTCATGCTCGTATGTTTGAGTCCATAAAACAAGGGGAAGCATTGCCTTTTTCTATTGAAAATGCTATTATTTACTATGTGGGTCCAACACCTGCAAAGGCAGGACAAGCGATTGGTTCAGCAGGGCCAACAACAAGTAGTCGCATGGATATATTTACTCCGGAGCTGATATTTGTAGGTCTTTCTGGAATGATTGGAAAAGGCGTGCGTAGTCCTGAAGTAGTTGAAGCAATGTGCACACATGGAGCAGTATATTTTGGAGCACTTGGTGGTGCAGGAGCGCTACTAGCACGGTGTGTTGAATCATCAGAAGTCATTGCATATGACGATCTGGGGACAGAAGCAATCCGCAAGTTAGAAGTGAAGGATATGCCACTAACAGTTATAATTGACAGTAAGGGTAACAATCTATATACAAAAGGTCGCACAGAGTATTTGCGAGAAGAAGGTCGAATAGTATGAACAAGTTCATACTACACAAGAGAATGTGCCTAAAGATTACAGAAAGACATGGTCATTAAAATGAGTAAAAGATTAGTATTAGGTGTTATTGGTGCAGATGTGCATGCAGTGGGGAACAAAATTCTATACCACGCATTTACTGAGGCAGGATTTGATGTAACGAATCTTGGCGTAATGGTGTCGCAGGAAGAATTCATTGCAGCAGCAATTGAAACAGATGCAGACGCAATCATAGTATCGTCATTATATGGACATGGCGAGTTAGACTGTCGCGGAATGCGAGAGAAATGCGATGAGAGCGGTCTTGAAGGCATATTGATGTATGTCGGCGGGAATATCGTTGTAGGCAAGCAACCATTTGAAGATGTTGAAAAACGTTTTAAAAGCATGGGGTTTGACCGTGTATTTGGTCCCGGAACTTCACCTGAAACAGCAATCGAAAAGCTAAATGAAGATTTAGCATAAGAACGAAAACGAATATGAGTACTGTATTACTTATTGATTATGGAAGTACATATACAAAGGTTGTTGCTGTTGACGCCTCAAACCACAAGCTACTTGGTTGTGCGTCTGCATATACGACAGTAGAAACCGATGTGCTCGAAGGTCTTGAATGCGCATTAAAAGAGCTTGAAAAGCAAACAGGCAAAATTGCTTTTCATAAAAGACTTGCATGTTCTAGTGCCGCAGGCGGACTACGAATGGTCGCAAGCGGACTTGTACCGGAGCTAACAGCAAAGGCAGCATCTCTAGCTGCTATGGGCGCAGGTGCGAAAATCATTGGCCTATACAGTTATGAGATGACTGAAGACGACATAGAAGAGATTGCAGAAAAATCACCTGATATACTCCTATTAACAGGCGGAACTGACGGTGGTAATAAAAAGTGCATTCTCCATAATGCAGAGATGCTGGCAGATATCTCCGGTGATTTCCCTATAATAGTAGCAGGAAATAGAAATTCGGCACGTGATGTAATGAAAATACTTGCTAATCGACGTGCATATTTATGTGAAAACGTCATGCCTGCCATTGGCTCATTAAATATAGAACCTGCTCGCCAGCTTATAAGAGATATATTTCTAGAAAAAATCATACATGCCAAAGGGCTTAATGATGAAGTGTTAATGCCAACGCCTGCTGCGGTACTTGCAGCAACAGAGCTTCTTGCAAAAGAAATGGGCGAACTAATGGCGATTGATCTTGGTGGTGCAACTACTGACATTTACTCTATTGCAGACGGTGAGCCAAGTGCAGCGAAGATTATATACAAGGGTCTACCTGAACCATTTGCAAAGCGCACCGTAGAGGGAGATATTGGAATGCGATACTCTGCACAGGGTGTTGCAGAAGAAGCAGGGCTTTCCGAATTATCAAAACTATCTCAGCTAAATGAAGATGATGTAAGAAAGCAAGTTGAGCATTTGTCAAAACATACAGATATGCTTCCTAAAACAAATGAAGAAAAAGCAGTTGACTTTGCACTTGCAGCGAAATCAATTGAAATAGCAACCATGCGTCATGCAGGGCTAATGGAAGAGTACTATACCACATCAGGGTTATCGTATGTTCAAACAGGCAAAGACCTAACAGAAGTAAAAAATATTGTTATGACCGGTGGAGCGTTGATTAACTCCCATAGACAAGATGAACTGGTTAAACATGCATTATATAGTGAGTCACAACCTCAGTCACTACGACCGAAGAAAGCAAACTTACTAATTGATAAGAATTACATTTTGTCAGCAATGGGATTGCTGAGCGGATATGATTCAACAGCAGCATTAGAAATAATGAAATCAGAGATGCAACGAAGAAAATTATAGGGAGAGTCGACTATGGAACTATGCAACAAGAAGATATCAAAAGATGAATTTATGGCTTCAAGGGAAGAAGTTCTTGCACAGTGGCCGACAGGCGCACAAGTTGACCTTGATGATGCAGTGGAGTTTCATAAAAAACTACCTGCGAAGAAATTATTTTCACGTAAACTTATAAATGCAAAGAAAAACGGAACAACCCTTATTCAGCCACGTGCAGGTGTTGCTTTAGTTCAAGAGCATATTGAGTTGCTGACATATTTACAAGACAAAGGCGAAGCAGATTTGCTTCCTACAACCATTGATAGCTATACACGCCAAAACCGATATAAAGAAGCAGAGGACGGCATTGAAGAAAGTGTTAAGCAAAGCAAGTCTATGCTCAATGGATTTCCTGCAGTTAATCATGGTGTTGATAGCTGTAGATCTTTGATTCAGAGTTTGGATATTCCTATACAGGTAAGACATGGCACTCCTGATGCGCGACTGTTGACAGAAATATCATATGCAGGTGGATTTACAAGCTATGAAGGCGGTGGAATTTCATACAATATTCCATATGCTAAAAATGTAACTTTGGAAAAGACCATCAGCGACTGGCAGTATGTAGATAGGCTTACAGGTCTTTATGAAGAAATGGGTGTAAGTATTAATCGTGAGCCATTTGGCCCGCTGACAGGCACACTTGTGCCACCGTGCATTTCTCATTCAGTGGCAATTATCGAGAGCTTACTGGCTGCAGAACAAGGTGTTAAGAACATAACTGTAGGATATGGTCAATGTGGAAACTTAGTACAGGACGTAGCAGCAATAAGAACCCTTGAAGAGTTAACTGACGCATATTTAAAAGAAAACGGATATGATGATGTAGTTGTTACAACAGTTCTTCACCAGTTTATGGGTGGATTTCCGCCTGACGAAGCAAAGGCATTCGGTGTAATATCATGGGGCAGTGCTGTAGGAGCACTGGCAAAAGCGACCAAGATTATAGTAAAAACCCCCCACGAAGCAATGGGCATTCCTACAATGGAAGCCAATGCACAAGGATTACGTTGTACTAAGCAATTAATATCTATGCTTGCTGATCAAAGATTAGAGAATCCCCAGGTAGATGAAGAGAAGCGTATAATTGCTGCAGAAACCAGAGGGATTATCGACAAGTGCATTGAGCTTGGTGAGGGAGATATTGCCAAAGGTGCTGTAAGAGCGTTCCAGGCAGGTGTTATTGATGTGCCATTTGCTCCGAGTAAGCATAACGCCGGCAAGATGCTACCTGCTCGTGATAACGAAGGTGCAGTACGTATTTTTGCTCAGGGTGCAGTTCCATTAAGTAAAGAACTGCAAGATTTTCATGCAAGTAAGATTGCAGAGCGTGCTAAGTTTGAAAGACGTAATGCGTCATTCCAAATGGTAATAGATGATGTGTATGCTATTGGCAAAGGCAACTTAGTAGGCAGACCGAGATAGGTTGCTGTCGCGCTGGCCTTGCGTGTATCATCTCAAAAATTTCTTCTTGCCATCACTAACGCTCCCATCTCGCTTTGCATGCTACATCTGTAAACTTGTTATTTAATTTGCGAGATTCGCTTGCGTGGCAAAAAGTAATTTTTGAGATGACACACACACAGCCTGTTAACCATTGCAACATACCAGAACTGATTCCTAAAAAGGAGAAATATATGAAAATAGTAGACTTGATTTGCGCGCCGGGAAGAACAGGTTTCTTCTTTGATGATCAGCGTGCAATAAAAGGTGGTGCAGAGCCTGATGGTGCTGCGTATAAGGGGATGCCTGTTACTGAGGGTTTTAATACCGTACGGCAAGCGGGTGAGTCCATTTCTGTAATGCTTCTTTTGGAAGATGGGCAAATTGCTTGGGGTGATTGTGCTGCTGTGCAATATTCAGGTGCAGGGGGTCGTGATCCTCTATTTCTTGCAGGTAATTTTATTTCGTTCATAGATGAGCATATAAAGCCGACTCTTGTTGGGCGCAAAATCACTACGTTTCGTGATATGGCGTCTGAGCTGGAATCTATGGAGGTTAATGGTAAGCATTTGCATACAGCTATTAGATATGGTATCAGTCAGTCAATATTGGATGCGGTTGCAAAGTCACAACATAAGCTCATGTGTGAGGTTATTGCAGACGAGTATAATACCACTATCAGCAATGAAATGATTCCGATATTCACACAAAGCGGAGATAGCAGATACGATAACTCTGACAAGATGATTATAAAAGGTGCAGAAGTATTACCGCATGGCCTTATAAATCATGTTGGCACCAAACTTGGAGAGAGCGGTGAACTTCTTGAGGAGTATATTAAATGGCTTCGTGATCGTATCATTGAATTGCGTCCGAATCCTGATTATAACCCTGCACTACATCTGGATGTATATGGAAACATAGCGATTGCATTAGGATTTGAACCATCAATAATGGCAGATTATCTTGCAAAGCTTGAGAAGGCTGCATATCCGTTTAAGCTTCGTATAGAGGGTCCAATGGATATGGAAGAGCGTGAGAAGCAAATGATCGCATTAAGTGAGTTGACAGCTCTTGTTGACAAGCGAGGAATAAATGTTGAAATAGTTGCAGACGAATGGTGTAACACGTTGGAAGACATTAAATATTTTGCCGATAATAAAGCAGGGCATATGGTGCAGATTAAGACGCCTGATTTAGGTGGCATTGGAAACACAGTCGAAGCTGTGTTATACTGTAAGGAACGTGGTATTGGTGCATATCAAGGTGGTACATGTAATGAAACCGATCGTTCTGCGCAGGTTTGTGTTCATTTGGCAATGGCAACAAAGCCTGATCAGATTCTTGCAAAGCCCGGCATGGGTGTTGATGAGGGATACATGGTGGTTTTCAACGAGATGCAGAGAATATTGGCGTTAAATAAGAGAATGAAATAGCGACTGTTGCGTTGACCTTGCATTGCGTAAGTCGGTGCGTTGACATTGTATGAATCATCTCAAAAATTACTTCTTGCCATCACTAACGCTGCCATCTCGCTTTGCCTAGCGTATTTGTGTACTTGTTGCGTAACGTGCGAGATTCGCTTGCGTGGCAAAAAATAATTTTTGAGACGACACATACAATGTCTGTTGTAGCTGATACGACAAAATAGAGTTGACCACTAGTGCCTAATTATTTTGAAATGAGGAGCATTATGCAAAGAGAAGAGTTTAGAATATTATCAACTACAGCTATTCTTGGATATGGTTTTCCGCTTGAGTCTTTTGAAGAGGGTTTGAAGCGGAATCCGCATTTGATAGCTGTTGATGCAGGGTCTACAGATCCCGGTCCATACTATCTTGGAGCGGGTGTTTCATTTACAGATCGTGATGCGGTAAAGCGTGATTTAGAGATAATGATTAAAGCTGGTGTGGAGCGTGGCATTCCTGTAAGTATCGGTACTGCCGGTGGCAGTGGGGGAGCTCCTCATTTGGATTGGAATCGTGAGATTATTGAAGAGATTGCAAGGGAAAACAATCTTCATTTTAAGCTTGCAGTAATTCATTCTGAACTACCCCACGATATGGTGAAATCTGCGCTTAACGCAGGGAAAATCATAGCATTAGACCCTGCGCCTGAGCTAACTGCAGAAGCGATTGATAATACAACACGCATAGTTGCTCAAATGGGAATACAACCCTTTGTAGAAGCGCATAAAAATAATGCTCAGGTTATATTGGCAGGACGAGCATATGATCCTGCTGTTTTTGCAGCACTTCCGGTATATCAAGGGTATGATATGGGTCTGGCTACACATCTTGGAAAAATCCTTGAATGTGCAGCGATATGTGCTATACCGGGCAGTGGTTCAGATTGCATGTTTGGATATATTGGTTCTGACTACTTCAGAGTAGAGCCATTAAGTTCTGCACGTAAATGCACAACAGTATCTGTTGCTGCACATACATTGTATGAAAAAACAGACCCTTGCATATTGCCCGGTCCTGGTGGCTACTTAGACTTGACAGATACTAAGTTTGAGCAGGAAACTGATAATATCGTAAGAGTCCGTGGAAGTAAGTTTATTCAAGGCGAAGACTTCTTTGCTAAACTTGAAGGCGCACGGAAGATTGGATATCGTACGGTTTCGATTGCCGGCACCAGAGATCCCATTATGATGCAGAAAATTGATGATATTATACGCGGAGTTAAGGAAAGAGTAGCGGATAATTTCCGTGATAAGGATATAAAATATAATCTTAACTTTATTGTCTATGGCAGAGATGGTATAATGGGCAACCTAGAACCAATGCGATTAAAGTCATTATCACACGAGTATGGCATAGTAATAGAGGCTGTTGCTGAAACACAGGAGCTTGCTAACACGATTTGTGCTACTGCTCGCTCCACAATGCTTCATTATGGTTATGAAGGACG